>OGIZ01001275.1_pt1 | contig 10069 bp, 9 predicted proteins | sample 1571911 | NCBI WGS metagenome assembly OGIZ01 (sample SAMEA2582108, study PRJEB24529) | metagenome | biome: Human gut stool | place: China | collected 2011 | reverse complement strand
GAGTTTGGCATTGGCCGAAACGCTCTTGGGGTCACTCATTCCGGGCGGGATGTTGTGGGCCTTGAGGATGACTGTCTGCGCCTGACCGATTACATCGCTCGCGGCAGCTCTCGTGTTGATCATCAAGCCGGGATTGCGCTTTTGCGGCATCGCAGAGGAAACATAGGTGTTGTCTCCGCCTTCCTGCAGCAGGATCCAGGGACGGGGCTGCGCATACTGAACGGAAACATCCTGAATGAAAGTGCCCACGTGCAGTGCAATGCTCGTTGCAATGGCTGCCAGTTCGACGGGTTCATCCACGGACTTCATCTGACCGGCATCGTAGGCATTGGGTACAGGTCCGGCGAAACCCAGATAATCGGCCATGCGCTGACGATCCAGCGGCCAGCTCGTCCCGTTCAGAACGGTGGTGCCCATCGCACAGTAATTGAGGCGCTGATAAAAGTTGCGGATTTTTTCCAGATCGCGCGAGAAGGCTGCTTGATAGCCCATGAGGTAGTGCGCATAAGAATTGGGCTGAGCCGCTACGCCGTTGGTGTAGTTCGGAACGATCGTTGCCTGATTGTTTTTGGCGAGCGTATTCAAAACTTCCATTGCGTTGGTGAGCGTCTCTGAAAGCTTGAGCGTATTGTCACGAATGATGGCCGTTCGGTAGGTGGCATGCATGTCCTGACTGGAGCGGCCGATATGCAGCATGGTTGCATCCATGCCGACTTCCTTAATGAGGTAAGGCTCATACTTGATGACCTGCTTGGGCCGAGGACCGTTTTCTTTATTGCCGTTGGTGATGACGGCAGAGATTCCCTTGGCAATGCGCTCACCCATTGTCTTCTCAAGCAGGCCTTCTTCGGTATTAATGATGCAGCTTGCTTTATTGATTTCAGAAAGCCAGAAAAATTCATCTCGCGGCTGATCTGCTTGAGCAAAAATGGGAAGCAGCGCGGCGGCTGCAGCTCCAAGAATCCATTTTTTCATCCAAAACTCCTTTTTTTGGAAATTTATTCCCTGCGTCGAATGCGGGAAGCTGTGTCAGCGTTTAATAGGCATGATTAACGCGGCACAATGACCGTATTTTATGATGGGGATGAGGAGCTGTGTATTTGAAATATAAAGAATTTTATGACTACTTAATCTTGTTTATCAATATATTGCATTGAAAACAATATATATCGTGTTGAACAAAATAAGTTTGCACGATAAGCAAAATAAGTCTCTATTTAGAATCGATTAAAGATAAACATATGGCTGCGGCTGAGCCATATCTTATGGGCTCTGAAAGAGTCAGGAAGGCATCAAGAAAATGATTCAAAGCCTCTTTGATCGTGTTTTCTGCTCAACGGCCCCCGCACAGTCTGAATGACAAGATGTTTTCAAACTATAAATGCCTTAAAAGACACTGGATCAGAGAGGCGTCATGCTGTTTTTTTAAGCGTCAGGGCCAGAACAACGCCCTGAGCAGCGAGCGCAGCGGCTATTGCGGCCGCATAAGCGATAAGCAGTCGATCCTCAGCCGCCAGTGCCCATACGACGAGATTGAAGACCAGACCGCTGTACATGCCGAGCATCAGCCCGTGCATGGCTCGGCGGGCATTATCCGGGCCGCCTTGGATTTGGGAGAAAACCGCCATGGTGAGCGCCATGTACGGAAAAGTTGATGCGATGCCTGAGGCGGTAGGGCCGATATAGGGCGCCAGGAAGGTGATGGCAATCATCAGCACCATCATCATGCCCATGCGCATCAGGAGATCATGTTTCGGCGGACGGCGTTTCACGGCTGCGCTGTGAGGAACGGGCATGATCCAAAGCGAAAGGACGATGGCGGCCGCAGCGGAGACTGCCAGCGTCACAGCAGAGATCGGAAGCTCGGCTGCGATCCAAGAGGCTAAAACATAGAGCGCCACGCTTAAAAAAGAAGCTTTAAGCCATCCTTTAGGGCAGACTGCCGCATAGACACAGGTGAAGACAGCAAGAGCAACGGTTCCAGCCAGTGCGCCTCTGGCTGTTTCAACGGCAAATCCGGCACCGTTTTCGATGGCCAGAAAAACAGAAATGGGTCCGGAGATCAGCGGCAGTCCAATGAGAATCCCGCCCAAAACCGTTCCCCAGCGCCGAGCAGCCAATGTGGCCAGCGCAAGCAGAAGCGGTGCAGCGATAAGCTTGATGAGGAAAATAATCATGACAACGGCGCAGACCGCGATAGTCAAATGTGAAGAAAACCATTATCAATCGATTTGAGGCCGCAGGAAATTATTTGGGCTGCGCTTTTGGGGCAGACTGTCGACATTGAAGTCTCTTCATAAAGAGATTGGGGCGCGGCATGAGAAAATGACAGAAAGCAGCGTAAGCCTCTCCACTAACCGCCATGGTGTGCCTATGTGTGATTCGATCAGCAATGGTGCCGCGAGATCTTCGCCCCGCAGCATTTTCCTCTCTTTTGTCCTTCTTAAGGATGCGGCATGGTGTGCGTCAGCTTTCGCGAAGCGCTTCCGCCGAGAGTGGGACGATTCGATTGAGCTCGAAGACGATGCTTCTTCGTCGACATCATGCTTCATCGTTGACGACGTGCCGGTTTTTATACGCTTGATTCCTGCACCGATTCCTGATAATGAGGCGCTCGGTGCGGCAGAAGACAATTTCCTTTGGCGAGGAGATAAAAGTTTAGTGGCGCACCATCGTGCGCACTTGATTGTGACTGCGCCTCTGCCCGGGAAAAGGGCCGGCAGGGCATTTGCGAAGGTTTGTGCGTCGCTCTCAGGAGAGGCTTCCTCTGTCGGCATCTATATCAATGGAGTGGTGCATCAGCCCGAAACATACCGTGATTTTGCCCAATGTATGAAAGACGGCGCATTTCCAACGCTTTGCCTCGTGTGGGTCTCTGTCGTGCGCCTTGAATCGGGCAGCTTCGCAGCTTGGACGGAAGGTCTTGAAGCCCTTGGCCGAATGGAAATGGAAGTTCCGGCAGCGGATATTGACCCCATGGAGCTCTTTTTCTTCCTTGCCGATACAGCGGATTATGTGTCTGAAAACGAAGTGGACTTTCAGGACGGCGAAACGGTGAGCTATACCGCCGGACAAAAATTGCCGCTCGAGAGAAGTCCAGGTATCTTTTTAAAGGGACGTGACACCTGGAAGATTCGGTTCCAGCCCAATGAATTGCTCGCCCATGAGGATGAGGCTCACGCGTGAGGCGGTTCGCAGCACGCATGAGAGGAGAATTGTGATGACGCCGCGCGGAATTATTTTTTCGGATGAAGATCGAGCCAAACTGGCTGCCTTCGACTCGGGCAATGAAATTCGGCCTGGGCGAATTCTGGCTGAAATCGATGCCATCATAGATCGAGGCATCATGGAAGGGCGCTTCACGCGCGAAGCGGCTGATCAAGATCTCGAGTGCGCATTGATGCGCGCGCATGCCTGCCTTAATCTGCACCAATATGAAGACTGCATCCGCGCTCTCAGCATTCTTCGGCGAGCTGAAGCTTCGGCTGCCGGCTGCGGAATCTTCTTTTATCGTCTTTGTGCAGTGTGGCTTCATCTGGGGAAAATTGAAGAGGCGCATCAATGTGCGGAGCGTGCCCTGCGAGAAGAGCCGACATATCCATGGGGATGGCTGGAAGCAGCAAAACTGCGGGCGCATTTCGGCGATGCGGAAGGTGCGCTCAAAGCGATCGAGACCGGTCTCGCACTGGTGCCCGGTGATCCGGAGTTCCTCACAGCACGCCGTGAGATTGAGTCGGGGAGCGACATTCTTCAGCTCTCCAATCACCTGATTGATCCGGATGCGGATGAAGCGCTGCAGCGAAACCAGATGCCCTCTGATGAGCTTCTCGTCTATACCCGCTTTAACAACTGCATTCTCGCTAAGCCCGATGGTTTGGAGGCGGTTTTTGCGCTCTTTAACTTCAGTGACTGGCAGCCTGCGGATCCTCCTGAAGTGCCTTTTTGTACGGGCACCTCTTCTGCGGCTGGGTTTCCGCTGGTCTTTCGGTTCTTAATGAATGTTCCGGCGCTTTCACACGTCTCTGTTGGATGGCTCGGCGATTTAATCCGTGTTGTTCCGCAGCTGCTTAAGGACCATGACATATCTGCGTCTGACGTGGTCTGCATTAACGTGCGGCAAAACGAGGAGATCGGACTGCTCATCAGAGGCGAGGACGGCAAACCCGACGAAGCCGGGGAGGTGTGTTTCCGCATCCGGCAAACTGCAGTGCATATGGGAGATAGTGCGCCGGCGGATGAAGAGACTGAGGACTATACGGCAGAAGAAGAAGCGCTCATCCCAAAGATCAGGATTTGGAATGAGTCGAATGAATACCAAACCATCATTGATGCAGTCGAAGCTCTGCCGGCAGCGAAGAGAACGCTTCGTTTAACAAGTGAATTGGCTCGGGCCTACAACAATCTGGCTCAGCCCGGTGAGGATGCTTTATTTCTTCATGCCCTGGAACTCCTCAAATCGTGCCGCGCCGAGCAAGAAAATACGCATGAATGGAACTTCCGTACGGCCTATGCGCTGTTTTATCTGGATCGCGAAGGGGAGTCCATCCCATATTGGGAGCGAGCTTTGGAATATAGGTCCGGCGACGAAGACACCATCAAAATGCTGGATGCTGCAAGGCGTGCTGTAACCATCTTCCGCAGGTGTTTCAATGAACGTGCCGCTCAATTTTGGGATGCTTTCAGCGAGGCGGATGCCGAGCTGCGGGCTTTAATCGCAAGCGGAAATCCTGCTGATGCGCTTGAGCGGATTGTGAAGATGCTCAAGTCAATATCGGAAGGCTGGGGGATCGGTTTCTCGTCCCCGACAGACGCTGCCGGTCACTTTTTGCTCGAATTGTCGCCCCAGCACGACTATGTGCAGATTTTGCCGATCCTGAAGCTTCTGGATGCTGCCCCCATTGCTCTGGGAGCACATTGGGAGTTTGCTGCCGGCCTCAGACCGAAACCGGCAGCCGTCGAACTCAAATTTAATAAGGGATTGCTCTTTGACTGCAGAGAAATTCGCTGCCGTCTCGTTAAAGAAGAGAACGCTTGGGTGCTGCAGTTTTTTGCGGAGTCGCTGCGCGGATTGGATGAGGAAGAGAGTGCCCCGGTCTTCGAGCAGCTGACGCTCTTGATTGACCATTTAATCGGCGAAGCGGCATCCATGCGGTTTATCCGCAATCTGACGATTCTGCGCAAGCCGCCCGAAGACGGAGGGTTCCTGCTTTCAGAACTGCCTGAACGCATTGCAGCGCTGGAGCCTCGGGCAAAGAACTATACCCATCGCGACATCGCTGATGAACGGCTCGATTATTGGCTTAAGCCTGAGAAAGAGGCCGAAATCAATTTTGATATCCGCTTTGGATGGACTGCCGCTCCCTATTTCATCAATAGTTACCGTTCTGGTGAATCTGAGGTTGTTGATGAGCTTCATCGGCAGGGCATTGCGGTTGGATTCTTCTTTTTCGAACGTGCAGCAGCGGTTTCTCCGGAAGCTGCCGAAGCGCTGGATCGAACGATCATTGCGGATTTCCGAGGCATGCTTTCCGAGACGGCACCCGGAGCAGCATCGGTTGTCGGTGAGGCTTTCTCTGAGAGACGCTGCTATGTGGAGGTGATGCTCTGGGATTCTGACCGTGTTTTTGAAGCCGTCCAAAATTGGAGCAGTCAGGCGTCAAATGTCAGAGCGGCTGCTTTCCGCTCCTATCGGCGGCCGGCCGGCATTCTTTTCTTCAAATCAGCAGATCGTTGAAAGAATGCGTCGGATGCCGGCGATATTGCCGATGAGGCCGATGAGGTCAGCTAGGGGCTTCAGCGAGGATTAGAATGGTTCTCAATATTATTGGGTCGAATAGGCCTGCGGTCTCTCCCAGAGGCAGCGGAGACGGCCGGCGGCGTGTTCGACTGAGCCCATTGAGGATAAGCAAATGTATAAAACCATCGTTGGTATTGAAGGTATGGCCTGCGGGATGTGCGAGGAACACATCTGCAGCACGATCAAAAAGGCTTTTGAAGTCAATAAGGTCAAGGCCTCACGCAGCAAGAAATGTGCCGAAATCATTACCGAGCTTCCGCTCGATGAAAAGGCCGTGCGTGACGCTATTGCGCCAACAGGCTATGAGGTGACGTCATTTGCCTGCGTTGAGGAAGCGCCGAAGAAGGGGTTCTTTGCCAAACTCTTCGGGTGAGGGTGACTGTCTGACGCAGGATGTTCCTCGACTAAGGATTTCCACTCTCTGTTGAGTTGTTTTCGGAAGATGGCCGCTCGTGCAAACTGAGCGGCCATCCTTATTTTTATAGGGTGCATCTGATAGGTAGACTTAATCATTGATGTTGGGTAACTGAATTAGGGGAATTGCTTAGATGTTTTTGTGAGAGATCGTTAAAATCACGAGTGTTTCAAACACTCCAACTTCCCCACAAAGGCATGCCATGACTGAGAACAATCAGGCCGCTGCGAGTGAGGACGATCAGGATGTGGGACATGTAGGCGTTGGCGCCTATGTGGCTTTGATCATCACGATCCTCTTTTTCTCGGGGCTTTTCTACAACATTGACGGGTACAAATGGCTCGGTTCGTTTGACTTTACGACGCTCGCTGGCGGGTTCGGCAAGATCGACGGCCTGACCTATATCGGCAAGGGCGGTTTTGGCGCTCGTCAGGGCTTCCTCTTTGCACTTTCGCTCTTCCCCTCCGTAATGCTCGCCTTGGGCGTGATGGAAGTTGTCACCTACTACGGTGCCATGCGTGCCGCACAGAAGCTGATGACGCCGCTTCTCAATCCGATTCTGGGCGTTCCGGGTTCGACGGGTCTTGCACTCATCACCGACCTGCAGAGCACCGATGCCGGCGCTGCGCTGACAAAGGGTATGTACGACCGCGGTCTTTTCGATAAGAAAGGGCTCATTGTGGTCTGCGCCTGGCAGTATTCCGGCGCAGGTCTGATCGGCAATTATTTTGCTTCGGGTTCCGCGCTTTTCGCTGCGACGCTTTGCCCGCTCATCGTGCCGCTCATCCTCATGATTGTGCTCAAGTTCGTCGGCGGCTTCCTCGTCCGCTGCGTCCTCAATACGGTCTACCGCAAGGACTTCGAAAATGACTGAGAAGACCACGTCTACTAATCCGCTTGACATCTTCATCGTCGGCGTTCGCAAGGGTATTAATATCGCCCTTTTGAATTTGACGCCGAACGTTTTGATGGCGTTCGTCTTCGCGCACATGCTGACCCTTCTGGGCGTGATGGACTTCCTCGGCCAGCACTGCGGTCCTTTCATGGCGCTCTTTGGCCTTCCGGGTCAAGCCATTACGGTGCTGCTGGCCGCTTGGCTGTCGGCTTCAGCCGGCGCCGGCATGGCAGCGAGTCTGCTTGCTCAAGGTGTTCTTGATGCTGACGGCGTGACGGTCATTCTGCCGGCAATCTTCCTGATGGCCTCGCAGATCCAGTACATGGGACGTCTGCTTGGCGTGGCTGACTGCCCGAAGCGCTACTGGCCGCTCTTGATGCTGAACTCCATTGTGAACGCGCTCCTCTCCATGTGGATCATGCGTCTCTTGATGCCGTTCTTCAGCTAAAGCAGAAAATAAACTTCATCTGTGATAAAGCCTCATGTGACTGAGGCTTTATAAACAGAACTGACGCCCGCTTGCAGCCCTTTGCAGCGGGCGTTTTTTTCGGATGACAGAACGGATCGAAATTTGCGTTTGCCGCTCCTTCTCATGCGGATGCTGCTAATGAGAATGAACCTTAGAAATAACCGCAATTCATTGAAATTCAACAAGAAATTACGATTTGACCGATGCCGCTGTGAATTTGGAGTGCTAGACTGTTTCTGAAGGTAATGGCAATGCTCATGAGCATTGTCAAAAGGAAAGAGGCGGTCTATGCAGACGAAAAGAGCGCTTTTAAAGAGCCTGACTCGTGCCGTCCGTGTCGTAACGGGGGCAGCGGCGCGTGCCGTTGCGCGAATGGAGAAAAAAGCGGCAGTTTATTTTTCTAAGAGCTGGCTCGAAAAAATGGAGCCTTGGCTCTGGCGCTTTTCACGTCCGACACTTGAAAAACTGCTGCAGCACGAAGAAAAGCGGATATCGGATGCTTCCCGCGCAACGGCGGCTGAACGCCGGAGGACGGAGGCGCTGCGCCTGGCGGCAAAGCATTTCGGCGACCGAGACTGGCAGTGGCGGTATTGGTGCCTGCGGCTGCGCCGCACCGGCGCGCTGCAGGACGGCGGCCCCACTTCTTTTTTTGAACTTTGGCGGACATTGCCGCCGGAGCGTTTGGCGAGGGCAGAGGATGAGGCAGAGGCGCGGCGTCGTGCTGAGGCCTCTTTTATCACTCATCTGCAGGCGATTGCTCACGGCCGCACAGGATTGTCGGTCAGTGCGCTGCGCCAGCCGATGCCGAGCGATCCCGCAAGGGCCGCAGATGATGAAGCGGTGCTGCGCATGCTTTGGCTCTGGGTGGGTTATGTGGCCTATGACGAAACGCTCTCCGAGTCCGGCGAAGAAGCCGTAAAGCGTTTTCTCAAGCGTGCCTGGCCTAAATATCACGGGAACCGCATCACGCGCAGTCTCCTGGAAACCTGGGTGCAGTATGCCAAGGACATTAAGTATGAACGAGATGCTCAGGCATGCTACGGCGGACGAGGCTGGGATCCTCGCCGCCGGCGCTGAGAATGGCTGAGAATGGCCTGAACGGGCGATTGGCGCCCAAGCGCTCTGCTTTCTGAAAAGGTCTCTTTGACGTGCGCTTGGCCGTTATAAATAGGGCACTGCAGGCCCTATGAAGTGTTCCAAGTGCTTTCATGCCGGGCAGTGGGAGCCCTTGAGCCGGCGAAAAAGCAGGGAATCTTCTATTCTCTTCATGGGTTCGTCAGCGAACCGGATATGAGGCCAAGCCGGCTGACGACCCAAAAAAACACATTGAGAGCCGCGATGAGCAAAGAGATTGAACGCAAATTTTTAGTCAATGGAAATGCCTGGAGAACGCTCGCTCAAGGCGTGCTTTACCGACAGGGCTACCTCAGCAGCGCCAAGGAGCGAACCGTCCGGGTGCGCACCGCAGGCGAAAAGGGGTTCTTGACGGTAAAAGGCATCACAAACGGTGTGACACGTTCTGAATTTGAATATGAAATACCATTTGCAGATGCTGACAAAATGCTCAGCGGCTTAGCTGAAAAACCTTTGATCGAAAAGCGCCGCTTCAAGATCCCTGCCGGTTCATTGGTGTGGGAGATTGATGAGTTCCTCGGCGAAAATGCCGGATTGATTGTGGCCGAGATTGAACTGCCCGACGAGGACGCTCCGTTTGAGCGGCCGGACTGGCTGGGTCGAGAGGTTTCTAATGATCCTCGCTACTTCAACTCAAACTTAGTGCGTCATCCCTTTTCCCAATGGCAGGTTTAAGAAGCGATCTAACCGTTTTGAAAGCGGCTGGCCGCGACATCTGTCATCACCCGAATCAGTGCGCGCGCAGCCTTAGAGAGATACCGACCTGATAACTAAGGAAAAATCGACAGCGCCTTCAAGCGCCATTTTTTCGAGTTCTTTGGTGCGTCCTTCCGTTAGGGAGACTTCAATGAGGGGATAGAGCCGATGAAAAACTGGAAGCACTTCGGCTAGACAAAAAGTTTCTCGGTAGTCGCTGGCCCCTGCAGTGACGTGTCCGCGCACCCCACCCTTGATGCCAAGCATTTGCTTGGCAGCAGTTTCTCGGAGCAGATCGACTTGCTTCTCCGTACGCAAAAAAAGCGCTCCGGCAGCCGTCAGTTTCAGCGGTTTGGCCGAACGATCGACAAGTTCTGTTTGGGCTTCGGTTTCCAAATGGACGAGAAACTGCGAAAGCGAGGGCTGCAAGATGCCGAGGCGCTGTGCGGCCTTTGAAAAACTGCCCTCGGCGATGAGGGCGGTTAAGTAGCGGCAGATGTTGCTCGGCAGTGATCACTCTCAGGCCTGGAGGCCGGAGCTTCTTGATTCGCTGACCCTCGCGGCGTCTGCTCCCTGATTCAAAGCCGCCACGATTCCAACGCCGCGAGGGACGCAGGAACACACGGAGGGCTCGGCAGGCATCGATTCGGGGCGATCCACCCC
>OGIZ01001271.1_pt1 | contig 10096 bp, 6 predicted proteins | sample 1571911 | NCBI WGS metagenome assembly OGIZ01 (sample SAMEA2582108, study PRJEB24529) | metagenome | biome: Human gut stool | place: China | collected 2011 | reverse complement strand
CCATATCGACTGCCGGCGCGCCGCCATGCACCTTAATCAGTTTTTTTCGCTTATCCAGCGTTGTCAGATCCCTTCGTATCGTAGACTCGGAAGTATCCAAAAGCTCTGTCAATTCTGTCACTGTGACACTTTTCTTTTCTTCTACAATATTTAATATCCGGTTAAACCGTTCTTCCGCCAGCATATTTACACCTCTCTTCTAAATCTATTTTAAATTCATTTTCGTTCAAAGTCAATCAATTTCATTCAAAATAGTTCGCAATTTTTCCCTTTATTTTTTATGCATACTGCAAAATCTTTATTGCCGTAAAAAAGCCATTGCAAAGTATCATACTTTACAATGACTTTTTTCTTGAAAATTATACCTCAAATAATGGTGTCGACAAATATCGTTCTCCCGTATCCGGCAATATTGCCACAATTGTTTTTCCTGCATTCTCTTCTCTTTTTGCAAGCTCTATCGCCGTGTGAAGCGCTGCGCCGGATGTAATTCCTATCAGTACCCCTTCTTTGTGGGCAAGCATTCTGGAAGCTGCATATGCCTCGTCATTTTCCACCTGCACAATCTCATCATAAATCTCCGTATTCAAAATCTCCGGAATGAAACCTGCTCCAATCCCCTGCAGACCATGAGGTCCTGGTTTCCCTCCTGATAACACCGGTGATGCCGCCGGCTCCACTGCAATTACTTTCAGCGCCGGATTTTTCTCTTTTAAATACTCCCCGGTTCCTGTAATTGTTCCACCGGTACCGACTCCCGCAACGAAGATATCCACCTTACCTTCGGTATCTTCCCATATCTCCGGTCCGGTAGAAGCGGTATGCGCAGCCGGATTCGCTTTGTTTATAAACTGACCAAGAACAACTGCCCCATCAATCTCTTCTGCAAGTTCTCCAGCTTTCGCAATCGCTCCAGCCATTCCTTTTTTCCCGTCTGTCAGAACAATCTCTGCGCCATAACCTTGAAGAAGTTTCCGCCGTTCTACACTCATCGTCTCAGGCATTGTAAAGATTGCACGATACCCCTTTGATGCCGCAATGGACGCAAGTCCAATTCCGGTATTTCCACTTGTAGGTTCGATGATTGTCCCTCCACGCTTAAGGATTCCCTGGCGTTCAGCCTCCTCCACCATATTTTTCGCAACACGGTCTTTTACACTTCCCGCCGGATTAAACAGCTCTAATTTCACCAGGATCTTTGCTTTTAACCCAAGCTCTGATTCGATATTCTGCACTTCTAAAAGAGGTGTATGCCCAATTAATTCCGTTACATTTTGATATACTTTTCCCATAAGTAATTCCTCCTTCAAATAGACTTCTGCTTTCTGTTTTCATCGGCAAATGATGCCATCAACTGCTTCAATGTCTTCTCCTCCAGCAACTGGTTCACCCGTGTATTAATCTGATCCCAGACTAAAGTTTTAATCGCTTCTTGCACGTCATCTGTCCCCTTCTCTTGTGCATATTCATCTACAATCGAGAACTTTCCTTCCAGTACTTCCAAAACTTCTTTCACCGTGATATCATCAGCCTTTTTTGCCAAACGGTACCCTCCGTTCACCCCTTTCAGGCTTTTTACAATTCCAGCCTTCCTAAGCACACTAAAAACCTGTTCCAAATAATTCAATGACAGTTTTTGCCTTTGTGCAATACTTGCCAACGCAATTGGCTCTCCATTGTCATGACCTGCCAAGTCTACCAGCGCCCGCAGTCCATATCTTCCTTTTGTCGATATTTTCATAAGAATTTTCCTTTTCCTACCACTTTGCTAAGTATTACATGTTTTATGTTATACACCTATTCTCCTGCTCTGTCAACTACCTCTTTTGTAATATCTGCCACTGAGACATTCTCCGTAACACCCAAGATTTCTCTCCACATATCTGCCCAGACTCCTCGTGTCAAGCAATCCTCACACGCAATCCCGCAATTCGTCTCTTTTGTCAGACACTCCACCGGTGCAAGCTCTCCTTCCACAGAGCGAAGCACGTCCAAAACAGTAATATCTTCCGGTCTTCTCGCAAGACGATATCCTCCCATTGCTCCTCTTGTACTCAAAATCAGATTCTCATTCTTCATTGCTTTGACAATCCTCTCTAAATACTTTTCAGACAGACCTCTCCGTGCTGCAATATTTTTCAGCCGCTCTAAATGCTCTTCCGAAGAATGCATTGCAAGATCCACAATTATTTCCAATGCATATGTCCCTTTTGTCGAAATTCTCATATTCTATCTCCTTATTTTCATTGTTACGTCTTATTGTAACCTATATTTGTGCATTTTTCATTATATTTTTTCAAAAACATTGACATTTATATAGAATTATGCTAATCTAATTCAATATTACGCAAGTAATACAACTTTATTATTTATTTTTATGGAGGTATCAACATGAACAAAGGTACAGTAAAATGGTTTAACAACCAAAAAGGTTACGGATTCATTTCCGACGAAGCAGGAAACGATGTATTCGTTCACTATTCTGGACTTAACATGGAAGGTTTCAAATCTTTAGAAGAAGGTCAGGAAGTAGAATTCGAAGTAACTGAAGGTGCAAAAGGACCTCAGGCAGTCAATGTCGTAAAACTTTAATCAGAATCAAAATGTAGATGTGCCTTTTATTTATGTTTATGTATATAATATATATTTAATTAATATTTAAAAAGCAATTCTTATGCGAAATGATTAGAAAAGGAGCAGAAGCGGTTTTCCCGCCTCTGCTCTTTTTGATTTTACACTAAGCTTTTTTCTTTTTTACGACTACGCCAGCCATAAGAGCTGCTGCTGCAAAGATTCCCCACAGCATTACATCTGAAGAATCTCCTGTTTTTACACTTCCGTTTGAGCCTGAACCACCTGTAGATGGTTTCTGATTGTTATTTTGTGCACCTTGATTGTTTCCACTTCCATCAATTGGTGCTTTTTTCAATCCACTGACTGCTTTTTCTAATTGTGCAAGTGCTGCATCTACCTGCTCTGCCGTCGCATCTTCATACTCTAAAACTGCTTTCGCTGCATCAAGCGCATTCTTAAATGTTTTCCAGCTGTTTTCTGTATAACCATCATTTTTCAGATCTTTATACTTGTTATATGCTTCTTCCAACTTGCTCCTGTTAACAGGTTTTTCTGCTTCTTTCAGATCGTCTTTTGCTTTCTGCAACGCTTCTTTAGCTGCATCTACTTGTGTCTGATTGCTGTCACTGTTATCTGCAACAATTGCTTTTGCTGCATCAAGCGCATTCTCAAACACTTTCCATGTATCCGCTGTAAAGTCTTCTTCCTTCAGTTCCTCACATACTGTTACAAGCTCTTTAAGGCTGTCTGTATTGCCTCGTTCTTCCAACGCTTCTTTTGCCACTTCTAAAGCTGTTTTTGCTGCATCTACCTTTTCTTGGTCGCTATTGCTGTTATCTTTTATGATCGCTTTCGCTGCATCAAATGCTGTCTGGTAAACACTCCATGTAGAAGTTGTATATACTCCTTCATTCAGTTTCTCTTCTTCGTATGCTTTCACCAATTCTGAAAGTTCTTTTACATCGCCTCGTTTTACCAACGCTTCAATTGCCGCATTCAACGCTTCTGTCTTGGCATCAATTGTATCCTGATCCTGAGCTTCTTCTTTCAACAAGTCTTCCGCCTCATCAAGAACCGCTTTCATTGCATTGTAAGAATCTGTTGTATAAGACTCTTTGACAACCGCCTTTGCATCTGCAATTGCTTTTTCCAGTCTGCTTGTGTCAAGCTTTGGATTCTCCGGAGCCTCCTTCAATGCATTATAAGCATTTTCCAACGCCTCTTTTGCCGCATCCACCTGCGCCTGGGTGCTGTCGCTGTTGTCTGCCACAATTGCTTTTGCCGCATCAAACGCTTCTTTAAATACTACCCATGTGTCATGTGTATAATCTGCTTCTTTTAAATCCTTGTACTTTTCAACCAACGCTTTCAATGCATCTGTATCTCCGCGTTTTTCCAATGCTTTATGTGCATCCTCCAACGCTTTCTTCGCTGCATCTACCTGTGTCTGGTCACTGTCACTGTTGTCTTTAACAATAGCATTTGCCGTGTTCAAGGCTGTCTCATAAGCGCTCCATGTAGAAGTTGTATAATCTGCCTCTTTCAATTCTTCTTTTTCATATGTGTCGATCAATGCTTTCAGTTCTTTCACATCACCTCTTGCAACAAGTGTCTTCATGGCATCTTCCAAAGCCTTGATCATCTGATTCATCGTTTCTGTTGTACCATTTTTCAAAAGTGCTTTTGCCTCTTCGATTTTTGCTAATGTCGCTGCTGCACTTGTCTTTGTACTTTCTGCCACTTTCTTTTCTGCATCTGCAATTGCTTTTTTCAGCGCGTTTGTATCTACCAGTTTGTTTTCTGCGCCTTCCAGTTTCTTCAACATAGCGTCTACTTCGCCCTGTGTCTTTGCTCCAGATGCAACAAGATCATATCCTTCTTTTACAAGTGCTTTAAATGCCGCCACACTGTCTGTTGTTGCATTTGACGTATCCACTGCTGCTAACACAGTTAATCTCTCAATCAATTTTGTAAGATCAACTGCTGGCACTTCTTCTTTGTCAGGTCTTGTTCCGATCACTTCCATCTCTACGATATGGTTTGTGTCTCCGCCATTTTTCACACCATGCATATACACACGCACAAATCTTGCCTTTGTGTTTTCCGGTAAGTTCCACGACTTACCTTGTGCAGTTTCTTCATATGTTTCATCTTTAACTTCTGTATAATATTTGTCATTCAATCCATGAATTTTCTCTTTATCTGCATTGTATACAACTGTCGCTGTTCCGTCTTTAAAATCAGCTTCTTTCTCTGCAACTAAAATGACAGATGGATCATAAACACGATTCTGATTCCAGTAACGATATAAATTCAATGTATCTACATCGCACACTTCTCCTAAATCAATCTGCATATAAGAAGATTCTGCTTTGTCATCCGCACCAAATTCACCGTAGTTTCCGTTAGTATCTGCCTTGTTGCCATCCACAACCATAGACATCGGTCTGTCTCCGCCTTTGGCTGCATCTGTGTCATCTTTTGTCCATTTAGCTTCTACTTTCACCGAGCTATCTGTTGCAATGTTTTCTACTCCTGCCTTTTCTCCGTAGATTGCAAGATCTGCAACAGTAATCTGCTTATCTACATTCTGAGTTTGCCAATGATGTGATTTTGTACCGCTGATACGTACATATCTTGCCTCTTTTGCTTCAAATGTAATCTCTTCCGGGAAGAATGAGCTGTTATTCTCTTTCACTATTTTTTTCGAAAGATCACGACCACCATCTTCTGTTACTGCTGTCCATGTCTCTCCATCCACGCTTGTCTCCACAATCAGGTTTTTGATATTACCGGTACATTCCCAATAATTGTTCTGCACATTGTCAAAACGTGGTGTATAGTCAACTTGATCCAACTTGTATGTTGCACCCAAATCCACTTTCAGCCAAGCATTTTCATTGTTCACAGTACCCTCTGAAACTTTTTGACTTGTCCAAAACGTTGTATTATTCTTATCTAACACCGTATTCTTATCGCCTTCTTCTGTTCCTGACACTGTGATCATCTCATTTGTCAATTCTAATTTTGAGAACCCTTCTTGGAAGATTTCATCTACTTTATCATAGCCATATGCGGTATCATATACGCCGGCTTTTGAAACATCATTTCCAACTGTAATTGCAGCTTTTTCTACCTTATGGTATCTGTTGCCTTCCTTGTAATCCGAACCTTCCAGACTGCCATCCACATAAAGCTTCAGCATACCGTTATTTTCTTTCACACCGACAACTACATGTTGTTTGCCATCGTTGATCGTTTTACCGGAAACTGCTGTCGCACCATTCAGTGTAAAGGAAGCTTTTCCGTCTGCTGTAACTTTTAATTCATACTGATCATTTTGTTTTACAAGTGTCTGATCCTTGCCTGTTGTATTTACAGATGCAGCCACACTAAATCCGTTATTAGAATTCAATGACTTATCTGCCGCTGCAATTTCTCCGGCTTCTGCAATTTCCTTATTCTCGACAACTACATTGCCCTTGTGATATACAACTGATGCCGATGATGTCGTCGCATTTCCTGACATATCCTTGATATCTTTTGGCGTCACCGTGATTGTCTTTCCGTCTTCCGGCGCTTTTGTCAAAGTGATATGATATGTTGTGTCGTCCGCGCTCTTTTCAATTGAAGCAATTCCGGAACCATCCACTGCAAAGAGATTTCCAGATACTTTTTCATTGAATTTTACCGTAACTTCACAATTACCGTCTGTCATAATCCGGTCAATCTCAGGTGCTTTTGTATCTTTTTGTGCAGAAACTCGTAAAATACGTACTTCATTTGGTTTCAAATTCACTGCATATTCTTGTCCGTATGTCAATGTTCCCGTCTGAGCAGACTCGTCGGAAAGCTTATAACTATGCTCCAAATAATAATCTAATGTGCCTGCACCTTCAGCAACACCTATAGTTCGGTCAAATGTAAATTTAATTTCTTTATCAGCGGAAGCAGATGGGTTACGAAGTGAAATGATTCCTTCTTTTCCATCAAAGCATGAAAATCCGTACGCTTCTGCTGATGCTTCACTTGAAGAAGCACTTCCCAAAGTTGTATTGTCCGGTCGTCCACCAATCATTTTAGAATTCTTCAGCATATGATAATTTTCTTCCGCCCACTCTAAAAATTCTCCGGTAATCTCATACTTGCCATCTGTCATGATACTGTCAGAATAGTATAGTTCCCAGAAAGCTGTTCCACGTGTAGAAAGCATATATAAGTAGTTCTGGAAATCTTCATCTGTAGCCGTATTCACATTCATTCCGGTTCCTTCTTTTCCATATACCGGATCATGGTTGTAAATGTTCTGCAATGGGAACTGGAACTCATGATTCTTCAGGAAATCATAGTAACATGCATCACGGTAAGTGATCTGCTTGTTCATTTTTGTTGTACCAAAACCAGCATCCTTTTGGTCATGTGTACATTGAATCCATACAGAGTTTGCCCATTGTAAATACCAAGGACTTGGGTTTACATAGCATGTCAATGAAATCCACAGATTATTAATGCCATCCTCTTTTTCACTTTGGCGTACTGCTTCCATAAGATCAATCCATGCTTCCCACAAATCCGTCACATGGTACATCTGATGGTAACCACCCGTCATATGGTGATTCGTCTCGCTATATACCGGAACACCGTCCGCACCACCTGAATTATTAAAGTGATTATACTGTCCTGTATCCGCAAATCCATCCCATTTCCAGTAATTTACCTTGAATCGCTTCTGCCAGTCAATTGCCATATCTTTAAATTTTTCTACGTACACCCGGTCTGCAACATCAATGGAACCGCCGGCTTTGCTTCCATTTCCAGCTTTTTCTATGATATTTGCCAATGTTCCATAGAAGTTATAGCCACCTCTTGGTCCAACCCACACACCGAAATTACTTCCAAACTTCTGCACTAACTCGCTGGATGGTGTCAGTTCATCTGGGAATTTTTCATTGAATGTCCAGAACCCTTCTTTATTAATCTCTGATCCCGATTGCGGATAAGAGCCAGCCCCTAGCGTTCCATCGTTGTAAGCATTCCACCCATCATCCACAACGTAAGAATCCAGCGGACGTACTTCCGCATTGTTCAACTCACGATCAATTTCAATGAAAGATTCCAAAATATTTTCATCGTCAATCTTCATCATGTTGTCGAACCATGAATTATATTGAATTCGAAATTCTGATGGAGTTGCAATCGAATCAATGGAATCATAGAAATCTGCCTGAATAACTTCGTTTTCCGTACTTCTTGCAGCGCCGGCAACTGTCTGCCATGTCACATATTTTCCATCTGTTGTCAGTTGATTATCCTCTTTCATTCTTTCGAATGTTTTTCCGGTATAGTAACGCATATATCCTGTCTCGTCTACAATCTCCGTATCTGCCGCCGGGAATTCACATCCGAAAAACATGCCCTGAATATAGATTGGCTGTCCAAGATTCGCCTTAAACTCTTCCATCTGAACAATTCCACCTTTTCCTCTCGGAATTGTCCACTGTTTATCAGACTCTTCTACTTTCAGAGATTCCAGATCGATATAGTCAATTTCCGCTTTTCCCATATCTTCATCCGGAACTTCAATTTCCAAATATTTACGCATGAAGTGATCCCCTTCATACATAACAACTACTTCGTCGATTGTATACTCTACACCTTTATGTGTATACGGTTCAAAGGAAAACGTCACCTTCTTACCTGTCTTCTTCTCCCCGTTGATAGTTGCTGTTGTATCTTCAACCTTCACGGCATCCTTGCCATCTTCCAGTTGTAAGTCACTTGTCTTAAACGCTCTGTCGTCCGCAACAACCGGCACTTTATCTTTATGTAAATTAAATTCTGCGCCACCCGCAAACTTCTCGCCGTTATTTGACGATGTTGCCACAAACTTAATCTGTGTTGCTGTACATGTTTCCTTTAAGTTCACATAGATCGGGTTGGTGCCATCATACTCAAATTCGCCTTCCGCAATCGGTTCTCCCCATTTATCTGAATTAAAATCAAGTTTTTCCGCCTCTGTAGATGCATACAATTTATAGCCTTTGATGTTTCCGTTTGTCGTCTCACTTTCTTTTCTAGGCGTATATGAAAATGACTGAAACGTCTCAGAATCATCAAATTTGATCACAACATTGTGTGGGTAATCCTGATCGCCCGCACCATTTGTTCCACCACCATAATTACTGTGCCAAATTGTATCAATCTTCCCATCTAACAGATTTGATGCCGGTCCATCAGAAGCGCCTGCCGCGCCATTCTGATAACTGTCCGCCTCTGCTGTCCATCCTTTTCTGTCAATCGGCTCCAAACTAATCGGGTCTTTCTTTTCTTTTGTCGTCTTGACAATAAATTCTTCACTACCTTCTTCCGGTGTAAAGTTAGTCTCTCCACCATCCGTTCTCTTGTTCACAATTTCAGTAGTAGATAACTTTGAATCTGCTGTTGAAAATGTTCTTTCAATGGCATCGTTTCCAATTGTTACGGAATTATCTTTCATCGTAACCTCAACTTTGCCATTTGAGGCATCTGGTTCCTTCGCCTCAGAGACTGATGTTGTGGAGAACGTACTCGTCACGACTACTGCCGCCGCGAGCATGGAACTTAAAAGTTTTCTTTTCATAACCTTCTCCTTTTCCTCTGCAATTCAAACTCCTTTCCAAGTCTTTTGGCAGATTAGATAAATTTGCAGGATTGTTTGTTTTGTAGCAATCATGCACTCTTTTAGTTTAGCACAATTTCATATTTATAGGTATAATATATAAATTTTTCATCATTTTGTATATTTCTCATGTCAAAAACAACTGTTTTAAATTCTCTAATTTTATATTTTTAGTTATTTTTAATAATTTTGTTTAAAAAAGGTTCCAAATTTGGTTTTCACCAAATCCAGAACCTTTAGTTGAATAACTCAGCATCGCCACTTTAGGGTCAATGTCAAAGATTTGCGCGGTCAAGGCAGAGTTAATAGCAATTTCTGCTAATGTTTTAGCATCTGGATCAATATTGATTGCACAATCACTGAAAACATAGCGTTCATCACCGCGAACCATGAGAAAGGCACCAGATGTGCGAGAAACCCAAGGAAGTGTTTTGATAATTTGAAGAGCTGGACGAACCGTGCTTGCTGTAGAATGAATCGCACCAGAAACCATACCTTGTACTTTACCAAGATAAACAAGCATGACACCAAAATAATTGACGTCCTCTTTCAATAATTTACGCGCTTCGTCTTCTGTGATTTTTCCTTTACGGCGTTCTACAAAAGCTGCAACCATTTCTTCAAAGCATGAACAATTTTGAGGGTCAATGACTTCATAACCTTCTGTCACACCTTCAATTTCAAGGTAAATACGAATTTTTTCAGGATTTCCCAATAAAACAGGTGTGATACTTGTTTCCTTTACCAAACGTTTAGTAGCTTGAAGAATACGTGGTTCTTCACCTTCTGGTAAGACAATCTTCACTTCTTTGTCTTGCAATGTTTCACGAATTGTTTCAAAAATTTTCATGCTTTACTCCTTAC
>OGIZ01001270.1_pt1 | contig 10105 bp, 6 predicted proteins | sample 1571911 | NCBI WGS metagenome assembly OGIZ01 (sample SAMEA2582108, study PRJEB24529) | metagenome | biome: Human gut stool | place: China | collected 2011 | reverse complement strand
AGCTCACCCCCTTCTATAACGAAGAGAGGCCCAACCTCGCTGACTACCTTAAGAACATTATAATCTGAACAAACATACGATACAATAAGCAGTTATTTATCTATATATATGAATTAAATAATAAAAGAGCCTGCTAAAGCAGGCTCTTTTATTATCCAAAGATTTCTTCTAGTAGTGCGTCGTCGATGATGGTACCAACGTAGAAGTCGCTGAAAATGCCGTATTTTGCACTGGCTTCTTCGAAGCGCATATCGTATACAATTTTTTTGAATTGGATGTCGTCGTTACTAAAGATAGTAATACCCCATTCCCAGTCGTCTAGGCCACAGCCACCAGTAGTGAACTCAGATAATACATCCAAGTATGTTTTACCAAGTTCACCGTGAGCTTTCATCAAAGCACCGCGCTCTTGCGGTGGTAACATGAACCAATTGTCATCACCTTCGCGTTTTTTACTCATATTATAAAAACAGATATATTTATCGCGAGGTACATGAGGATATAATTTTTGATTAACCTCCTCTGTATCTAACTTGGCCTTAACATAGGTGCTTACTTCTGTTACAGAAGTATAAGAATAAGTTTGCACCAACACGCTTGCAATAGCTAGACGACGGAATATACGTTCTACTTGAGCCAAGTATTCAAGGGATGGACCGAGAATCCATAGGATTAAATCCCCTTTTGCTCCATTACAATCATAGAATGCATAGCTACCTTCTTTAGCTTGATGTTTAGCTTCAAGATCCGCTAAAAATGCTTTTAATTCGTTGCGTGCTTCTGCTTTTTCTTCAGCTGTAAAGCAGTTCCATGCGCTGAAATCCATGGCAAATACCATGTGTTGGCTATGCCAACCTTCTACTGTAGGGATTGCTTTTCCCATTATGATCACTCCTATCTATGGTGATTATATCAAAATAATAATGTATATCTATAATTACGGAAATCAAAAGACTCCACTTACTATTATAGCATATAGAGTCTTTTCAATTTAGTTTCTATTGAGATTTTTTATTAGTATATTCTTTAGTTAAGACTAAATTACTGCTTTTAGGCTGAGATAATCCTATGTCGCTTAATACTATACTAACTCTTTTAAGCAAGTCACTATTTTACTTGTCATTCACAAGTTTTTCTACGAGTTCTTTTGCTTGTTTTACACCGTCAGGAATCCCGATTCCATCAAAAGGTGTGCCGATGAGGTGTAGATTTGGATACTGCTCGGCTACATGTTCACGTACGACTTTAATACCTGCACGATGGCCTACATTATATTGAGGCATGCAGTGAATGAGACGATTGATGCGCACCCACTCTGGCTTGGCAGAAAAATTCATAATATGCTGAATTTCTTTGACTGCCAATTCTGAAAGTTCCTCTTCACTGAGTCGTTCTACTACATCATTACCTGGCTTACCAATAAAGACGCGCAAAACCACCTTATCATCAGGGGTAGTTTGAGGCCATTTTTGATTAAGAATGGTACACGCTGTAAGAGGTGTATCCGTATTACGGGTAATAAGCAGACCCGATCCTTTTAAATCACCATCAAAGGTACTTTTATCAAAGGCCATAATAGCAATGGCGCAACTAGATTGTTCCATGGAACGCAAGAAGTCAAAACCCGCATCATCCTTGAACCATTGAGTATATGTTGCCGGCGGTGTAGTGATAATCACATGGTCTGCCGTAGATTGACAGCCACAAGAATCGTTACACGACTTCACTACATCGATTGCATATACACCATCAATATATCGAATATCAGAAACTAGTGCACCTGTATGCAAATGTACATTACTAGGCATAGCCTCAACGATAGCGGTAATCACGCTTTCAAGGCCGCCTGTCAATTGACGGAACATACCAGATTGAGCAGCAGTACCCTTTCGACTTTCCATATCCGCTTGCGCCTTAACAGACTGATGATTAGAACTAGTCTTTGTCATATGGCTAGAGCCGTTTACACTATTACTAGCAGCATTATCTTGACTAGTCTTAGCTTCGTGGCTTTCAAATTGACGGTCCGTCATAGTGCCTTTACCAGCTCGAGGAACATCCCCTTCAGTAACAGCCCCTTTGGTGGCCTTAGAGACACCGGCTTTGGAGTGACTCATCTTAGCAGCCATCATACCTTTTACCATGTTCCCATATTTTTGTTCTACTTGAATAAAATGAGGGAATGTCGACAATAGACTAATTTTATAAATATCGCCACCATAGATACCCGCTAATAGGGGCTCAATGAGTTTATCCATCATTTCTTGTCCTAAGTGGTATTTGAAAAAATGACCAATGGATACATCCCCATTTTTATCGAGTTGGTATGGTTTCTTAAAATAATCTAGGCCAGCACGCAATTTACCAGGCCATGAAATGAGCGTTGCTTTTACAAAAGGCATCATTTCCGTAGGAATGCCCATGATGGAGCCGCCCGGAATTGGGTGGATAGAGCCCTTATCATATACAAAGGCTTGACCTGTTTCATTAGACACAAGGGTATCCCCTAGCCCAAGATCATGCACGAGATCTGTCATTTCTGTTTTACGACCCAAATAGGAGTCAGGACCGAGTTCCACTACGAAGTCATCAACTCGTTGCGTTTGTATTTTCCCACCAAATCGTGGTGCTTGTTCGTAAAGAGTAATGGTCCATTCCGGCTTTGCATGACCTAAATAATAAGCCGCTGTTAGCCCTGTTAAGCCACCGCCCACAATTGTTACGTTCACGAATGAATCCTTTCTATTATTGCACTCGCCATTGCTTGTAAAAATGTTTCATTACAATTTGGCATGGGTGCACGCATATATGTTGCGCCCTTTGCTTCAACGAGTTCTTTACACTCCACATCATTATCGTACAGTACCTCAACGTGATTGCTTACAAATCCAAATGGTACAAAAGCAATGCGAGTAGCATCAGTTTGTAAGGCTTCATTGATTGCATCCTCTACAGTAGGGCCCAACCATTGGCCATGAGGCGCCGCACTTTGCCATGCCACAGTCCAGTTCGGTAATTTACAATATTCAGCAATCTCTTTAGCGCTTTCCTCTAAAGCTAACACATACGAATCGGCACCATGATTATTGATAAGAGGTATACTGTGCGCACTAAAAATAACGAATACATCTTTAGCATTATGCACACACTCTGAAAGTGCTTTTACCCAGTATTCCTTGAAAGTTGGTTGGTCCCACCAGGAACGGATGAAGTCGAATGTCACATTATCATAATTTGAAATAGCTGCTTGTACTTGTTTTTCATAAGCCCCTGTACCGAGAGCGGTAAAGAATGGAGCTGTTACAATAGCGATAATATGCTCCACTCCTTGCTGGACTAAGGAGTCAACCGCATCTGCAATGGATGGTTTCATGTGTAAAAAACCAATAGCGGAAGGCATAGTTGGCAAAAGAGTAAGCAAGGTTTTATATTGGCACTCTGCCATAGTTTGGAGTTCAACATTTTCCCATTGACCGATTGTATCATAACGCTTAGTGAGATTTGTAAGCTCTGCTTCCGTTGGTACACGGCCACGACGAATACTCGTCATATAGGGTACTAAATCATCCTTACTTAAAGGGCTACCATAAGACAGGAATAATAATCCTTTTTTTTCTACTTTCACTAATTTACCTCTCTTGAGTCCAAATCTCACGACTACGTTCATGTACATAGTCAGTAAGCCAATGAAGTTTTTGAGGATCTGCCTCTGGGAATACGCCATGACCTAAATTAAAGATATGGCGACCATAGCGAACTCCTTCGAGCAAGATGCGATCGACTTCGCGGGCCAATGTTTTTTCGTCTCCGAACAAATACGCCGGGTCTAAGTTACCTTGTACCGTTTGTGTTACGCCACGCTCGTTTGCCATAACAATGGAACTACGCCAATCAAGGGCAATGACATCTAAAGGCAAGTGAGACCAAATAGACACCAAATGATCCGTACCAACGCCATTCATGGCCATTGGCAAATGAGGGTATTTAGCTTTCACAGTCTTTATGATCCGCTCCATATGAGGGTAAATTCCTTGTTTATACTGGTCTGCATTAACAGCACCTACCCAAGAGTCAAAGATTTGAAGTGCATTAGCACCCGCTTCGGCTTGCATAGACAAGTACGCAATGGACATGTCCGCCAGTTTAGTCATCAGTGCATTCCACACATGAGGAGCACCTATGAGCATGCCGCGAGTCTTATTGTAATTCTTCGTTGGGCCCCCTTCGATAAGGTAGGATGCAATCGTAAACGGTGCACCACAAAAACCAATGAGTGGTACGTCGAGCATGCCAGATGTTAAGAGTGTAATCGTTTTACCGATGTACTCTACCTTGGTAGGATCAAAGGATTCTAGAGCATCTACATCAGCCATAGAACGGATAGGTGTGCTAAACACAGGTCCTACACCGGCCTTGAGTTCTACATTCACATTCATGGCCACCATGGGGCTCATAATATCTTTGTAGAGAATCGCCGCATCGACGCCGTATTCCTTAACAGGTAATTCTGTAACACGAGCACATAGCTCAGGCTCTTTTGTAATTTCAAATAATGTATATTTTTCTTTGATTTTGCGATATTCCGCTTGGCTACGGCCAGCTTGACGCATATACCACACAGGCGTTACACCCGGGTTCTTCCCTTGGATCATGTCCAAATAAGCTGTGTTCAAGTACTCAACCCCTTTCATTCTAAATGTATACTAACACACTATGGTAACCAAAACAGTTACTTTAGTTACAATCACTTACATTATTTATTCTTTAATAATCCCTAATAATCCCTGTAAAAGCATATGCCTCCACAGGGATTATTATTTCATTACCACTTTAATTCGACTGAGTCTTTAATTCAAGTCTGAAATTCATTTAGCTACGACTTAATCTATGGCAATCGATGCCCATAATAGATTGAGCCATATCATATACGGAGCGTTGACAAGTAAAGAGCCAAATCTGTTGATTTTTCCCAAGCTCAGCCAATAATTCTAAAGCACTACGCTGACGATTTTCATCAAAGCGCACAAGAATATCATCCAAGATAATCGGCAATGATTCTACTTGATAAGAGAATACCTTAGCTAGGGCGAGTCGTAATGACAAGTACACTTGATCAGCTAAGCCACTAGACCAAAATTTAAGTTCTAGTCGTTCTCCATTATTGTTGATAAGTGCTACCCCTTTATTAATGCCTAGAATATCAAGCGTATACCTCTCACCAGTTAGTTTTTCAACATAAGAGGAGGCAAGCTCTAACATATGAGGTTGTTTTTCTTGTTCATACGATTGTTGAGCCTTATCCATACAATGGCTTATCAATACTTGTGTGGCCCAATCTTCGAGAGCAGACTCTAATTCACTTTGTAAAGCCTCTCGTTCTTGCAACATTTGGTGTTGCTCCTGGTCAGATCCAAGTGTACGCATTGCTTCAACGATTTGACCACGGCGCTCGTACAAGGTAGCCAATTTATCTTCAATAGAGGCTATTTCACGCTCAGAGTGAGCCAATTCATCTAACCAGTTATCTTTGTTGCCTTCTCGCAAACGACGATAGAACAGGTCTTTATTCTCCGCATCAGGAGCAAGTAAATCCAGCTGTACCTGACTTTGCTTGTAGATGGTTTGCCACTGTTTATATTGGTCCTCATCGATAAGATGTTGACGATACTCGTTGGAACTTTCCATACCAGCTTTATGGAGCAGTTCTTGTTGACGAAGAAGTAGCTCTTTTTCCTTACGATGCCAATTATCGTATTCATTGCGGAAGCTTTTACGTTGTGCTTCCTTTTGTTCCCATACAATTTTATTTTGTTGAAAGTTCTTATATTGATTATAAATACGTTTTAATTCCGTAGGAGATACTGGTGACTCTATTCCAAGGTTATACCACAAAGCCATCGCTTGGTCTTCAATAATGCGTAGACCTTCTTTATGCTCCGCTAAACGCTTTTCATAGCCTTCTATAGTACGTAGTTGCTCATGATATTGATCATATTCATGTTTGAGACCAAAGAAATCATCTTCATCGAGACTCTTAGCCGCCCCTTGCGGTAACCAGTTTTGCCATGCTGCGAGGGCTTCATCATAAATACCTTGTAAGGTATGCCCTTCCTGAATCCAACGCTCAAGATGTGCCTCTCCTTCTAAGGATGGTACAGGGCTCACTGTAGGTGTAGCAGCCTTGATCAAAGCCTCTAGCTGATGTTCTACATCAGATTTACGGGAAGATAAAATTTGTAACTCATAGTTTAATTTAGACACATCAGAGTTACCATTATGAAGCCTCCAGGTAGCATACCAGAATAGCCCCATAGATAGAATCAAGAAAATAAAACCACCTATAGTATATAATGCAGATTCAAGAACCAACAGGCCTGCTAATACTACCAATACAGCTATAACAGCACCTATACCACTAATGCGTTGTAGCCATTTTGGCAGAATTGTGGGCTGTGCGTCTGAACCATAACTATTCCGTCTAGCCTCTACTTGATCTATATCCATTAAGATACGATCTAATTCACGTTCTAAATATTCTTTTTTAGCTAATTCTTCTTCACTAAAGTTAGGTAAAGTTGCACCATTAAGGTTCGCCGTCGGCACCTCATCGGTAGCCTCTGCAGGCTTGCGGTCTTGCCAATGTAAAAGTTGTTCTTTTGCGGTGCGCAAACGACTTGCCAAACGTTCTCCATCAAACCAATTGATGTCTTCTGCCATTGGCTCATCGTGACGCCACGCAGAATGTAAGGTGCGTGAAAACTCTAATTGTTCTCTAACCTTACGGATGTACGCATCGCCTTCTTCGCACTCACGGCGCAATTGCTCCCATTTAGCACCTTGTTGAATAAGATCTTCAATATCTTGGCCGTAAGTTCCAAATGGGCTATCAGGACTAAAGTTAGCGGGCATCAATGCCGCTTCCTTTTCCTGCCATAATTGCATATTGTCGCGAGCCCGTTTTATTTCTTCATCAAGACGTAGGAACTCATCACGACTCAAGGCGAGCTCACTATTATACTGCTGCATGTGCATACGCGCCTCTTCACTGCGACGATACGTATCCCACGCACGCAATACTACATCGATACCATCCCGATATTCCTTCCATTCTTTCAACTGATTTTGCAATTCCATTTCGGTTTGCTCCGTACTGTGAAAGACGGTTTGTAATTCCACATATTGCGCTTCATGCTCCGCCAACTGACTCAACTTTTGACGGTTTTCTTTAAGCTCATCCATCAATACATTGATGCGACGTTTACCATTCGAGGATGCTACAAGTAGGTCTGTAGCCCCTTTTTCAACATCCTTAACAGCTCCACCTAAGTGTTCTCCCCCTTCGGCGCCAAAGAATCGAGAACGAACCTCTACCTCTTGTAATACATCAAGGCCTTGTAGATCGTCTAATGTTAACGCAAATATGCGGTTATATGTTTTTTTATCGATGCCATGCCACCAATGTTGAGCCGGCTCTTCATGGATGGCAGGATGACCAGGGCTGTAAAAGTCTAACTGCTTACCCTTACGACCGATATAGTAACTTTCACCATTACGGTCCACATCAAGGGCCCCCGTCATAGGGCCATAAGCCTTATGAGTACCGCCAAATAACAAGGTGCGCATCCCTTCGAGCAAGGATGTTTTACCACTTTCATTAGGGCCATACATGAGTTGAACCCCATTGTCACCCGTGGTGAAAGACCAGTCGCGATACGGACCAAATTCATCAAATCGTATACGTTTAATGTTCATCATTAGCCCCCATCAACACAGTAACACCTTCAATTTCACAACGTTTCAAAGCTCGTGCCAATAATTCATCACTCAATAAATCGGCATATGCGCCTAAGCGCTTAAATTCAGGACGATTAGCCATGATTTGACGCGCAGTCTGTATCGCATCTCCATCTACCATATCGTCATAAGCACGCAAGTAATCACCTACTACATCTGTTAATAAACGTCGTTCAACTAGATTAATACTAGGTCGTGTATTAGAAATAATACGGTAAGGCATAACGAATATAGATTTGCCTTTCTCTTCATTTTGAGACTCTTGCAACCATAGTTTTCGAATCTCCTCTTGCGTACATAGGCGATGTAGAGGTCCCGTTCCGGACAAAACGAGGGATAGCAAGATGTTTTTCTTATGTTGCTTTCGCAAGTTTTCTTTTTTATGCCGCAAAATCTCTAAGAAATCTGTTTCATTTTGCATGCCAGCAATATCGATTTTGATTTCCTCAAATCGGACTGCACAAGTGTCGATAAATCGCAAATCACAATGACCATTATGAGATACGGATACAAGATAACATCCTTTAGGTCCATGTTCTTTACGATGCAATCCTTGCGAATTACCCGCATAAACTACGAGAGGTTCCTCGCTAAGAACTTGAGATTTATGAATATGACCCAATGCCCAATAATCCATGGCAGCCTCTGTTAAATCAGTTAAGTTACAAGGTCCTGTTACATTATGATTTTCAGAGCCTACACTAGAACCTACAGTACCATGCATGACAGCAAGGGAAAACTCATCCCGTTCAAAAGCTCTGTATTGACGAGCATAGTTGTCGCTTTCATTACCATGACCACAACTAATGCCATATACGCCACCAATTTCTATATTATTAACGATGAGCGGGAAACGCTGTACCTGTTCGCTAGAAAATATATGGACATTATCTGGCATCTGCAGTTGCGCTCTCCAGCTTTCAGCAGGATCATGATTACCTTGTACCATATAGACATCAATACGATGCTCAGCCAAGCGATACATGGCGCGCACAAAACGGACTTGAGCCTCTAAATTATGGTCTTCGCTATTATAAATATCCCCAGCTATTACGACAGCATGCACATGTTCTGTAATAGCAGTATCAATAATTTTATCTAAGGCTACATAGGTTGCTTCACTTACGGCGCGATCAACAGCATTGCTAATACCTGTAGCATATTGAAAGGGTGCCCCTAAATGCAGATCACCACAGTGTATAAATCGAAACGGCTGCATCTATATCCACTCCTCCATTAATATTTTTATTATAGTTATATATAGTAATTACAATAATTTATTATACTACAAAACCTTAAAGATAAGTTAAAAATAACTATCATTTAGCATCAAAAAGATATAGTTAAACTAAACTTCTCTTAACTATTAATAAATATAAATTATAAGATAAGCTCATATTCTTTCATCATAAGATATGAACCATAACATGTTATTATTTTGTTAACCAATTCATGTATTAAGTTGACAATTTATACGTGAACGTTTACAATCAAATTGTCAATATATTATGTTTTTATTAAGTTAACAATTTACCGGAGGCTATTATGGCTTTGCCTATAGATCAACAACCATCCCAAGTGGGTACATACGAAAAAATTCTTACCATTGCAAACCGCATCATGAACGGCGGCGAAATTACAAAAGAAGAAGCAATCGAGCTGATTCATACTTCAGATGATGATACCATGATTCTACTCGCTATGGCTGATAAAATTCGCCAACATTTCAATGATAATTCTGTGGATGTATGTGCCATTGTTAATGCTCGGTCCGGCAAATGTCCTGAAAACTGTAAATTCTGTGCTCAATCCGCACACCACAACACAGGCGTTCAGGAGTATCCTTTCATGGATGAAGAAAGCATTCTCCAAGCAGCACGTAAAGCTAAAGAGGCTGGTGCAATTCGTTTTTCCATCGTAACAAGTGGTCGTAATACTAATAACCCTGATGAATTTGATCAAATCATCCATGTATTAGGCCGTATCAAAAATGAAATTGGTCTTGAAATCTGCTGTTCCCTTGGGTTGTTAACTTACGAACAAGCACTCAAATTAAAAGAAGTTGGCGTTACTCGATACCACTCCAATATCGAAACGGCACCTAGTCACTTCCCAGATATTTGTACTACACATTCCTACGAAGACAAAATGTTTACCATAGATAATGCACAAAAAGCAGGCATCCGCGTTTGCTCTGGCGGCATTCTTGGTCTTAACGAAACATTAGAACAACGCGTTGAAATGGCGTTCGAACTCAAACGTTTACATATTGACTCCGTGCCATTAAACATTTTGAATCCTGTTAAAGGGA
>OGIZ01001263.1_pt1 | contig 10151 bp, 7 predicted proteins | sample 1571911 | NCBI WGS metagenome assembly OGIZ01 (sample SAMEA2582108, study PRJEB24529) | metagenome | biome: Human gut stool | place: China | collected 2011 | reverse complement strand
AGCAGCGCGTAGGCGGCCCCGACTGGATGACGTCCGTGACGGCCCCGGAAATGAAGAAAAACTGCGGCGACTGCCATGAGACGCAAAAGGCCGTCTTTGCGAAGACCGATACGCATCAGAAGATCACCTGCGTGGCCTGCCATATGCCCAACATCCCTTCGCCCGAAGACTTCACCGGCCCCGACGCTGTTGAGCAGTACTACTCGGCCGTGCGCCGCTCGCATCTCTACCGCATTAATACAGACCCGACCGCACAGACGCTGATCCGCTCCGACGCGAAGGAAGGTTCCGGCGAACGCCTCTGGACCTATGCGCTCGACAAGAAGGGTCATGCCTATGTTGATATCGTTTGGTCCTGCGGCCGCGCTACGCCGGGCGACTACACGCTCTCGGGCGACGCTCAGGGTTGCCACAGTCCTGCAACGAGCACGCTTGACGAGGGGCTGCGCTACGGCAGTCAGCAGGCGATCTATGACGAGATCCAAAAGTGGCAGGAACCGGTCAAAGCCAAGTTTGCTGAAATCGAAAAGGGTCTCGAGCGCATCAAGCAGCTTCTGGAAGTGACAAAACTCACGCCCGAAGAACTCGCAGAAGTCCACCTGATGCTCGACAAAGCTCAGGAAATCTACGACCAGGTGAAAAAAGACGGTTCGTGGGGCGTTCATGCGCCGCGCTACCTCTTGGATCGCGTGACGTCCGGCGCCGCCTACATCGTGCGCGCTCAGGCCATCGTCGACAACGGGGGCTATCAGACCCCTGCCGACAAACGCGCCGCTGAGAAGAAGGCCGCCAAGTAACGCCATTGACTCAGCTTCGGGGGATCTAATCCCCCGAACGATCCTCATTTCACCTATTGCGGTTTCTGGCGGACTTCAGGCGCTAAGCCTTGCTGCCGCCCGTCACCGCTAGGGAGATCCAAGTGACCCAAAACATTGACCGGAGAAGCTTCCTCACGGCAGCCGCCGGCGGACTTGTCGTCATTTCGCTCGGAGGGTGCACCTCCGACACGGTCGACGGCAAGAAGCGCCCGCACTACGTGATGGTCTTCGACCAGAATAAATGCGTCGGCTGCGGCGAATGCAAACGCGCCTGCAACGAAGCAAATCACCTCCCCCCAGGGCGCTCGCGTGTGCTTTTGCAGCGCATGCCGGGCCCAGACCGTCACTACATCCGCGTTTCCTGCCAGCAGTGCGTGGATTCGCCTTGCGTGAAGGTCTGCCCGACCGGCGCCTGCCACCACGATCCGGAAACCAACATCGTCACGATGAATACGGACCGCTGTGTCGGCTGCAAATACTGCATCGCAGCCTGCCCCTACAACGCCCGCTGGATCAACCCGGAAACCAAGGTTGCCGACAACTGCGACTTCTGCCTCCATTCCAAGAACCTTGCCGCCGGCGAGCTTCCCGGGTGCGTAGCGCACTGCCGTTTTCATGCGCTCTCCTTCGGCGACCTCAATGATCCCAACTCCTTCGTTTCGAAGCTGCTCAAGGCGAAGGACACGGTGCGCATTCGTCCGTGGCTTGGCACTGAACCAACCCTGCGGTACATCCCCGTGGTTAAAACCGGAGTTCGATAATGGACGGCGTTCTTGATTTTTCAATCGGTCTCACCGAAGGCGTCGCCTGGCCGTGGCCGATTGCCGTGTACCTTTTCCTCGCAGGCATCTCGGGGGGCTCGTTGGGCGTAATTCTCACGATGATGAAGCTTCGGGGGCTTTCGGGCGACGAGCCGCTCCTCAAAGCATCCGCATCTATCGCGCTGGCAACGATTCTCCTCGGCATGCTCTGCCTGGTGCTCGATCTGACCGATCCGCTCTTTTTCTGGCGCATTCTCGTCTTCTACAACCCGACGAGCGTCATGAGCGTGGGCGTGATGATGCTCCTTTTTTACATCCCGCTTACTGCGGTGCTCACGGTGATTGTGCTTCGGCACAGTCTGAAGTGGCTGCCGTTTGGTCTGGGCAGTTTGGTGGAAAAATTGGGCGACATCTTCAATAAAGCCAGAGGCCCGATCACCTGGATCGTTCTCTTTCTGGCATTCGGCATCTGCGCCTACACCGGGTTCCTGATTTCCGCACTGATCCGCTATCCGCTCATCAATACGGCCGTGCTGCCCGCGCTCTTCGTGGCGTCCGGCGTCTCGGCGGGAACAGCTGCTGCGAAGCTCCTCGCAACTGCCGTATTCGGTGAAAAACGCGATTCGCATACGATGCATATCCTGCACCTGGCCGAATGGCCGATGATGGCAGCCGAAATCTCCTGCATTTTCATGATCGCCATGGCCATGATCTTCGGCATGGCCGGAGCTCAGGCCGCGGTCACCGCCTTCACGACGGGCGTCTGGGCCACCGTCTTCTGGGTGGGCGCTGTGGGTGTTGGCTTCGGCGTGCCGTTTGCGCTCGGCATGACGGGCTGCACTCGTTCGGCTGCCGGCTTTTGGACCGCCGGATTTGCAGCAGTTGCCGGCATGATGTGCCTTCGCCTCTTCATCCTCTACGCCGGCCAGCTCAACTCTCTGATGCTTACCCCGGTATAAGTTTTTTCCTCCTCAATCTCCTAAAGCTCTCCATGGCATGCAGCGTCCGCAACGCCTGCTTCCTGTCGATCGATACCAGCGGCCAGAAAGAAGCGCTCGAACGCATCAATGCCTCTCTCAGAGATCTCTGCAGAAGATAAAAGCGTAAGCAATATCTTCTGCAGTAATATCTCATGGCGGAACCCCTTCCTCGAGTGTGGTTCCGCTTTTTTTATTTGGCTGCCGCCAACAGCTTACCGTTCAATTAACAAGTACTCAGCGGGATCTTGATAATTAAAACTAATCATGATCATTTCGAACAACTCGATATCGTTGTTTTGGACTTCGAGCATTTTCTGTAGGTTCGACTTTTCCTGTACGCACAAGTTTTCTGATATGGCTTGTCATAGTTGCTCGAGACAACCCAGACATAGCCATCAGCTCTTTAATCGAGCAACTTCCACGTGAAGTCAGCTCCGCAATAATGGCTTCATCAATCACTTCCCAAGAGCGATTTGACATTTCTATCATCGTCCTGCGACGTTTCTCAAAAGTCAGCTTAAAAAATGTCAAGGAGTTTTGAATTTTTGGCGGCGGCATCAAGGCTTGAGCCAACGACGACTCAATCACCATAAATCCGGTTCCCTTATTTTCGACAACATAACCAGATTCAAACGGCGTATAAGTCAAGAGTCTTGACAAATATTCATTACGGCTTGATGAAATTCCCTCTTTGCCGAGGCTTTCAATAGTTGTCGATCCGAAAAGACCTCCTGGATTTGTAATTTCCAGACGATCTGAATACATATTAACTTCTACATGAGTTCCCCGTCCCTCAGGTGAATAATCCCTATGCTGCAATGCGTTAGCAACAGCCTCTCTAACCGCAATTAACGGATAATCAGGAACATCCTTCCGCAAGGCACCTTCTAGGACTGCACCTGTATTCATTCGCATTTGAACCATCGTTAGTGTTTCAACAAGCATGTCTGGAATAGATCCAACAATTTCTTTTGAATCCAAATAACGAACCCCAGTTTTTTCATTGCCTGTTTTACTAACGCCAGGATAAACTGTAAAAACAACCTCTAATCTAGGGAAAAATCGCTGAGGGAATATCCCCGCCACTAAAAGCCCTGACAAAGTCGGGCAAATTCGATCATCAACCTTCGTGAGCACGCCGAGTTGGATTAATATTGTTTCATCCGGCAGTGTCGCAAAAACTCTTGGAAAAATATCTCGGGCTCTTCTTATGATCGCTGTTAGAGTATTTTTATTTAAATCATCAATACTTGCCGCTGCAACCGGTTCGATATCATAATGCGGCTGGAATGCCCCCTCTGCCAGTCGATCAACCTCATAAGGCGACAAACGTCTATCTCCATCGCCGGAACGAATAAATGCCCCCTCATAACGACCTTTCTGCGTTATGTAACAAGGCTTCTGATTCTTAGGCAATTCCGGCACATAGGCAACCACAATCATCTGGTTCTCGAAGATCATTTTTTCGATCTCCATTCGAACGACGGGTGTTAACCGGTCACCGACAGTCTGTAACTTCGTATAAGTTTTATTAGCATCAAAACTCTTGGCTGGATGAAAACCATTCTTTTCAGAAACACCAAGAATAATGGTTCCACCATGCATATTTGAAAAAGCGGAGATGGTATCAAGCAAGCTCTTTGGGAGATCAACAACGGCCTCCTTAACCTCCCAGTGCTGAGTATCAGCACCAATTTGGCGCATGTGCTCCAATGCTTCCAGTACATCTTGTTCGATAATCATTCGGTAACCGCTCTGAATAATATTAAAATAGAGTGATCAAGTATAGCTACTTGATATATATGAAATATCAGAAGTTTACAATATCTGTAATCGTTAAAAAGGTTATTGGCGATCTAGAACGCATTGGCAGGCAGTATTGATAATCAGTCCCTCAGCTCATAGTTTCTTGGATATAACTCACCAAAGAGTTCAACAGAAGAATACCTCTTTCGCTGTGCCAGAAGGGTTTATCCGAAGAACAATGCTGCATCGAACGGAAAAAACACTTCACGGAAACTTAACAAGACTCAGCATCAGACAAGCAGTAACTGCCTATCTACTGCCTACTTACTGCCTACTTACTGCCTACTTACTGCGTATTTTACTGCTAAGTAGGCAGTTAACTGCCTACTTAGCAAGTGTACTGAGTCACTTCATTTCCGCGATGTCCGCTCAGAACCACTGTCCGAAGCGACGAATGTAAAAGCGCTTCATGCCTTGTGCAAGCAGACAGTAACTGAAGAGAATCGCGGCGAGCCACGGGAAATATGTCCAGGGCAGCGGCTGCAGGCCGACCATTGCACCGAGCGGCGAAAACGGAATGCCGATGCCGACAGCCACAATCACAACCGTCATCAGCAGAACCGGCAGCGCGGCACAGCTTTGGAAGAACGGAATTTTTTCGGTTCTCAGCATGTGTACCACCAAGGTTTGCGAAAGCAGTCCCTCAATGAACCAGCCGGATTGGAAGAGTGACTGACTGGCCGCTGAATTGGCGCCGAAGACAAACCACATCACGGCGTAAGTTGCAATGTCAAAGACCGAGGACGTCGGACCGATCCAGAGCATGAAGCGGCCGATATTCTGCGCATCCCACTTGCGCGGCTTCTTCAGAAACTCCGGATCCATCTTGTCCCAGGGGAGAGCAAGCTGAGAGAGGTCATAGAGCAAATTCTGGATGAGGAGATGAATCGCCAGCATCGGCAGGAACGGCAGAAAGGCGCTCGCAACGAGCACGGAGAAAACGTTGCCGAAGTTTGAGCTCGCCGTCATGTTGATGTACTTGATAATGTTGCCGAAGGTTTCGCGTCCTTTGAGAACGCCTTCTTCGAGCACCATCAAGTCCTTTTCCAACAAGATGATGTCGCTCGCCTCCTTGGCGATATCGGCCGCGCTGTCGACGGAAATGCCGACATCAGCGTCTTTCAAAGCCGGGGCATCATTGATGCCGTCTCCTAAAAAGCCGACCGTGCGGCCGTTTTTCTGCAGCACACGCAGAATGCGGGCCTTCTGCTGCGGCGTGAGTTTGGCAAATATGCTGCCCGTCTGTGCCGCTTGAGCGAGCTCAGCGTCCGAAAGGGCCTCGACTTCCGATCCGACCAGAACCTGATCGGCGTCAATGCCGACTTCAGCGCAAATGCTGGCAGTCACGACCGGATTGTCGCCCGTAAGCACCTTGACCGCTACGCCGTGTTCGCGCAGCGCCAGTATGGCTTTGCGTGCGCTCTCTTTGGGCGGATCGAGGAAAGTGAGAATGCCTTCGACCGTGAGACCGCACTCATCGTCGTTGACAAGCGACGTCTTTCCATGGTCGGACAAGCGTTTTCTCGCAACGATCAGCACACGGAATCCCTGCTTATTGAAGGCTTGCGTTTGTTCGAGAAGCCCTTGGGCGCGCTCTGGCGTGAGGGGCACCAAAGAGGCGCCCTCCTGCAGGTGCGTGCAGATGCTGAGCATTTCTTCCACCGCGCCTTTGCAGATCAAGCAGCGCTCTTTGGAAGCGGTATCTTCAACGAGCACCGATACACGGCGGCGGACAAAGTCAAAAGGCAGCTCGTCGAGCTTCATAAAGCGCTCGCGCACGGCTCGATCCAAATGAGATTCGCCGCAGCGAAGAACAGCCTGATCGATCAGATTTTTGGCGCCGCTCTGGCTGCTGCTGTTAAGCCAGGCATAGGTGAGCACGGTCGAACTTTCTTTGCCCTGCGCATCCAGATAATGCTCGAGGATGATCTTGTCCTGAGTGAGCGTTCCGGTTTTATCCGTGCAGAGGACGTCCATTGCGCCAAAGTTCTGAATGGCATTCAGGCGCTTGACGATCACTTTGCGCCGGCTCATGGCAACTGCCCCTTTGGCCAAATTGGAGCTCACGATCATGGGCAGCATTTCCGGCGTCAGCCCGACCGCAACAGCCAGTGCGAAGAGTGAGGCCTCAAGCCAGTCGCCTTTGGTAAATCCGTTGATGAAGAGCACAACGGGAGCCATGACCAGCATGAAGCGGATCAGCACCCAGCTCACGCTGTTGACGCCTCGATCAAAAGCGGTCATGGCGCGGGTGCCGATGATCGACTTGGCAAGCGAACCAAACCAAGTGCTGTTTCCGGTTGCCACGACCAAGGCTGATGCATGGCCGCTCACGACATTGGTTCCCATGAGACAGATGTTTTTCAGGTCAAGCAGGTCCGCTTTGGCATCAGCATTCGGCAGCGTCTTCCGGGTCGTCAGCAGGGCCGCATCGGGTGCAGCATCCCCTTTTTCGACCGGCAGCGCTTCGCCGCTCAGGATGGACTGACTGACGAACAAGTCGCGCGATTCAAGGAGTCGCACATCGGCCGGCACAAGATCACCGGCAGCGAGATAGACCACATCGCCCGGAACCAATTCACTGATATCGACTTCTGCGCGGGACTGCGATGCAGAGCCGTCCCCCGGACGCCGGACCGTTGCCGTCGTCTTTACCATTGACTTCAGCGCCTGAGCGGCCTTATTCGTGCGGAATTCCTGCCAAAAGCGAAGCAGACCGCTCAAGATAATCATCGTTGACATGATGACGATGCCGGCCGGTTCAGCTTCTTCGCCCTGCGCGATGGGGAGCCAAACATCCGTGAAGCAGCTGATCGCAACGAGCACGAGCAGCACGTAAATGAAGGGGCTGTTGTAGGCGCCTAAAAGCTGGCGGTAAACCGGCGGCGCCTTTTCCTGAGCGACCTCATTGCGGCCGTAAATGTCAAGACGCTTTTTGGCTTCTTCGGCACTCAGCCCGGCAGGCGTTGCGCTTAGCCAGGCAAGCACCACATCGAGTGTTTGATGGGCTGCCCGTTCAACCGCGAAAATTCTGGTTTTGCGCTGCTTCCCGTTTTCCGCAGCATTCCGGCCGAGGAGCCGGTTCTTTTTGGTCATGTCGGTCATGACACACCTCTTGAATTTGGGTTGACCGCTGCGCTGCTTGTCGCTTAAAGCGCTCCCGACGCAGTGAGCGGTCAGGGTTTCACTGCCGCGCATGAGGCGCAGCGCCGTCAGACGGCCGATGGTTCTCCAGTCCATCGCCATATGTCTTCATTTCATTTGTGACTGCCGTTCACCATTCTTTAGCGGTGAAGACGCCTTCCTCAGTCAATGAGAAACCGTAATATTTGAGGTCAGCAGTTTTTTTTGAAAATTGTCGTACTGACCATTAAAAATGATCAGAACGCGTCCATTTTTTTGGACGCAAAAATCCCCCTGCACTAAGAAAATGCATTCAAAGTTTTTCTATGAACGAAATTGCGGCGGCTCTCGATATTCACCGGACGAATGAAAGGCACCGAACTGAATCGGCTCGACCAGACCCAAAACACCGCAGTCAGAGGTTCACGCCAGCGAACCCTGCCGAACAAGGACTCCCCGTACAGCATGCGGTGAGCGCATCTATTTCGAAATTTCCGGGCAAAATCAGCCCTGTCCTCCTGCTCTGGTCAAATAGACGCAGCACAGCAAAGGGAAGCCGCCTCGCGCAGATCAGATCCGCGAAGGGGGAAAGAGCTGTTGGATATAGGTGAACATGACGATCTGCTCCAACTTTGAATTGATTTTGGGTAGCAATCGTCAAATTGAAGATCGCTGCCCGCCGTATTGATCGTTGATAGTGTCGGCAGGCAGCGCAGAGAAAGTGTTTCTCTGTAGCGGCCTGACTAAATAATCAACAAAGGACTCGGGTGTTCGTCCACCGCTCGTCTCCTATAAAAATGATGCTGAAAGTTTAATCCTGACTATTGAAAAGTCAAGCTTTGCATCACTCATCATGAATAAAAAAATCGATTTAACAAACCCATATGAATAAGAATTTATTGTCTACTGCAGAATTTCTAGGCAACTCAAATTTGTGAAAATTCGTTTCAGCCTTTGGGACAAACCCCAAGTATTTATTCAAAGGCCTCTCTTGCTTCAGGCACCAGCGAGAGCTTGGCCTTGAGCTCAGCGGCGGAATGGCATCCGAGTTTGCGCATCGAACCGGCCCGATGAAATTCAACGGTCCGCACAGCGATTTCAAGGCGTTCAGCAATTTGCCGGTTGGTGAGTCCCGAGACGGCAAGAAGCGCCGCCTGGCGCTCTCGGTCTGAGAGTGAGAGAAAGGCCGTGCGGGCCGCTTCAGTGAGCGCCGCCTGTCGAGCGGCTTCATCGGTCAGCGCGGTTTCGCTCGCCGGAGTGCCGTCAAGCGTCTGCCCGGGATCCCCAGAAGCAAGAGACTGAGCAATCGTCAGGGCCCGCTCAATTGCAGCGAGCAGTTTTTCCGTCCGCACGGGCTTAGAGAGAAAAGTGACGGCGCCGGCTTCAATGGCATCCACCGCCATGTCAACGTCGCCATGCGCTGAAAGAAAAATACAGGGCAGCTTTGAACCGAGCTTTTTCATCCGGTCATGCAAAACAATGCCGGACATTTCCCCCATGCGAACGTCGAGAATCGCGCATCCGGGATCTTCCGGACGATCGTTGATGAGAAAGGACTCTGCACTCTCATAGTGCCGCACGATAAAGCCTTCGTTTTCAAGGACGTAGGCCAATGCATCGTGAATATTGGGATCGTCGTCGACAATGCGGATAATAGGAGCGGCGGTCATTTGCTGGGGTCCTTTGAATCCTTTGGAAGAGACTGTGCCGACTCTGCGGCCGGCTCATGAGGCACAGGAATGGAAACATCCGTTTGGGCTCTGCCGGATTGTGATGTGCTGACAAGCGGCAGCGCCACGCGCACGGCGAGTCCGGTCAGGCGAGGATTAAGATCCGTTCGCCCAAAAGTAATGGCGCCGAAGCAGGCCTCAACGATCGATCGGACGATAGCAAGGCCGAGCCCCAGACCGTTAGATTTTTGACTCGATCCGGCCTGCGGCTGACTCGAACCCGCCTCAATGCGCACGAGTTCTTCGTCGGAAAGGGGTTTGCCGCTGTCGGCCACCATGAATACCACGCTGCTGCCGATGACTTCAGCGGTAAAGGCGACCAAGGGTCCGGAGCCCACGAGAACCTCCGGGGCCTTCGTGAGATTAACCGGTTTGGGCTTGCCGCTTGACTCGTCGGCGGCCCAGGCGGCCTGAGCGGCCTCGGCGGCATTCCCTCGGCGGCATTCTTCAGTAAGTTGACGAAGACAAGCTCGAGTTCGAAGGCGTTGGCAGAAATATGGGCGGCACTTTTAGGCACCAGCACCCAGAGCGGAAAGTCCCGCATGGATTGTCCGCGCCAGCGGCGCACGGCGCTCTGCATCACATCGGCGGTCGACAGAACGGATCGCTCCAGTCTGCGGCCTTTGGCATAGGCGCGCACACGCTCGACAATCTCACTCGCCCGCTGTGTTTCGTCGGCAATCCGGTCAGCGATTTTGGCCATGCGGTCCGGATCGGCCGAACCTCGGCGAATTTGGCGGGCGAGCCCCTCCGCGTAAAGCGATGCCGATGTAAGGGGCTGGCGCAGTTCGTGAGCAAAAATGCTTGAGATCTGCGTGAGCGATGCTGCACGCTGCATGGATGCCAGACGAGAGGCCTGCGCCATCTTCTGCTCCATCAATTCGCGAACGCGCTCACCCTGGCGGCGCGCAAGCACTTCTGCCCGCCAGCCAT
>OGIZ01001261.1_pt1 | contig 10152 bp, 6 predicted proteins | sample 1571911 | NCBI WGS metagenome assembly OGIZ01 (sample SAMEA2582108, study PRJEB24529) | metagenome | biome: Human gut stool | place: China | collected 2011 | reverse complement strand
TAGTAATCAAGTGACGAATGTATTATTTTTGGCAGATAGAATTGCATTGGTTAGTCAAGCCAAGGATGCATTTAGAGAACATTTACCATCTGCATCGTTATGTAATCTTTGTGAAAGTAAAGATGATAAAAATGCTCGAATAGTTTTTTCTACATACCCTACAATATTAAATGCTATCGAAAAATCTCTTGATGGTGATGGGAAACGCCTTTTTACACCAGGTCATTTCGATTTAATAATTGTAGATGAAAGCCATCGTAGTATTTTTAAAAAATATAGAGCCATATTTGAATACTTTGATGCTATTCTTGTTGGTTTAACTGCTACGCCTAAATCTGAGGTGGATAGAAATACATTTGACTTCTTTGAGGTTGAAAATGGAGTTCCAACATATGCATATAGTTATGATGCGGCTATTAAGGATAATTACTTAGTGCCATATTATAATTTTGAGATAGAATCAAAGTTTTTAACAGATGGTATTGTTTATGATGAGCTTTCAAAAGAAGACCAGGAACGACTGGAAGATGAAGCTATGGATCAGGCAGGGGATTTCCAAGGTAATTATTCTGCTACGGAAGTAAACTCTATTATTTATAGTACAGATACAATAGACTATGTTCTAAGAGAATTAGACCAGAATGGTATTAAAACTCATAATGGGGACTCTTTAGGCAAAACAATTATTTTTGCTCAAAACAAAAAGCATGCTCGTCTAATTGAAGAAAGGTTTAATTGGTTATATCGTTCTTCAAAAGGGAAGAAGGCACGAGTTATTGTTAGCTCTGATCAACATGCATTACATTTAATTGATCAATTTAAATTTTCAGATGGTGAACCGGATATAGCAATTTCGGTAGATATGTTAGATACGGGAATTGATGTGCCAGCATGTGTTAATTTGGTATTTTTTAAACGTATAAAATCAAAGACTAAATTCTGGCAAATGATAGGGCGTGGGACTCGACTTTGTCCAGAGAAGGAGTTTTTCGATAAAAACAATGGTGATTATGTAGGTAAGAAGTACTTCTATATCTTTGATTACTGTAAAAATTTTGAGTATTTTAGAAATCAAAAAAATACGGTAGAAGTAAAAGGTAATAGTGCTACATTAGGTGAAAGAATCTTTGCTAAGCGGGTTCAAATTATTGCACGACTACAAACAGAAAGATATGGTAGTGAAGACTATCAAAGTTGGCGTTTAGAACTTGTAGATGAGTGCTATAAGGAAATTACTGATTTAGACGTAACAAAACCGGTTGTTCGTTTACAGTTAAAATATGTAGACAAATATAGTGTTAAAACTTCATTTGATTATTTGTCAAATATTGATGAACATGACTTAATTACCTATGTTGCACCTTTGATTTGTGCTGATATTAAAGAAAATTTGGCACGAGGATTTGATAACTTTGTATATGAAGGGATTTTGAATCTTTTTAATGTGCAATCTATTGACTATTTTAAGAAACGTATGATAAATCTTTCCAATGCTTTACTACAGAAAATTAGTATTGAACAAATTAGAAAGAAACAAGATTTATTAAAGATAATAAAAGAAGATGCATATTGGCAACTTATTGATGCATTGCAGCTAAATAATCTAAGAAAAGAACTCAGAGATTTAATTCAGTTTCTTGATGTTGCAGAACGTAGAGTTATAATCACAACAATTACGGATTCGGTATTATTAACTAGAGAAGGCGATACTCTTATGCCTGAAGTTTTTGAGAATTATCAAGAAAAAGTTGAGTCATATTTCTTAACACATCAAAATCATCCAACAATTCAAAAACTTATAAATAATTATCCAATTGATGAATCAGACTATAAAGCTTTGAAACATATTTTTACTCATGAGTTAGGTAGTCCTAAGGATTATGAAGAACATTTTAAAGATAAAGAATTTGGATTAGTTGTTCGAGATATTGTAAAAATGAGACCAGAAGCCGCCGAAAAAGCTTTTTCAGATTTGATAAATAGTAAATCGATGAATATTAATCAGATTAATTTTATTAAACAAGTAATTAACTATATTGCAGTTAATGGTTATATGGAATCTACAAAAGTAATGTTAGAACCACCGTTTGATAGACCTTTTGATATGTGGAAACTCTTTGATCAAGGGGAAGTTGTTGAAATTGCAAATATAGTTAATAATATTAAGAAAAATGCGTGTTTATGAATATGAGTGACACCTAATGTTAGTTCAAGGAGAAACTATGTCAACAAAAGAGAACTTAAAAATAGAAGAGTTTAAAGAAGAGATGAATAGTTATAGTGATGAGTCTTTATTTAATATAACATCATTTGGTGCCGATTTAACTTTTCGTGAGCTTTCAACTATGTATGATGAAGGTGAATTAGAAAAACCGGAAATGCAAAGACATTATGTTTGGAGTAAACTGGAGGCTAGTCGTTTTATTGACTCCTTATTGTTGGGATTACCCGTACCTAGTATTTTTTTAGCAAAAACAAAAGATAATAAGCGTCTTATTGTAGATGGATACCAGCGGATTATGACCGTAAATGATTATATGAAAGGTATTTTTTCAGGAGATAATAAAGCATTTAAGCTTTATAATTCTGAAGTTATCAATTATCGTTGGAGAGGTAAAACCTTTCAAGAATTAAGTATTGAACAACAACGAGCTATAAAGACTTATCCAATACATGCAATTATTTTTGAACAAAAAGCACCAGAAGATGATACTGGTATGTATCAAATTTTTGAGCGTATTAATACTGGGGGGAGAACATTAAAGGCACAAGAGATTAGAAACTGTGTTTATCATGGTGAATTAAATCAGCTATTAATAAGTTTAAATAATGAACTTGTATGGAGAAGGATTCTAAATAGTATGACACCTGATTCAAGGATGCAGGACATTGAATTAATTTTAAGGTTTTTAGCATTTAAAGATATAAAAGATGATTCTGACTTAAAGCAACAAATAAACTTGGTTAAGTATTTGAATCAGTATATGAGTAAACATAGTAGTTTAGCTCTTGGAGAAAGTGATAATATTCGTAATGATTTTTTAGTGACAATGAACGTTATTTATGAAGGATTGGGGAAAAATGCATTTAGGAATGGAAAGTTTAAAGATAATGAGTTTAAATATACTTCTAAAATAAATCCCGTAATTTTTGATGCAGTATCTGTTGCTACATATAAGAATATTAAATCTGGTAAACAAACTACTTTGTCTGAAGAGGCTTACCAAAGTCTTTTGTTAAATAAAGATTTTCAGGAGGTTATCAAGCATAGAACTACTAATACTACCAATATTTTAGATAGGCAACAACTTTCTTATCAAATATTGTTTGGAGATAATAATGAATGATGAATGTAATAGATTAAAAGAGGATTGCTCTAAAGATTTATCAATAATAAAAAGCACTATATCTGATAATCCGTTTTCATCAAATAATAGATTTTTAATTGATTTTATGATTATTAGAGCTTGCTCAACAATTGAAAAAATTTTTAAGTTGATAATTTATAATTATTTAGCAGATAGTGTTAAACCTGAAACTGAAAGATTTTTATCTAAAAGGATTATAGAATCATCGTGTAATCCTAGTGCTGGTATTATGGAGAATATATTAGCAGATATAGATTCAATCAAAAAAGAACAATTTTGTGTTTGGTTACGGGAAAATAATCGGAGAAATATAAAAGGAGATCTTAATTCACTTGTAACTTTAAGAAACAATTTAGCACATTGTAATGAGAATACATCAGGTACCAGTATTAACATAGTTGAAAGATACTTTAGTTCTGGAATTGAGATTTTAGATTTTTTAGATGATATTTTATCAGAGGGAGCCTAATAATAATAGAGATTTTGTTCATAAAAATAATTTTTCTATTTACATTATTGATATTATAAAAGAATATTTTTATGATATGAATTTCAGTAGACACTCTTGTACAATAAATAAATTTTAAGCTGATTATGGTGTATTTATAACTAATAATCTTTTTACTGAACAAGCACGTTATGCTGCAGCTGAAGGGAAACCTATAACACTTATTGATGGCAGTGAATTGATTAAGCTTGTAATGAAATATGAGCTATATATTACACCTGTAAAAACATACTTATTGGATGACTTTTATCTAGATATATAAAATCTTTTTATATAATTAGCATGTACCAAAAAGACCTGATGTTTATCAGGTCTTTTTTCTCATAATCGCTTATATTACAATATGTATAAGAATATAGATTTGTTTTTTACTTCACTTTTTTGTTTGTTGAGTGAGGTGTAAAATTATATTGGGAGGATTTTAATCTATGAAAAGTAATATCAATCCATTGTGTCAATCTAACGGCTGGATATTAGAACAGAAAAATAATTATAAAAAATGCTATAAGGCAGTTGAGCTTTCTTTAGGTGATGCAAAAATGGAAAAGCGTGTAGTTGAATTAAGAAGAAATTATTTTAAAGCTGGTGGCTTATTTACAATATTGATGGTCTTCCTTACCACGGTGACCTCTAATGTTAATCCTAGTATTACGAATGGAGTTATAGGTATAAATTTTCAAAATTATATAACGGTAACAACAATTGTATTAGTTGGAGCTATGATTATTTTATATTCGATAACAATGTGGTTCGATTATAAGTTGAAAAAACATAAAATTTATTATCTTGTACCTTATTTTTTCTTGTCGGTAGTAGTACTACTTTTAGCTATTGGAATAGAAACGAGTAATGCGCTAGTTGCTATTCTAATTTTTATCTTTAGTTTATTATCTTTTCTTTTACCGATTGCATACTTTATTTACCATAAAATAATAGACTATGATGCTCGTTTAATAGTTTTAGATGAGCTCATTGAAGCTCTAGAAAATAAATAGTCAATAATAAATAGAGATGATTACGGATGGATTAACCATAGTAATTATCTCTATTTTATTTTATATAAATTTTGACTTCATTTTATTTTCATTTATTATAGTAAAGACGTATAATATAAATATCATTATATATAGTTTTCCTGAAAGGGGATTTATTATGAGTGTTAGTTATGTAGGGGAATTATTTGGTAGAGAGAGTATATTAGATTCTTTATCAAACCGTCTTGAGATTGCCTTAAAAGGAAAAGGTTGTATTGATTTATTACATGGTGATGCTGGAATTGGTAAAAGTGCAATAATAAATAAGTTTGCTACCCTACATCCAGAAGTACAAACCTTGTATGTACAATGTTCTGCTTTGACTGATGCAGATGATTTGTATAAGCCTTGTTCGGATCTTTTGAATAGTATAGAGTCGATTAAATGGCAAGAACAATCTAAAGTGAAAAAGTTCTTTGGCTCTTTTAATATGGAAAAAGTTTTTGATGTAGGTGGTAAGATTCTGGGATTTATTCCTGGATTGGAATTACCGAGTGCAATTATTGACCTAGCTATCTCTGCCTATGCAGGGGATACAAATCCGGAGGTGTTAGCCGAGACCTATAAAAATGATAAAGTTAAGCTCTATTCAGATATTATATTGGGCCTTAGTATGGAGAAACCGTTAGTTGTAGTTTTTGATGATCTTCATTGGGCAGATCGAGGGACTATCAATGTGTTTAAACATATATTTCAAATTATGTTGGAGGCTCGACAAGGATTAAATAATAAAAAATTTAATTTGTTATTAATTGGTTCATTACGAGGTTCAGAAGCTAAGGCTGATTCACTTCATAATGGTATTAATGAAATGTTTAGCTTTATGGATCGTTACAATTTTGGCCGAACTCAAAAATTGATGATTCAACATGAGGTCCAAGAACTAGATGCTGCATCAGTTCAAGCTCTTATTACCTATAATTTTGATAATGATGAAAAACTTTCTGACGGATTGAAACGTTGGTTATGTGAGTCTAGTAATGGTAATCCGTTGTTATTGTCCAATCTTATAGATGTATTACGCGAAAATGGTGCAGTTGAAAGTACGTCCACTGGATGGATCGATTTTAATGAAGTTAGTTATGTATCTGATGGTCCTGTATTAAAAGGTAGAATGTTACGTCTTGAAAAGCAAGGGGCCTTTAGAAGTAAGTCTGTAGTCGCTCTTGAGGCATTGCGCAACTTAACAGATACAGAATTGAAGATTCTATATGTAGCCTCTATTTTTAAGGAATATTTTACTATTGAAAGCTTAGCTCATGTTTGTAAGATTATTGAATCAGATTTATACTGGCCAATTAATAGATTAATTAAAATGGGCTTTATTGTTGAACAAGGTGAAGTAGATAATGGATTAGAAGTCCAAAATCGCTACCAAATTAAATCTAAAGCCTTAATTGAAGCACTTCGAAATGATATGTCTGTTCATCAAATTACTTATTATGAGGATTCTTTAGGTGAGTATTATTCTTCTAAAATAAAAGATATTGACTATATGGAAGAGACTGTTGATAGCTTAGACTTATCTGATATAGTTGCTAAACCAATTATCTCTGATAAGTATAGTAAGATTAATAAAGTTAGAGATTTCTATCATAAAATGGCTTCTTATCATTATATGAAAGGTAAAAACTCACTAAAAGCGATAGAACATGGTTTATTTGGCATTGAACGACTAGTAGAGCGATATAAAGAAACTAAAGAACAAACACCGTCGCCTTTAGAGTTGGATGGATTATATAAGACTATTGAGTCTCAGATTTCTTTATATGATACTCTTTTTGATAAGGTGATAGATGAATTGATTTTAGTTAAACATAATGATAATGAATTAATTCAACATCTCAAAATACGTGTATTAAAAATCTATGCTCAATTTTATGGCTGCTTTGGTCAATATTCTAAAGCTAGTCAATATTTAAATACGGCTCTTATGTTAACCAGCTTTACTGAGTCAGAGATAGATGACGCAGAGTTAATGTTAGCTGTTGCAGAGATTAATATTGATAGTGGTAATTTTACAAAAGCAGGACAGATAATAGGAAGGCTTTTAGACTATTTAAAGGAGTATGGGAATTCTTGGGAACCATCACAATATGACGATATAATTGAGGATCTATTATTACTAATTAGTATTGATTCCTCCTTACAGGCCAAATATATATCTAAAGTGACTTCAGTTGCTATTATACTAAAGTCTGAATGTATTATTGATGCACAGTTTGCAGAGCTTGAATTTTATTTGCGTCATAATGATCTTGAGAGAGCCAAAGAATTAATAATACAAATAGAAAGCACACATTCAGATATAAACTGGGCCCATTATTTAGGCACTCAAATATGTACATTATGTTTATATAAGATTCCAAAAGATGTTGATGAACAGTTAGAGCTTTTAGCTGATGATTGGAATGCTCAATATAATTATAAACTAAAAAAAGATTATCAATGGGGCTTGAATGTATGTAACTTATTTTTACCAATCTTGTTAAAAGAAATTAAATCATTAGATGAGGACTCAATGTCTATCACTGTAGAGGAGGCATTGGCACTTTTATCATGGCTTTATAGTTTTTTAAGATTAAAGCCGAATGTTGCTATTCAAAATCATACGGATGATGAATATATTCAATCGGTTTATAAAGGCCGCGCTCTAGAGTTACAATCACAAGCGATTAATATTTTAGAAGTTAATAAGCATAATATTGATTTACAGGCTATTTATAACTGGTTTTATAATCAGATTAAAAGTGGACTATATATAGAAGAAAGGGACTCCATATTGCGATACTTTTTAACTAGCTGGCCTGAGTATATTGATAGTAAACATATAGAATATTTATTTATAGAGTCTATGAATTCAACTGAAATAGTATCTAATATAAGTCGGTATGAAATTAATATAGCTGCGTGGCGTGACTATTATGAACTAAAACCAAGTAGTGGTTTAGCAGATTTAGTTGTTCATTCATTAGAAGAAACAATCAAAGCCTTAGGAAATAATCTGTTTGTAGTAAAATTGGTTGATGGAATATTATTAAAAATTAATGATTTTAAGAAACTTGTAGATTGTAATAAATATATTAGATTAGCAGTAGATATTTGTTTGGAATATAGTGAGTATCATGAGGCTAGAAATCTTTTAAAATATGCATCTAAATTATTATCCGATGAACTAACTCTTAAGATAGATGAATTAGAAAATAAAGAAAATGAAAAGTGTTTAGATAAGAGTAATCTTGAATTATTTTCATATAATGGAGAGGATCAATTTTCTAGATTTATTACTGCTGAAAAACTAATTAATCAGGCAGAGTCATTTTTATCAGATTATGAATCTGATGAGGAAATAGAAGATTCTGATATTATTGAAGGATTAAAATTATATGTACCTGCTTATTATTTAATGAAAAACAATGAATATGCAGAAACTAAAATAGATGATATATGTGAGTGTATTGCAAATTATATTGATGAACTTGAAGAGGTTGATTTATCAGAACTCGTAGATATTTTTGGGGAAGAATCTATTTATGAGATTCCAGAATTAAGTCAACTTGTATTGCAACTCAAATTCCAGTATGAAGCATTACAAATTAATCAAACTCTAGGGGATGTTAATAGGGTTGTTGAATGTCTAGCAAATATGATTTCAGCTGTAGAGGAGGCCATTAATCCGGGTGAATCTAACGATGATGAGGATACTATTGAAAATGAACTAGAAGAGGGGCTTTCCTATAATGAAGTAGATAATGCACTAAAAGCATTAGATCTTTCAATTGAAGCTATTTTATCTTTACATCAACAATTATTAGTTGAAAATACTATGTTAGATACTGCATTAGAACAATATTTTGAATTTAATCAATTAAGTGGCTTTGATTTTGCTGATGAATATATTATTCCTAGTGTTAAATCATCTGTAGAGCAAATTGTACAGAATGTTGATAATCCTATTTTGACTAATTATGTTGATAGTTTGTTAGCTGTTAATGATCCATTTTAATTATTTTTAGTAACATGTATAGCCAAAGTTTCTAAATGATTCTTGGCTATAATGTTAGAGGTTATTATGAATAATATTTTTTCTTTTGCTACCGGTGAGTTATCTCAAGATGCTTTTATTTGTTGGTGTCTTAATTGGATTAATGAACCAGACAATGTAACTATACATAAATATCGTCAACTTGCTTTAGATTTGCTAGCTAAGTTAATAGATAACTTGTCAGAAAGAAATCAATTATCTAATGTCGATATTAATTCAATAGATAAAATTATTTTAGTTCAGCAAGTGTTAAATATTGATGTATTAGCTATAATTCCTCAATATAAGTTAGCTATTATCATATTCATACGGTCTATTTTAAGACAGGATATTACTTTGATTATGATTGGGAAGTAGCTTATAGCGATTTGGTGGATAATTATTTAACTGGCCCTATGTTTTGGGATATCTTGAAAAATTATAACGACTGTGAAAGTGATATTTTACAAAGTTATTGTGAGCATTTAAAGCAGCAACTAGAGTGGTGTCAAAGTGTATCTAAAATTAATGGACAATATGACGATGGCGGGTATTATATAAGATGGGAACGTATCACACAGCATGGACTATTGCAGATTGTATTTGATAATGAAAATATAGATGGATCTTGGTTATGGAAAGATATGAGTACTTATCCTAATGAGTATAGTACAGGTACAAATAAAGGTGGGCAGCCATGGACTAACCGTCGTTTTTGGAGTCGAACAGAATCAAAGGCTATCAGATCTAATCCTCCAACTAGCTTTAAGCCTTGGCTGTTTTGGCGCGTAGATCATGACTCGAAAGGGCCTTATTTATCATTACGATATTATAGAGAGGCTTCTAATGAATCTGATGAAATAATACGTAAAAATATATATGATAAGCTTAGTGATATTATTTATAGTATTATTGGTAATGAGAAAGATGAATCAAAACGTTTGTATAAAAATTGTATTTCTCAAGTTCATTATGGTAAACACAAAGAAAATAGGCTTATTCATATTAATATTTTACCCGTATTAGATTCTTGGGATGAAGATAAAGGACAACCGTTTATTGAGTGGGTACAAGATATTGATAGTAAGCTGAGAGAAACTATTGAAGCTTTTGATTGGGAAAAGTTTTAAGTTATAACAATAATACAAGGATAGAAACCACATGATTTCTTTCCTTGTTTAGATATGATATAATTTATATCAAAGTGAGGCATAAATG
>OGIZ01001259.1_pt1 | contig 10166 bp, 8 predicted proteins | sample 1571911 | NCBI WGS metagenome assembly OGIZ01 (sample SAMEA2582108, study PRJEB24529) | metagenome | biome: Human gut stool | place: China | collected 2011 | reverse complement strand
AGGTTATGATTTCACTACTGGCGGGTGCGTCCGTTCTAGCTCTGGTGGCTTGTGCACCCAAACGTTATGAACGCCAAAGTAAACCAAAGACAGCAACGTCATCATCGGTTAAAAAAGAGAAGAAGGATACAGGTCAAAAGAACTATCAAGAGGTATTAGATCGCTATAAGTCTTATGCGGTTGCCATTAATACTAAGGACCAAACAGCTTTACAAAATGAACTGAAGAAGATCGAAGCAACTTCAGAAGAATATGCCTATGTCTTTAACCTTCAAACACTTGGGAGTACCAATGAGTGGCAATATGCTTTTGAGGATCTTAATCGTGATGGTAATGACGAACTGCTGATTGGGGATGGCAAAACGATCGCTGCGGTGTATTATTTGAAAGATAACCAGCCAACCTTGCTCCATGTAGCCTATGTAGCTTCTGCAGGTGGCTATCGCTCAAGCTTAGATGTTTTTGACAATGGGCAAATCGTCTATGCCACTTGGCAATCCCTTAATCCAGAAATGGAATTGACCCTCTATTCACTAGGAAAAGGGGAAGCCAAGGAAGAAAAGAAAGCAACCATTCAAATTGGTGGAAAGGAAACAGCAGAACAAGCTCTTGGGATTTCAGCTAAGAAGTTGAACCTCAGTAAGCTAGACTGGAAAAAATTTGATGGTTCAGGGGATTCCAAATCAACAGCTAAAGCCGAAGAGAAAAAATCAGAAAGCTTCCAAGTGCAAGTCAGTGTGTCGGATCTCCGTATTCGAAAAGAGCCCTCAACCTCAGCTCCATCTGCAGGAATGATCGCAAAAGGAACTCATACCATTACGGAAACAGTAGAGGCGGAGGGTCATACCTGGGGCAAATTAGAATCTGGACAAGGCTGGATCGCCCTTGAATTCACAACGCGGGTGGATGGAAATGCCGAATCAACTCCTGCTTCTGCCAAAACAAGCACTGAGATGAATCTAGATGAAATAAAAGCTGGAAATTTCTCAAGTGTAGCGGGAGTTTGGAAAAATAAGTACGGTACGAGCATTGAGTTTGATGCGCAAGGAATTGTGAAGGTCAATGGTAGTGCTGTTAATGGTGTTCAATTTTCTGGTTTTTACTTCAAGGAAGGTAATCTTCACGGAGTTAGTCGGATGCCTGGGGCAACGAATGAAACGCCTATTCTTTTCATTCCTTCAAGAGAAGGTGGCAGTGAATCCATTTACTGGAGTAAGAGTGATGCTACGAATGGGAACGATTTGTACTACCGTGTGGACTAAAAAAAGGAGACAAGCATGAAAAAAATAGGAACATATTTACTAGCTGCAGCCCTCTTGCTTTCTCTGGCAGCCTGTGCCCCAAAACGCTATGAGCGTAAGCACAGTCCGGTAGGAGCTTCATCGGTCAAAAAATCATCTGACAAAGCCCAAGAAAAAGAGCAAACAGAAGAAGCTAAGTCAGATGAACATGATAAAGAAGCCATTGGGACCTTATCAAAAGCGGACCAAGCGGATATCTATTCGATTATTGAAAACAGTGCGTCTTTGACCTATTCACTTCAGGTGCAACCGACTCGTTTGCTGGAGTTGAACAATGATCACAGTGCAGTTGAAGGCTACTCGCAAGACATGTTCATTGATTACTACAATACCTACACGCCGGGAACCTATAATCTGCAAGATATCATTGATAAATTGAATGCAGAAGAGACGTCGGACTCTATCCGTAGTCTTTCACAAGACCAGCTGATCCAACTAACAAATGAAAAGAAAGATGGCTGGATCTATTCGACAAAAGACAAGGCCTTTTACGAAATTGTATCTGGTGGTCGTGGCGGAGCGATGCCACCGATGGAAATTCCTTCACCGGATGAATGGGTGATCAATGAAGATTCAGTTGAAGTGACAACGACTATCCAAGGAACTTCCGATCCATACAGACGTTTTGTCTTGAAACGCAACAACAAGAACTACAAGGGTGGAACCCACAAAACACGCTTTTATGTCGACAGCACTGAATTCGTGAAATCGTAAAAATAAATAGAAGCTATACCTAGCTCTAAAATTTTTATATAGAACTTACTGAAAAATCACAGAAAAAGGCCTTCAAAGCCTTTTTCTTTTGGGCTTGAATATGTTAAAATAAAAGGTATACGTGCTTGGATACAAAGATGAGGATATAACATATAGATGTGCTGCGTCAATCGAATGCTATCATGCGTAATTGAACCCGCCTACAACTCTGTGGAAAAAGATAAATCTACCTAGGAGCGTTCGCTCCGTCGTTCGATTTCCTATTTTCCTTTGAGTTGCTTAACGGCTTAGTATCTTGATAGTTGAACACGGGCTAAATCCCTAGTGAAAAAGATAGATTTCCTAGTGTGCGTGGCACACTGCGTCAATCTCCTATTTTCATACGGGATTCTTCACGCCCTTTGTATCCTGATGAACTGAATTTTGGCCTCATTTCTTAGGAAAAAAGATAAGCTTCCTAGCACTCATCGAGTGCGGCGTCACCTTCCTATTTTTCTACAGAAATGTTCGGCAAGCCGAACCGTCCAAAATATCTTGATCTTTGTAGGCAAGTCGTATAATTTTATCAATCCAAAGGGGATTACAATGACAAAACAAGTGTTTCAAACGACTTTTGCGGGTCGTGAGTTAATCGTAGAGACTGGTCAGGTTGCGAAGCAAGCAAATGGCGCTGTTGTCGTGCGTTATGGTGAGTCAACTGTCTTGACGGCAGCTGTCATGTCTAAGAAAATGGCAACTGGGGATTTCTTCCCACTTCAAGTCAACTACGAAGAAAAAATGTATGCGGCTGGGAAATTTCCTGGTGGCTTTATGAAACGGGAAGGTCGTCCTTCTACTGATGCGACCTTGACAGCGCGTTTGATTGACCGTCCAATCCGTCCTATGTTTGCGGAAGGTTTCCGTAACGAAGTGCAAGTCATCAACACAGTCCTTTCTTACGATGAAAATGCATCTGCCCCAATGGCAGCCATGTTTGGTTCATCATTGGCTCTTTCTATCTCAGATATTCCGTTTGACGGACCAATCGCTGGGGTACAAGTGGGTTATGTCGATGGGGAAATCATCATCAACCCAACGCAAGAACAAGCCGAGCGCTCTCTTCTTGAATTGACAGTAGCCGGTACGAAACACGCCATCAACATGGTAGAGTCTGGTGCCAAAGAATTGTCAGAAGAAATCATGTTGGAAGCTCTTCTCAAAGGGCACGAAGCCGTGAAAGAATTGATTGCCTTCCAAGAAGAAATCGTTGCGGCAGTCGGTAAAGAAAAAGCAGAAGTGGAATTGCTTCATGTAGATGCTGACTTGCAGGCTGAAATCATCGCAGCCTACAACAGTGACCTTCAAAAAGCGGTTCAAGTTGAAGAAAAATTGGCGCGTGAAGCTGCAACTCAAGCAGTCAAAGACCAAGTCACAGCAGTTTACGAAGAAAAATATGCCGACCACGAAGAATTTGACCGCATCATGCGGGACGTGGCTGAAATCTTGGAACAAATGGAACACGCAGAAGTGCGCCGTTTGATTACAGAAGACAAGGTTCGTCCGGATGGTCGTAAGGTCGATGAAATTCGTCCTTTGGATGCACAAGTCGACTACCTTCCTCGCGTACACGGTTCTGGACTCTTTACACGTGGACAAACGCAAGCCCTTTCTGTCTTGACCTTGGCACCAATGGGTGAAACGCAAATCATCGATGGTTTGGATCCTGAGTACAAGAAACGCTTTATGCACCACTATAACTTCCCTCAATACTCGGTTGGTGAAACAGGTCGTTATGGTGCGCCTGGTCGTCGTGAAATTGGTCACGGTGCTCTTGGTGAGCGTGCCCTTGCTCAAGTATTGCCAAGCTTGGAAGAATTCCCATATGCCATCCGTTTGGTAGCAGAAGTTTTGGAATCAAACGGTTCTTCATCTCAAGCCTCTATCTGTGCGGGAACACTTGCCCTTATGGCTGGTGGTGTGCCAATCAAGGCCCCAGTAGCTGGTATTGCCATGGGTCTGATCTCAGATGGAAACAACTATACAGTATTGACCGATATCCAAGGTTTGGAAGACCACTTTGGAGATATGGACTTCAAGGTTGCTGGAACTCGTGACGGGATCACAGCCCTTCAAATGGATATCAAGATCCAAGGGATTACTGCAGAAATCTTGACAGAAGCGCTTGCCCAAGCCAAGAAAGCTCGTTTTGAAATCCTTGATGTGATTGAAGCAACGATTCCAGAAGTGCGTCCAGAATTGGCACCAACTGCTCCAAAAATTGATACCATCAAGATTGATGTCGACAAGATTAAGATTGTCATCGGTAAGGGTGGAGAAACCATCGATAAGATCATCGCTGAAACAGGCGTTAAGATTGATATCGACGAAGAAGGTAACGTATCTATCTACTCGAGCGACCAAGATGCGATTAACCGTGCCAAAGAGATCATTGCTGGTTTGGTGCGTGAAGCCAAAGTGGATGAAGTCTACCATGCCAAAGTGGTTCGGATTGAGAAATTCGGTGCCTTTGTCAACCTCTTTGATAAGACAGATGCCCTCGTTCATATCTCTGAAATGGCTTGGACGCGCACCAACCGTGTCGAAGACTTGGTAGCGATTGGCGATGAAGTGGATGTCAAGATTATCAAGATTGACGAAAAAGGTCGTGTCGATGCTTCTATGAAGGCACTCTTACCACGTCCGCCAAAACCTGAACATTCAGAAGAAAAAGGTGAAAAGGGTCCTCGTCATGGCGATCGTCCTCGTCACCACAACAAAGACCACAAACCTAAAAAAGACTTTACTATTACACAAAAAGATTCAGAATAATCATTAGAAAAGGAGGAGCACGGTATGGGATGGTGGCGTGAAACCATCAATATTGTAAAAGAAAATGACCCAGCAGCGCGTACCTCGCTGGAGGTCCTTTTGACCTATCCGGGCGTCAAAGCACTGGCAGCTCACCGTGTTTCCCACTTTTTGTGGAACCATGGTTTTAAGCTTCTAGCTCGGATGCACAGCCAATTCTGGCGTTTTTGGACCCAGATCGAGATCCATCCAGGTGCGACCATTGCTTCTGGTGTCTTTATCGACCATGGAGCGGGCCTCGTTATCGGGGAAACAGCCATTGTTGAAAAAGGCGTTATGCTCTACCATGGGGTGACCCTTGGGGGAACAGGAAAGGATGTCGGGAAACGCCATCCAACGGTTCGTGAAGGAGCCTTGGTCTCCGCCCATGCCCAAGTCATTGGCCCGGTGGAAATCGGAGCCAAGGCCAAAGTCGGAGCAGGAGCTGTCGTGGTCTCCGATGTACCGAGTGACCGTTGTCGGTATTCCAGCCAAGATCGTGCGGGTACACGGTCGAAAAGACGAACCAGTCATTCACCAAGAAGAAGAAAAACGGGAATACTACATGAACAAGCTGGAGCATGCTAAGGAAGCTAGCCATCGGTCTTCGAGCTTGTAAGGAGATCGCTACGTGATTCAATCAACCAATACATTGAATGACCACCAACTACTGGAAGCAAAGGCCCTTATTGCCATCTGTCAGAAGTATGACGGAACTTTTCGGGATCCTTATCTCTCCAATATGCTCAATTTTGATCCCGATATGCCCGCCTTTTTCCTTTATTATGAAAAAGGTGAACTTATTGGCCTATTAACGGTTTATGCAGATGACCCAGATGTGGAAGTAGCGATTCTGGTCCACCCCAATCATCGTCGTCAAGGCATTGCGCGTGCTTTGTATAGAAGTTTTGAGACAGAAACGGCATCTTATCCCATTGAGTCTGTGACTTTTCAGACAGAGCGTGTTTTTCTAGAGCGCCATCCTGAGTTTGCCAGCAATTGGGGACTGGTCGAGGATGAAGAGACAGAAACCTGGTTAGGTAAGGATAGAAGACCTTATCCGTTAGCAACTGTTTCCAATCTGGACGTTTTGTTAGCAGATCGTTCCTATCAGGATCAAATTAGTCAGTTAAAATTTCAGGCATTTTCAGAGGAACATGAATCTAAAGAAGTTGTGGATAGATATGTCGCTAAAGCTCTGAAGGATCCAGAAAGTCGCCTGTATATTTTATTAAAAAACGGTCAGGTTATTGGAACTTGTACAGTTGATTTATCGAGTAATACGAATTACCTCTATGGTTTAGCAATAGCCGAACTTGAACGTGGCAAAGGTTATGGGAGCTACCTGGCAAAATCTCTTGTCAACCAACTCATTGAGCAAAATGACAAGGCATTTCAGATTGCCGTGGAAGACAGCAATGTAGGTGCCAAACGTTTGTATGAAAAGATTGGCTTTGTCAAACAGACTCAGGTGGTTTATCTAGATAGGAAAGAGTGAATAAATGTTACTAGAAGAATTTGAAAATGTACCTGCTGTTATCGAGCCAACTGACCGAAGCCTTCTTAGTAGTGGAGAAATCTGTGATACTATAATTCTGTCTTTTAATGGAGAAATCCTTGAACGAGTAAAGCAGATAGACGGAGTCTATGAAGGTGGCTATCTTACCAACCTAAATGGCAAATTTCCATGGTATATCTATGAAGTAGATGGACTTAAACTTGCAGTTGCTATGGCTACTATTGGAGCTCCAATGGTTGTGGGTTTCTTAGAAGAATTAAAAGCGAGAGGCTTTAAGAACTTTATCGTTTTGGGCTCTTGCGGAGTTCTAGATCAGTCTATTCAAGCAGATAAAATTATTATACCAAGTTCAGCTTTACGTGATGAAGGTACTAGTTATCACTATGCTCCAGCAAGTGATGAGATTTCTTATGATGAAGCGCTTCTCTCAACTCTGGAGAACGCTTTGAACAAAGCTGGTATTGAGCATATTCGAACAAAGTCTTGGACGACAGATGCCTTCTATCGTGAAACAGCTGCTAAGGTTAAACGAAGACTAGCAGCGGGAGCGAAAGTTGTAGATATGGAAGCTTCAGCTATTATGGCCTGGTCCCAATATCGACAAGCCAAGGTCTATCAATTTTTCTATACGGCTGACTATGTGGATCATCACAATCACGAATGGGATGCTAGACGCGAAGATAGAAAATCAGATGCTATGACCTTCTTTGATATTGCTGTCGATATTGCGTTAGAGTTGGAAAAATAAGAATATAGATTCAAAATCTAGAAACAGAAAGGAAATGAAGCGTGTTAAAAATTTATGATACCATGTCTCGTGATTTGCGAGAATTTGTCCCCATCGAGGAAGGAAAGGTCCGCATGTATGTTTGTGGGCCAACGGTTTACAACTATATCCACGTAGGGAATGCCCGTTCAACGGTAGCCTTTGACACGATTCGTCGCTACTTTGAGTATCGTGGCTACGAAGTTGCCTACATTTCCAACTTTACAGATGTGGATGATAAGATCATTAACCGTGCCAAAGAAGAAGGCATCACACCTCAGGAAGTGGCAGACAAGTATATTGCGGCCTTTCGTGAGGATGTGACGGCTCTTGGCGTGAAACCTGCAACCCGCCACCCTCGTGTGGTCGAGTTTATGGATGACATCATTCGTTTTGTCGCTGACTTGATCGAAAAAGGCTATGCCTATGAGAGCCAAGGGGATGTTTATTTCCGTGTGGAAAAATCCCACAACTATGCTAAGTTAGCCAATAAAACCCTAGAAGACTTGGAGCTAGGCGCTTCAGGTCGGACAGATGAAGAAACAGCTCGCAAGGAAAATCCAGTCGACTTTGCCCTTTGGAAAGCTGCCAAACCAGGTGAGATTTCTTGGGACAGCCCTTGGGGACCTGGTCGTCCTGGTTGGCACATTGAGTGTTCGGTCATGTCAACGGGGATTTTAGGCGATACTATTGATATCCACGGTGGTGGAGCTGACCTTGAGTTTCCGCATCATACCAACGAAATTGCTCAGTCTGAAGCTAAAACAGGCAAGACTTTTGCCAATTACTGGATGCACAATGGCTTTGTCAATATTGATAATGTCAAGATGTCCAAGTCCTTAGGCAACTTTATCACCGTGCATGATGCATTGAAGACCATCGACGGCCAAGTGCTTCGCTTCTTCTTTGCAACCCAGCACTACCGCAAGCCCATTAACTTCACAGAAAAAGCGGTGCGCGATGCGGAGACCAACCTCAAGTATTTGAAAAATACCTATGAGCAACCGTTCACAGGAGAAGTGGATCCAGCAGACTTGCAAGGCTTTGTGGACAAGTTTATCGCGGCTATGGATGAAGATATCAATGCGGCAAACGGCATCACCGTCGTCTTTGAATTGGCTAAATGGATCAATTCAGGTCACTACAATCAAGACGTCAAGGATGCCTTGACCAAGATGTTAGAAGTCTTTGGAGTGGTCTTTGTCGAAGAAGTCTTGGATGCGGATATTGAAGCCTTGATCGCTGAACGTCAGGAAGCGCGGGCTAAGAAAGATTTTGCGCGAGCAGATGCCATTCGCGATGAATTGGCTGCACAAGGAATCAAGCTCTTGGATACAAAAGAAGGTGTAAGGTGGACACGTGATTGATGTCAATCTAATCAATGGGATTGCCCTTGCCTTTGAGGGAGATGCGGTCTATTCCATGTATATTCGCAGACACCTGATCTTTCAAGGGATGACCAAGCCTAATAAGCTTCACCAGGCTGCCACCCGCTATGTCTCTGCTAGAGCTCAGGCCAGCTTGATTGAAAGCATGCTGGAGCAAGAAATTCTGACGGAAAAAGAGTTGGAGATCTACAAGCGCGGTCGCAATACCAATAGCCATACCAAGGCCAAAAATGCGGATGTCGTGACCTATCGGATGTCGACGGGCTTTGAGGCTGTCATGGGCTATCTCCATATGACAGGGGAGCTCTCTCGTCTAGAAGAGCTGATTGACTGGTGTATCCAGCAAGTAGAAGAAGGAAGAAAGCAGTGAAAAATATCAGAGAGTGGTTTCCTCATGCAGAGGTGACGGATCAAGCCAATCCACCAGCTGGTTATGTAGCCATTCCCCTTCGGGCTCATCAATGGTTGCTGCTGAAGGAAGAAGAGCTAACCGAGCGAGAAAAACAATTGATTTCCTGGTTGGGCGGTGAAGAAGAGGTTGCCCCTAATCCTTGGTACCAGTACCTGATCGATGGAAAGGGAGAAGCCCCTCAAGTCATCAAAAAAATGCAGCTCGTCTATTGCCACATCTCGCATTCAACAGCGGAAGGGACGGCTTCTTGGCTAGAGATGATGCAGACACTCTTGCCCAATTTCCGAGCAACCTTGCAACTGAGCGGGCAGGACTATGTGCTCATTCTGGACCAAGACCAGTCTTTGCCTGTGGCCGATATCTTAAAAGATACCGTCTCTGCCATGGAGTATGACTTCAATATTCGTTTATCTATCCTGGTCGGGCAAGTATGGACCGAGTCTAAAGACGGGAAAGTGTCTCCTGTCATCCGAGCAGAACAGGCTGTCTTTCGAGCTTGGATTCGAGAAGGCCATCAAGGTGTCTATCGCTTTTCTCAACTCTATCTGTGGGGAATCGAGCAGGCAGATTTGGATCTCACTCCAATCAAGGCAAGCTTGCATCAGTTGATTGAAAGTCAAGATCAATTGCAAGACATCATTGTTGCTCTTTGGGACAATGGGGCAGTCGTCACCAAGGCCGCCCAGCAACTCTATCTCCACCGTAATTCGCTCCAATACAAGATTGACAAGTGGGAGGAGTTGACGGGGCTTCAGTTGAAAAATCTGACAGATCTAGCCCTGTGCTATCATTTAGTTTTACAAGATGTGATTTAAACGGAATCAATCCAGAGTTTTGTGCAACTTGCACAAAACTCTTTTTCTTTTTTGTGAGACTTGCCATAGATTTGTAAAACGTTTTCATTTACAATAGAACTATAAAAATCAAAGGAGTACCATCATGGTAGAATTGAATCTTAGTCACATTTATAAAAAATATCCAAATAGCGAACATTACTCAGTTGAAGACTTCAACTTGGACATCAAAGACAAAGAATTTATCGTTTTCGTAGGTCCTTCAGGATGTGGTAAATCAACGACTCTTCGTATGATCGCTGGTCTTGAAGACATCACAGAAGGTGAATGTTCAATCGATGGTACTGTTGTAAACAACGTAGCACCTAAAGACCGTGATATCGCCATGGTATTCCAAAACTACGCTCTTTACCCACACATGACTGTGTACGATAACATGGCCTTTG
>OGIZ01001258.1_pt1 | contig 10183 bp, 10 predicted proteins | sample 1571911 | NCBI WGS metagenome assembly OGIZ01 (sample SAMEA2582108, study PRJEB24529) | metagenome | biome: Human gut stool | place: China | collected 2011 | reverse complement strand
AGCTGCCTCTTTACATGAAACATCCTCAATGGTTTTTCTCCTTTTCCTTTCGATATTTCATTATATGCCGGGACTTTTTATTTATTCAGTTTTTCGATACTTCGTCTCATATGCCAGAAGAGCGGCAATGGTCTTGGAATCTTCTATCTCACCGGAAAAAATCTTTTCTTTTAACTCCTCCAGTGTGTATGCCTTTAAATCTATAAACTCATCTTCATCCAGATGCTGTCTGGAGGGAATCAGATCTCTTGCTACAAAAACCTCAATTCGTTCATTGCAAAAAGCCACTGTTGTCCGCAATGTGATCAGCCATTCCAGATTCTCACTGCGAAATCCAGTCTCTTCCTCCAACTCTCTGCCTGCACATACAATTCCCGGCTCATCTGCCGCATCCAGCGCGCCTGCCGGAACCTCCAGTGTATAACGTTCCAGTGCATTTCGATATTGGCGCACCATCAGAATTTTTCCATCTTCTGTTACAGGAACAACCGCTGCAGCCCCTTTATGACTGATAAAATCCCATGTGGCCGTATGAGTGCCGTCTATCTCCATCGTATCCTGATAAAAATCTACGATTGCTCCCTTATACTTTAATTCTCTCTTCAGACGTTTGATCTTTTCGCTCATTACACAACTCTTCCTTTCATCCACGAAAAAGCGGAACTTCTTTTCCCATCTTACGATGTTTCAGAAATTCCGCTTTTCATTTCATATTCAGTTTTCTATTTTGCGTAATCCGTGACGCGTGATTCGCGGATCACATTTACCTTGATCTGACCAGGATACTCTAATTCAAATTCAATCTGATTAGCAATCTCTCTGGCCATAAGTACCATATCATCATCAGTTACCTGATCTGGAACTACCATTACTCGAATCTCTCTACCTGCCTGAATAGCAAAAGATTTGTCAACACCTTTGAACTGGTTTGCAATCTCTTCTAATTGTTTCAATCTGTTTGTATATGTCTCTAATGTCTCTCTTCTTGCACCTGGTCTTGCTGCTGAGATCGTATCTGCAGCCTGTACAACACAGGCGATCAAAGTCTGAGGCTCTACATCGCCATGATGTGCTTCGACTGCATTGATCACAGTCGCTGATTCTTTGTACTTTCTGCAAAGATCCACACCAATCTGAATGTGAGATCCTTCCACATCGTGATCGATCGATTTACCGATGTCGTGCAGAAGTCCGGCTCTTTTCGCCATACGCACATCCAGCCCGATCTCGCCTGCCAGAAGTCCTGACAACTGAGCAACCTCGATGGAATGCTTCAGCGCATTCTGTCCGTAGCTTGTTCTGAATTTCATACGTCCAAGCAGACGCAGCAATTCCGGATGGATACCAGGTACACCAACCTCGATGGCTGCTGCCTCTCCTTCTTCGCGAATCATAGAATCTACTTCTTTCTGTGCTTTTTCCACCATCTCTTCAATTCTTGCCGGATGGATACGTCCATCCACGATCAAGCGTTCAAGAGCAATACGGGCAACTTCTCTTCGGATCGGATCAAATCCGGATAACACAACTGCCTCCGGTGTATCATCAATGATAAGCTCTACACCTGTCAGAGTCTCAAGAGTTCTGATGTTTCGTCCCTCTCGTCCAATGATCCTTCCTTTCATCTCATCACTTGGAAGCTGCACGACTGAAATCGTAGTCTCCGCTACATGGTCAGCTGCACATCTCTGAATCGCATTGACAACATACTCTTTTGCTTTCTTGTCTGCGTTCTCTTTTGCCTGAGACTCCAGCTCTCTGACCATCTTTGCTGTTTCATGTTTCACATCTTCTTCAACAGTTTTCAACCGATATTCTTTTGCCTGCTCGGAGGTAAGACCTGAGATTCTTTCCAGTTCCTGCACTCGTTTCTGACTGAGTTCTTCCACTTTGGCTTCGCGCTGTCTTAAATGTTCCTCTTTCGCTGTAAATTTTGCTTCACGCTGCTCAATAGCTTCGGAACGTTTGTCTACTGCTTCTTCTTTTGCCAGCACACGCTTTTCATAGCGCTGCAGTTCCGACCTTCTTTCTTTCGTCTCTTTTTCAAGATCATTCTTCGTCCGGATGGACTCTTCCTTCACTTCCAAAAGAGCTTCCTTTTTTGTCGTTTCAGCAGTTTTCACGGCATCGTCAATGATTTCTCTTGCTTTCGCTTCCGCATTTCCAATCTTGGATTCCGCATTGTTCTTCAGATTGGTAATGGTCAGATAGCGAGTTACGACACCGACTATCAACGCGAGGGCCGCCGCAATAATTACACATAAAATTACCGGCACAGGAGCACCTCCTTATTTAATTTTCATTGTACATGTTTATGTATCTGCATACATAAATACAACACTTAAATTTTATACTGTTTTACCAACCCTGTCAAGCATTCTCATCATAATTTTGTATCACTTGACGGATGTCTTCATATCGGAATCCTTTTCGTGCCAGATGACCGTATAATTTTTGCATCTGCTCCGGTTTAGCCGTCCTTAGATCCACACGCTTTTTCTCGATAATCTTAAGGATTGCCTCAGTCTCACCCTGTCCGTCAAAGCACCCTTCTACGACCTGCTGCGCAATTTCTCTTGATACGCCTTTCTGGCAGAGCTGATATAAAATCTCTCGTCTGCTCTTGGATGCCTTTCTGCTCTGTACAAAATTTTCCGCATACCGCGCGTCATCCAGATATCCGAAAGACTTCACATAAGAAATCGCTGCCTCCACTGCTTCCGGCGGGTACAATCCCTGACGCAGCTTCTCCCGCAGTGCCGATTCGCTGCGGTCCATATCCTCCAGAAGATGCATGGCACGAAGCTTTGCTCTTTTACAGATCACCTTCTGCAGAATCTCCTGTACAGTATCCTCCTCTAAAAGAGTCCCCTCAACAATCCGGTAATGCGACAGTTCGCCCTTGTATAACACAAAGGCGAACTCCTCATCTAAATACACTTTATACTTGATCTTGGTCAGCATCTCTACTTTCGTGACGACCATTTTTTATTCTTCTCCCTCGATCGACAGTTCCATTTGTTCCTCTTTTGGAGTCAGCTTCAGATCACTCTCTTTTACCTCTTCCTCTCCTTCAATCAGATGATAGTGCTGGCGTACTTTTCTGTCCAGCTCCTCCATCACCTCCGGATGACTGGTCAGATATGCTTTTGCATTCTCACGTCCCTGTCCGATCTTCTCTCCTTCATATGCATACCACGCACCACTCTTCTTGACAAGATCAATACCAACTGCCAGATCCAGAACATCTCCTTCTTTGGAGATTCCTTTTCCAAACATGATATCAAACTCTGCCTCTTTAAACGGAGGCGCAATCTTATTCTTCACGATCTTGATGCGGGTTCTGTTGCCGACCATCTCTCCGCTCTGCTTCAGCGTCTCGATCCTGCGGACATCCATACGAACAGAAGCGTAGAACTTCAATGCGCGTCCACCTGTCGTTGTCTCTGGATTTCCAAACATTACGCCTACCTTTTCACGGAGCTGGTTGATAAAGATAACCACACAGTTGGATTTGCTGATGACCGGTGTCAGCTTACGCAGTGCCTGCGACATCAGTCTCGCCTGCAGGCCGACATGACTGTCTCCCATATCTCCTTCGATCTCCTGCTTTGGCACGAGGGCCGCAACAGAGTCAATCACAATAATATCCACTGCTCCGGAGCGCACCATCGTCTCAGCAATCTCCAGAGCCTGATCTCCGCTGTCAGGCTGTGAAATATATAATTCATCAATATCTACTCCGATCTTCTTCGCATAAACAGGATCCAGAGCATGCTCTGCATCAATAAATCCTGCAATCCCGCCTCTCTTTTGTACTTCTGCGATCATGTGGAGTGTCACTGTCGTCTTACCACTGGACTCCGGACCGTAAACCTCAATCACACGTCCCTTTGGAACACCGCCAAGTCCCAGTGCCAGATCTAGACTCAGACACCCTGTAGGAACCGTCTCTACAGCAACATGACTGCCCTCTCCCAGCTTCATCACAGTACCTTTTCCAAAATCCTTCTCTAACTTTGCAATCGCCGCATCCAGCGCTTTTTTCTTTTCATCACTTGCCATACCGAATCTTCTCCTTTTTCACTCGAACAGTTGTTCGCTTCTGTTTATTATACTATTATATGCCCCTTGAATTGTCAAGTAATTTTTTCCATCCTACTCCGTCCCCCTCCTTTCGTTACTGTTTTTCTACAGAAAACAGAGATGATAAAACCATAGAATATCCTCTTTTTATCCATCACAGGGGAAACTCTCTTGAACAGACCTGGAAGAACTCCTTGAACGTCTGGGTTATAACCGAGTATGATACAGCACAGGCGGCTGCATGATAAAGTTCTGTTTTCTATAACTTACAGAACTATCTTATCATGCCGCCGCCCGGGATGCAATCTATTTATTCTAATTCCTGATGAAGAATTTCTCCATTGGTTACTGTCCAGGATATTTACCGGTTCTTCCAGGCGTATCAAAGGCTTTTAACTTTGATAAATCATTTTCTGCATTTGACACAACAACATGAAACCAATACGGATTTTCATATATAGAAGAAGAAACAAATGGTAGTTCCTCCTGCCCATAGGACCGTCGATTTCTCGGTTGCCTTTATATGTGAGTTTTTTGACAATTCCTTAATTTATGCCTTTTGATTCAATAACATGTCCATCTAAATCATAAAAAGTAAAACGAACAGGGTCTGGTTTTGGTTTTTGAGCAAGCGGATCATTTCCACCGCTTCCATAATACTCATACCCTAAATTCTGACCATAAAAGAACCAATTTTTATATTCATAGTATTCTACTTGCTCATCCAAAAAGCTGTGAACACTCGCCACCATCTTTATTCCATATTTTGTAACAATATGTTCTGGATCATGTGAAAATCCCATAACAAACAAACCAGTTAAGGTAACAACTCCAATCAGAAAAACTGATATAATTCTTAGTACAAACGAAAATATGCGATGAGCAGATATTTTTTTGCGTGTATTTAGCCATAATAGTAGTATTCCGATACTTATTATTCCTGAACATATCAATATATTACGTGGAAGTATTCTAAATGTATTGTCCGTTACTTTTTCTATCACTGCCACTAAAATACTGCAAAATATAATTATTAGAAATGGGAGCAACCCCCCAAAAAAAATTTATTAATTGCTTTTTTCATTCTGCATTCTCCTCAAATGATTTTTGTAATTCCTTAATAATCCGTTTCATCTTTCATATCCCGATATACCGTTAGTGTCCCTGTTTCATTTATAACATCTTTACCATTTACAATAGAATTTTTTCGCAAAATTCCATGCAAGATAGAATACAATGCTGCCACAAAAAAGAACTAATGTAAAATTGAATTTCCTGAACTATTTTTTGTCCAAAGCATCTTCTAAAATTTCAATCGCCTTATTGATAAAACTGATTTTTCTCTTACTAATCACTTCCCCATCTTCTGAAATAGACACATACACTATAGCCAACAAATCCTCTTTTGTTGGAGTAGGATTCCCCATGATTGTTGTCCATTCGATATCGATATCTTCCTTTGTAATATCCGTACCAGCCTCAACTTCATATTGTAGCGGTTGAAAACCTGCAAAATTAGAATTGGCATTGACAAAAATCATATGATCATCATCTTGATATACTTCCACGGTATAATTCACAATATCTTCCTCTTTTTCAACATATTCTTTATTCGGAGAAATTGTTTCTTCATATATCAACTCCATATTTTGAGTTGATATGAAATTATTACTTTTCTCCCCATCTTTTGGCGAACAGCCAACTACGCTGAATACCACTAAACACATAAGACAGGCAGAAATCATTTTATTTTTTATCGTCATAATCAATACCTCAACCCTTTATCTCTGATTTTTTTCATATATACCAGCCTTTTCGCCTCGTCCTTTTACATTCGAGCTTATATTACATGTGCAAGATTTTATCTTAAAAAATTCTTTGTCTTTCCAAAATATTACACCCGTAAGATTTCAATGTCAAATCTAAAATGAAACAAGCAGATGATATACACCTGCCCGTCCCGTTAATGGAATATTCATTGTGGTTCTTTTTCTGCCATTTTTATCATGTTTTCTTCTGATGCTTTTCTTTCAGCAAAGAAATCATAATAAGCATGTGCAATTTCGATAAGTCCGGCACCATGAACAAGTTTATCTAGATATCCGTATTTCTTTCCGGACTGACCATATATTCGTCTGAAAATTTATCCGCAATTATTCATGACACAGTTGTGAATAATTGCGGAATAGATTTCTTAAAATCTGTATGGTAAAATATGATTATGAACAAATCGAGATTCCCGGAATAAAAGAAAGGTTCGTGAAAACGTATGAATAAAGAAATCAAAGGGAAAAGGATTATTTTGCGTGAACAAAGAGAAGAAGATGCGCCATTTTTTGCCTATTGGTTCAATCAGCCGCAAGTCATGTTTCAATGCGGCTTTGAGAAGCCTACTGATGAAGAAGAGGTAAAAACTTGTATTAATGTGGACCATAAGTCGGAAAACTCGGTTTGGTTCACGATTACAGACCTCGACGGCAATATAATAGGTGAGACTGGTCTGCTCCGGATGTTTCCTGCATGGCACCAAACCGATCTTACGATTATCATTCCCGATCCAAAGATGCAGCATAAAGGATACGGGACAGAAGCAATTCGTATCATGCTTGATATGGCCTTCAATAGGTATGAAATGCATCGTGTCTCAATCGGAGTCGTATGATTGAATACAGATGCACTGGAATTCTACAAAAAAATCGGATTCAAGCAGGAAGGTATTCTGGAAGAGGCATATTACTACAACAATGAATACAGCGATTTTATTATGATGCGAATTCTCAGTCACGAATGGAAATAATGGACAAATTCTAATTTAAAGGGGCTGTCGCACTAAGTTCATGAACTTAGTGCGACAGCCCCTTTAAGAATCTTCACATTTAAATCCTCAGAAATTTATTTTGACTCTTTCATAGATTTCACGCGATCCTGGATCGTCTTATTGAAATTCTCAATCTTACGCTCATAAGACGTATTCATATATTTTGACTGCAGCATAAAATCTGCTGTAGAAAGGTTGTTCGCAATCGGAATATCATAAACAACCGCGATTCGAAGCAGTGCTTTTACATCTGGATCGTGAGGCTGTGCTTCCAGAGGATCCCATAAAAAAATCATAAAATCGATCTGTCCTTCCACGATCTTTGCTCCGATCTGCTGGTCTCCTCCGAGAGGACCGCTGCAGTATCCTTTCACAGGAAGTCCCGTACGCTCTGAGATCAGTTTTGCCGTTGTTCCTGTTCCGCACAGGAAATGTCCTTTCAAAATCTCTTTATTTCTGTCACACCAGTCTACAAGTTCTTTCTTTTTTCCATCATGAGCAACCAGCGCAATGTGCTTTGCCTTGCCGATTTCCATGGTCACAAAATTATCATTCAGCATCTTTTTTCCTCCTGTCTTTTACCTTCACTGTGCAGCTTCATCCATCTACGCCATCTGTTCCATGGAATCAAAACGGATGGCTGCGATCAGACCGATTATCACAGTTACTATCATACTATAAATCAGAGCGATTGGAAAGACTAAATCCATACTTATAAAGATTCCTGCCAGCGCTGCGGCCATCACCCCGATTCCCAGCACGAACATCTGGAAAAAAGCTCTCACCACATCCTGTCCGGTACGTCCAAGCACATCTCCCACCACGCACTGTGCCAGCACCTTACTGTACATCCGGTTCACCTGAAGTATCGTGTAGATCAGGATCCCCAGGATTACTTCCAGCACATTTACCTTCCACAAGATTCCGATGGGCACACAGAGTAAAACTCCATCCACAAATGCTTTCACATGTTCCATCAGTGTCGAGTACCACAGCTTTTTCACCGGACTGTCCGGAATCAGATAAAGATAGGGGGTTTTAATCTCAGTCTCCCACTTTCCAAGATATCCGCTGAAGATCAGAGTCATATATGCCAGAATTCCAAGCAGAAAAATCTGAGGGATCCCGCTTTCCTGTGCTGTCTCTCGCATCGCAAATGCCATAACGATGCCTATCACGAGATTCAAAAGTGTCATCTTCGAGAAAATAAACGTTCTTTCTTTTCGATATTCCAAAAGCTGGCGGTAAAAGATTGCCTTTGCTCCGACTGCCTGATAACGGACTGTCATATGGCGGAATTTTTTCTTCTTCTCCTCCAGCCCCATGACCATTTCGCCGTTTTTCTTCCGCCTGATCATTTCTGCATAGGTATCTGCAAATTTTGCCGCGTCCTCATAATAATCTCCATTACACGGCATCCGGTATGCCAGGATCACAAACAGGATCGTCGTCAGAATGTACAGAACTGTCCCTACAGCATTGAGCAGATCCGGACTTAAAAGAATCAGATGAAATGCGGAAATCTCCCATCCGATAATTGGAATCATCCGCAGGATCGGCCAGGCAAAAAATGCAGAAACTGTTGCAAAAGATACGCCTTTTTTCCAGAAATACAGAACGATCAGTCCTGTAACCATAAGCAGAAACACCTTGATCCCACGGCCGATCCATTCTCTTGCCTTCTCCGAAATCCGTTCACTGGAATACAGGCAGACCATCAGGCTGATCTCCAGTGCCAGATTACAGATACAGATTCCCGCAAACAGCAGAATTCTCCACGGACTGACATCAAAAACTGTAATTCCCGCAATAATAAATATCAGAAAGAACACCACACTGCTCAGATAATTCATCCAGGCTCCATGGATCAGCACGACCTTTGGATCCACAGGCGCATTGAAGATGAAATGTGCATGTGCCGGGCGGAAGAGAATTCCTTTTCTGGATGCATATGACATAAAATTCAGCAAAAACAAATACAACGACCAGACTGTCAGAATGATCACCATTCCTTTTGCACTGTCAAACTTCATCTGCACTGCTAATTCTGCCAGCATCACAGCCAGAAAAACAGCATATGCCGCACAGGCTAACACAACCAGAAGTGTGAGCGGCTTTTTCACTGCTTTTTTCAAATTGTTGATCATACTTCGTTTTGTCAGATACAATAGCGCTCTCACGATTTCTCACCACCTGTCATTTCAAAGAACAGCGCATCCAGATCCTTGTCTCCCACCTCATCCTTCCGGTAAGAACCAATGATCTTACTCTTTTCCATCACAAACATCATATCCCACAGCTCTTCTACCATCTCCAGCATATGCGTGCTGATCAGTACTGTAACTCCGAGAGCTTTTTGTTCCAGCACGACCTCCTTAAGCTCTTTAATCGCTTTTGGATCCAGCCCCACCATCGGTTCATCCAGAAGCAGCACTTTCGGCCTGATGGCAAGCGCACAGCAGATACTCACCTTCTGCATCATTCCTTTGGACAGCTCATTTCCCAGTTTATCCTGCTTGTCATCCAGGTCAAACCGGGCAAGCAGCGCTTCCACCTCTTCATCCGTAATCCCGCTGTTGTAAGCTTTTCTCATGTATTCAATGTGTTCTCTGACGCTGAGTGCATCAAACATGGCAGGCATCTCCGGAACATAGGCAAACTGTCTCTTTGCCTCCACACTTCTGGCAGGAAGTCCCTGAATTCCGATCCGCCCCTGATACCGAAGCAGACCTGCGATACTTTTGATGATCGTCGATTTTCCGGCTCCGTTTGGTCCCAGAAGGATCCCGACTGTACCATCCGGTACAAAAAAACTGACCTCATCCACCGCCAGAGACTTTCCATAGGATTTACTTAATTTCTGAACTTCCAGCATATCATTTCCTCCATCGTGTTTTACACAGCTCACAGCCTGTCTGTGCAGGCACAGCAGCTGTCTGACGGGCTTATCATTACTGGTCACACCAATTACGGCTTATCACGCAAAAAAGATTCCCGTTCATTGTACTGTTGATTTGATACAATAATACGAGAATCTTTTCTGTTTGTCAACTCTTTATTCGTCTGCTTTTTCCTGTGTATACAATTTGAACAATGCCTGTGTTCCCTCATCTCCAAGGCCTTCTGCCTGCAGCTCTTCATACTCTGCCAGCACCTGACTTAAGACATTGAGATCCAGACCGCTTATATTGGATTCGATCAGCGCCAGTTTCATATCTTTGATAAAATGCTTCATAAAGAAGCCCGGGCGGTAATCTCCTTCCAGAATCTGCGGTCCGA
>OGIZ01001256.1_pt1 | contig 10217 bp, 6 predicted proteins | sample 1571911 | NCBI WGS metagenome assembly OGIZ01 (sample SAMEA2582108, study PRJEB24529) | metagenome | biome: Human gut stool | place: China | collected 2011 | reverse complement strand
GATAAGATGATGGCTGGGGTAAGAAAGGAAGAACTTAAGGATTACCACAGAGAATCATTATATGACCAAGTAAATGATGTATATCCATTTGTATGTGATCCAATGCCAAATCTTTATTTTACAAGAGATCCATTTGCAACAATTGGACATGGTATTACATTAAACCATATGAGAACAGATACAAGAAATAGAGAAACAATATTTGCAAAATATATATTTAGACATCATCCAAGATTTAAGGGAAAAGATATTCCATTCTGGTTCAACAGAGATGAAAATACTTCTCTTGAAGGTGGAGATGAATTAATACTTTCAAAAGAAATTTTAGCAGTTGGTATATCACAAAGAACTGATTCTGCATCAGTTGAAAAATTAGCTAAAAAATTACTTTATTATAAAGATACAACTTTTAAAACTATATTAGCATTTAAAATACCAGTATCAAGAGCATTTATGCATTTAGATACAGTATTTACTCAAGTAGATTATGATAAATTTACAGTTCACCCTGGTATAGTAGGACCTTTAGAAGTTTATGCCATAACTAAAGATCCAGAAAATGATGGTCACCTAATTGCAGTTGAAGAATGCGATACTTTAGAAAATATACTAAAGAAATACTTAAAGAGAGATATTGAGTTAATAAAATGTGGTGGAGGAGATGAAATAATAGCTGCTAGAGAACAATGGAATGATGGTTCAAATACACTTGCTATTGCTCCTGGAGAGGTTGTAGTTTACTCAAGAAACTATGTAACTAATGAAATATTAGAAAAAGAAGGAATCAAATTACACGTTATACCTTCATCTGAATTATCAAGGGGTAGAGGGGGCCCTAGATGTATGTCAATGCCTCTAATAAGAGAAGATTTATAAAATAACATTTAACTAGTAATTTACTATTAGAAATTTAAAAAAAGTTAATATTCTCATACCTACAAAAGAATGTATATAAGAATACTTAATATTAGGAGGAATTAAACATGGCAGTTAACTTAAAAGGAAGAAGCTTTTTAACATTAAAAGACTTTACACCAGTAGAAATAAGGTATTTATTAGATCTTTCTCATGATTTAAAAGCTAAAAAGAGAGCTGGAATATTAGGAGATAGCTTAAAAGGTAAAAATGTAGTTTTACTATTTGAAAAAACTTCAACTAGAACAAGATGTGCTTTTGAATGTGGAGCTGCTGAAGAAGGTGCTCATGTAACATTCTTAACTAACTCACAAATGGGTAAAAAAGAATCGATAGAAGATACTGCTAAGGTTCTTGGAAGAATGTATGATGGTATTGAATTTAGAGGATTCAAACAATCAACTGTTGAAGAATTAGCTAAACATGCAGGTGTTCCAGTATGGAATGGATTAACTGACGCTGACCATCCAACTCAAATATTAGCAGACTTCTTAACAATAGAAGAACATGCACATAAACCATTAAGTGAAATCAAATTAGTATTTACTGGTGATACAAGAAACAATATGAGTTATGCATTAATGTATGGTGCAGCTAAAATGGGAATGCACTTTGTAGCTCTTGGACCAGATAGCTTAAAACCAGATGAAGATATTCTTAAAGAAATGCAAGAATACTCAAAAGAAACTGGTGCAACTATAGAATTTAGTTCAAATGTTGATGAAGCAGTTAAGGGTGCAGATGTTATCTACACTGATATCTGGGTATCAATGGGTGAAGATGAAAGCTTATATCCAGAAAGAGTTAAATTATTAACTCCATACAAAGTTACTAGAGAAATGATGAATAAAACAGGAAATAAGAATACTTTATTCATGCACTGCCTACCATCTTTCCATGATGAAGATACAGAAGTATGTAAAGATATGATGGATAGATTAGGTCTTGATATAAGAGAAGTTGAAGATGAAGTATTTAGAAGTAAAAATTCAGTTGTATTTGATGAAGCTGAAAACAGAATGCATACAATCAAAGCAGTAATGGTAGCAACTGCTGGAAGATAAGAATTCTATTAAGGGCTGTATTTATAATATCATCTAAGGAAGAATTAGCATTTAAAGTATTTTTTAATAACTGAATTTTCCTTTCATTGTATTATAAATGCTGCCTTTTTTTAATAAGAAGAAAGTGGGTGAGATTTATATGGCAGAGCAACATAAAGAGCCTCAAAAATTAGGATTTGCTCAATTAGCAGCCTTAATAGTTGGATCTATGATTGGTGGAGGAGCATTCAACCTTCCATCAGATATGGCAAGGGGAGCAGGTACTGGAGCGGTTATAATAGGATGGATTATAACAGGTATTGGTATGATAGCTTTAGCATTTGTTTATCAATCTTTAGCTAACAGAAAACCTGAATTAACTGGTGGTGTTTATAGCTATGCGAAAGCTGGGTTTGGAGAATACATAGGATTTAATTCAGCTTGGGGATATTGGTTAAGTGCATGGATAGGAAATGTATCATATGCAGTACTTTTGTTTGGTGCTATAGGTTATTTCTTGCCTGTATTTGGAGTTGGTAATAATGTAGCATCTGTTATTGGTGCATCAATATTAGTTTGGGCATTTACATTATTAATATTAAATGGTGTAAGTGGAGCGGCACTTATAAATCTTATAACTACTATAGCTAAGTTGGTTCCAATATTCTTATTTATAGTTATCTCATTATTTATGTTTAATTTTGATAAATTTACTTTCCAATTTTGGGGTACAAGTGATTTAGGCGGAATTGTAACACAGGTAAAGAGTACTATGCTAGTAACATTATGGTGCTTCATAGGAATTGAGGGAGCTGTAGTTGTTTCAGGAAGAGCTAAGAAACAAAGCGATGTAGGTAAGGCAACAGTACTTGGTCTTATAGGAACATTAATAATATATATGTTAATAACATTAATGGCACTTGGAGTTATGGACAGAGTTAAACTTTCAGGTCTTGAAAACCCATCAATGGCATATGTTCTTGAATTTGCAGTTGGTAAATGGGGAGCAGTTCTTATAAATTTAGGATTGATAATTTCATTATTTGGATCACTTCTTGGATGGGCATTACTTGCAGCAGAAATTCCTTATGTAGCAGCGAAGGATGGGGTATTACCTAAAGTCTTTGCTAAATTAAATAAAAAGGGAACACCAAGTGGTTCATTAATAATAACTAATTTATTAGTACAAGCATTTTTAATATTAACTTTAGTAGCAAGCAGTACTTATCAAGCTTTATACTCTGTAGCTAGTACAGCTATATTGGTACCATATCTTTTAAGTGCTATGTATGGATTTAAGTTAGCACTAACAGGTGAAACTTACGATAAAGATCCTACAGGAAGAACTAGAGATAAAATTTTTGGTGGAATAGCAACCGCTTACGCTATATGGCTATGCTATGCAGCAGGACTTAAATATTTATTATTATGTTTCATATTATATGCAGTAGGAATTATATTCTTCTACATTGGTAAGAAACAGAATAATAAAGATGCAGAAGTATTTGTAGGAAAAGAAAAAATACTAGCAATAATTGTTTTAGTTATAGCAATTATATCAATAGTAATGTTATTTAACGGAACAATAACTATTTAGATTAAAAATAAAATGGAAACTTAAAGATTAAAGTTAGAAAGATGAAGGAGGAAATGACTTATGAAAATTGTTTTAGCATTAGGTGGAAATGCCTTACAAAAGGACTCAAAGGATAAAAGTGCAGAAGGTCAATTAGAGGCATGTAGACAAACAGCTGTTTCAGTAGCTGATTTAATAGAAGATGGACATAAAGTATCAATAGTTCATGGAAATGGTCCTCAAGTTGGACAAATATTAGCAAGTATTGAATTAGCTCATCAAGTTGATAATGGAAATCCATTATTCCCATTTGATGTAGTAGATGCTTTTTCAGAAGGTTATATCGGTTATCATCTTCAAAACACAATTAGAGAGGAACTATTAAAAAGAGGTATTGAAAAATCAGTAGATACAATTGCAACTCAAGTAATAGTTGACAAAAATGATCCTGGTTTTAAAAATCCAACTAAACCAATAGGTTCTTTCTATACAAAAGAGGAAGCAGAAAAGTTAGAAAAAGATAAAGGATATACTATGAAAGAAGATGCTGGTAGAGGATACAGAAGAGTAGTAGCTTCACCAAAGCCAGTAGATATAGTAGAAAAAGAAGCTATAAAAACTATGGTAGATGATGGCTTTATTGTAATCGCTTGCGGAGGCGGTGGAATCCCTGTAATAGAGGATGGAGATAGATTAGAAGGAGTTCCAGCAGTTATAGATAAGGACTTTGCTGCTGAAAAATTAGCTGAAATATTAGATGCAGATGCATTATTAATCTTAACAGCAGTTGATAGAGTTTGTGTAAACTTCAACAAACCAGATCAAAAGGCTTTAAAAGAAATTAATTTAGAAGAAGTAGACAAATATATAGAAGAAGGTCAATTTGCTCCAGGAAGTATGCTTCCAAAGGTTGAAGCTTGTAAGAAGTTTGTATTAAGCGGAGACAAAAAGGTAGCTATAATTGCATCTTTAACTAATGCTAAAGCTGCTTTAAGAGGAGAATCAGGAACAAAAATAGTTAAATAAAATTGCCCATATATATTAATTTCATTGTTTATATAGCATACATACAGGGTTAAAGGGAGCAAAGGAGATATTATGAGTAATTTAGAGAAATCTTTAAGACGTGAAGTAATATTAGATATAATAGAGAGCAAATGTATCTGTAAACAAGAAGAATTAATAATTGAGTTAAAGGAATGTGGAATAAAGGTAGCTCAAGCCACTTTATCAAGAGATCTTCATGAAATGAATATAGTAAAGAAGAAACTTAATAATAATGAGCAGAGATATGTAGTTATGAAAGAAGATGAATTTATAAAAAAGTTTAAAAGTATATTCAAGAGTTCTGTAAGAAGCATATCTATGCAAGAAAATTTTATATCAGTTAATACCTTAGATGGTATGGCTAGTTTGATTGGACAATTTATAGAGCGGCTTGAAGAAGAGCGGATAGCTGGAACAGTAGCTAAAAAAAATCATATTCTAGTTTTATGTAGAAGTGTTAATGCTACTCAGCAAATATTCAAGGAACTAGACTCCCTAAGAGTTTAATTAAAGCAATTAACTCTACAAAGAGTTAAAAATAAATATTAATAGCTTAAATGTTGCATTGTATAATTAATCATTATACAAAAAGTCCATAGACTAAAATATTTTATATTTTTTACACTTTAACAGTAGTAAGAAATACAAAGATATTTTAGTTTATAAAAAGTCTTAAACAATTACCTAAAAAATACCTTTTTAATATTACGGTGAAGAGTGTAATTTACTGAGTTGCCAATAAAGTACATTGAATCACCGTAATATTTTTTTTGTGTGATTAACTGGAATAATAATACATTTAATTTGAGTTATTAATGTATTAAAAAATAAGTGCAAAAAATAAAAAATAATAGGATTATTTAGAAATGACATATAAAAAATTACAAATTTTATGTTATAATTAAAAAAGTTACTAAATTAATAACAAATGGTGAATGATTTTTAAATGTGTAAGGTTATTTTAAATTATGTATATAAGAAAACTTCAGCTTAAATAAGCAAAGTTTTATTTATATAAATATTATTTAAGATAGAGGAGGCATTTAAAAATGAAGAAAAACTTAAAAAGGGGAGAGCTAACAAAACTGAAGTTAGTTGAAAGATGGTCAGCTACCTTTACTTTAGCAGCATTTATTTTATTTAATAGCTCATTTAAAGTATTTGCAGCTGATAAAAAGGTAGAGAATAGTAATAATGGACAGATTACTAGAGAGATTAATGCTGATCAGATTTCTAAAACAGAATTAAATAATGAGGTAGCTACAGATAATAATAGACCATTAGGACCTAGTATTGCTCCATCAAGAGCAAGAAACAACAAGATCTATACATTCGATGAACTTAACAGAATGAATTATAGTGATCTAGTTGAATTAATAAAAACAATAAGTTATGAAAACGTACCAGACTTATTTAATTTTAATGATGGTTCATATACTTTCTTTAGTAATAGAGATCGTGTACAAGCTATAATATATGGTCTAGAGGATAGTGGAAGAACTTATACAGCAGATGATGATAAGGGAATTCCAACTTTAGTTGAATTTTTAAGAGCTGGATATTATTTAGGATTTTACAATAAACAATTATCATACCTAAATACACCACAGTTAAAAAATGAGTGTTTACCAGCTATGAAAGCGATTCAATATAATAGTAATTTTAGATTAGGAACAAAGGCGCAAGATGGAGTTGTTGAGGCTTTAGGAAGACTTATAGGTAATGCTTCAGCAGATCCAGAAGTTATTAATAATTGCATATATGTTTTAAGTGATTTTAAAGATAATATAGATAAGTATGGTTCTAACTATAGCAAGGGAAATGCAGTATTCAACCTTATGAAAGGTATTGATTATTATACTAATTCAGTAATATACAATACTAAGGGATATGATGCTAAAAACACTGAGTTCTATAATAGAATAGATCCATATATGGAAAGATTAGAAAGTTTATGTACAATAGGTGATAAGTTAAATAATGATAATGCTTGGCTTGTAAATAATGCCTTATATTACACAGGTAGAATGGGTAAGTTTAGAGAAGACCCATCAATATCTCAAAGAGCTTTAGAAAGAGCTATGAAAGAGTATCCTTATTTATCATATCAATATATTGAAGCTGCCAATGATTTAGATTTAAATTTTGGTGGAAAAAATTCATCAGGCAATGATATAGATTTCAATAAGATAAAAGCAGATGCAAGGGAAAAATATCTTCCAAAAACATATACTTTTGATGATGGCAAATTTGTAGTAAAAGCTGGTGATAAAGTAACAGAGGAAAAGATAAAAAGATTATACTGGGCTTCAAAGGAAGTTAAGGCTCAATTCATGAGAGTAGTTCAAAATGATAAGGCTTTAGAAGAGGGGAATCCAGATGATATTTTAACTGTTGTTATTTATAACTCACCAGAAGAGTATAAGTTAAATCGTATAATAAATGGATTTAGTACTGATAATGGTGGTATATATATTGAAAACATAGGAACTTTCTTTACTTATGAAAGAACACCAGAGGAAAGTATATATACATTAGAAGAATTATTCCGTCACGAATTTACTCACTATCTTCAAGGTAGATATGTAGTTCCTGGAATGTGGGGACAAGGAGAATTCTATCAAGAGGGAGTTTTAACTTGGTATGAAGAAGGAACAGCAGAGTTCTTTGCAGGTTCAACTAGAACTGATGGAATAAAACCAAGAAAATCAGTTACACAAGGATTAGCTTACGATAGAAATAATAGAATGTCTTTATATGGTGTATTACATGCTAAATATGGCTCATGGGATTTCTATAATTATGGATTTGCTCTATCAAACTACATGTACAACAATAACATGGGAATGTTTAATAAGATGACAAATTACATAAAGAATAATGATATATCTGGTTATAAAGATTATATTGCATCAATGAGTAGTGATTACGGTTTAAATGATAGATATCAAGATTATATGGATTCTTTAATAAACAATATTGATAACTTAGATGTTCCTTTAGTTTCAGATGAGTATGTAAATGGACATGAAGCTAAGGACATAAATGAAATAACTAAGGACATAAAAGAAGTTTCAAATATAAATGATCTTTCTAGTAATGTTGAAAAGTCTCAATTCTTTACTACTTACGATATGAGAGGAACATATATAGGGGTAAGAAGTCAAGGGGAAGAAAATGACTGGAAAGATATGAATTCTAAGTTAAATGATATATTAAAAGAATTATCTAAAAAGAGCTGGAATGGTTATAAAACAGTTACTGCATACTTTGTAAACCATAAAGTAGATGAAAATGGTAACTATGTTTACGATGTTGTATTCCATGGAATGAATACAGATACAAATACTGATGTTCATGTTAATAAAGAGCCTAAGGCTGTTATAAAATCTGATTCTTCAGTAATAGTTGAAGAAGAAATAAACTTTGATGGAACAGAGTCAAAAGATGAAGATGGTGAAATCAAAGCTTATGAATGGGACTTTGGAGATGGAGAAAAATCTAATGAGGCTAAATCCACTCATAAGTATAATAAAACTGGAGAATATGAAGTAAAATTAACAGTTACAGATAATAACGGTGGAATAAATACTGAAAGTAAAAAGATAAAAGTAGTAGAAGATAAACCTGTTGAAGTTATAAATGAAAGCGAGCCTAACAATGATTTTGAAAAGGCTAACCAAATAGCTAAATCTAATATGTTAGTTAAGGGTACTTTATCAGAAGAGGATTATTCAGATAAATATTATTTTGATGTAGCTAAAAGAGGCAATGTTAGAATCACTCTTAATAATTTAAATTCAGTAGGAATAACTTGGACACTTTATAAAGAGGGAGACCTAAACAATTATGTTTTATATGCAACTAGAAATGATGGAACAGAATTAAAGGGTGAAAAGACTTTAGAACCTGGAAGATACTATTTAAGTGTATATACTTATGATAATCAATCAGGAGCTTACACAGTAAATGTAAAAGGAAACCTTAAAAATGAAGTTAAAGAAACAGAAAAGGATGCTATAAAAGAAGTTGAAAATAACAATGATTTTGATAAAGCTATGAAGGTAGATAGTAATAGCAAAATACTTGGAACATTAAGTAATCATGATCTTAAGGATATTTATAGCATAGACATACAAAATCCAAGTGACTTAAACATAGTGGTTGAAAACTCAGACAATATAAAAATGAACTGGTTATTATATTCAGCTGATGATTTAAGCAATTATGTAGATTACGCTAATGAAGATGGAAATAAATTAAGTAACACTTGTAAGTTAAATCCAGGTAAATACTACTTATGTGTTTATCAATTTGAAAACTCAGGCACTGGAAATTACACAGTGAACTTACAAAATAAATAAAAAAATACTTAAAATAGTATAAATAGAGGCTGTATCAAAGCTCAAATATAGAATTTATAAAACTATTGTTTATAATTTCTATGTTTAAGAGGGATGGTACAGCCTTAAATTTTATTTAAAATAAGTTTTATGTATTTTTATGAAGATTAATTAGTAGCTTCTTCTAAAACAGATGTACAATGAGGACATCTAGTAGCTTTTATGTCTATTTTAGTATAGCAATAAGGACAATCTTTTTCTGTAGCTTCAACTTTAACTTCTTCTTTTTTCATAGTGAAGTTTTTAAGCTTATTTATTTGTTTTATCACTATAAATATAGAAAATGCTATTATTAAGAAGTTAATTAAGTTATTTAAAAATAGTCCGTAATTTATAGTAGCAGCACCAGCAGCTTGAGCTTCTTGTAATGAGTTGAATTGTTGTCCACTTAAGTTTATGTATAAGTTAGAGAAATCAACTTTTCCAACTAAGCTACCAACTACTGGCATTATAATATCATTTACTAATGAAGTTACAATTTTTCCGAAAGCACCACCTATAACAACACCAATAGCTAGGTCTATTACATTTCCTTTCATGGCGAACTCTTTAAATTCTTTCCACATCTTATTTCCTCCTTTTAAATTTTAATATAAGTTTATAAGAACTGATTTAATACAAATTATTTATTAATATTCCATATCTAAAAATAAAAATTTTTATTAAAATAATAAACAAATTGTAACAGATATTGGTATAGAAAGTCAATTTTTAATAATTTATGTTAACTTAGTTTAAAGAGTGATTATAGAAAGTATTAAATATAGATTTTATATTGTGTAATAATAAAAAATCTATACATAAGAGGTCTTATTTTAAGAAAGTTAATTAATTTTTAAAAATAAATTCAAAAAGGTATTGATTTTTAATATGAATTATATTAAAATTTAATAAAAATTGCTAGTTTTCAGATAGAATTACTAGGATATAAATGCATTGAAAAAGTAAAGTAGCATTTTGGAAAATCACAGAGAGGAAAATGATGGTGAGAGTTTTCTATTTAGAAGAAATGTGAAGTGCACTTTGGAGCAGAAATCCGAAATTTTTAGTAGGGTTCTCCGGGATCACCCGTTATAGTGATTAGGCATGTTAGTGCTAAATTTTGAGTGCAGGTATATCTTTTATATCTGAATTAGAGTGGAACCGCGAGTTACCTCGTCTCTATAGATTTTTATAGAGACGAGGTTTTTTATTTTAAATTTGCTTTATATAGTTGTTTTAATGCAAATATAT
>OGIZ01001248.1_pt1 | contig 10313 bp, 8 predicted proteins | sample 1571911 | NCBI WGS metagenome assembly OGIZ01 (sample SAMEA2582108, study PRJEB24529) | metagenome | biome: Human gut stool | place: China | collected 2011 | reverse complement strand
TCGGCGCTCGCTATGGTAAAACTGTGAAATTACAAAATGGTGTATACATCGAACCACAAGCTCAATTGAGCTATACCCGCTTTGGTGGAGATAGCTTTAATGCAGGAACGATGCATGTAGATCAAGCTGGCGTAAGCAGCACTGCTGGCGGCCTTGGCCTTGAAATTGGTAAGACCTTTGGCGCAGGCAGTATCTATACTCGTGTCGGTGTTAACCATGCCTTCTCTGGCTCGGTAAAAACTACATACACAAGTGGTTCCACTGTGAAATCTACAGAACAAGACCTTAAAGGTACATGGACTGACCTTGCATTCGGTGGCCGTTATGGCATTAACGCTAACAATAGCCTTTATGCTGATATTAGCACCGGATTATCTGGTGACTATAAAGCAGGCTGGTCTGTAAACGCTGGATTTACACATAAATTCTAAGATATGTTTACCTAAAACAATTTAAGAATATAGTCGATATATAAAATAGCCCCAGAGCACTAATAGCTGCATATATTAGCTGTTAGTACTTTGGGGCTTTTATAATTTTAACTCGTATATCTGTATTTATAGATGCTTATTGATTAAAACAAAAGTTCTCTTTATAATTAGCTTCTCTTATTTGTCTTGGAAAAGACAAATAGCCCTTCGTTATCCTAAAGTAACTAGGTAACTGAAAGGCCATTTCATCACGTTTATAATACTTGAGATGAGCCTGACGGATCTACTCGCTTGGCTATCTTCTTTTATTATAAGGAAAATTATTTATATCGTCAAATTCAAATGAACTTAATTAATTATATGGTGTTTCTAGAATTAGAACAGGCCTGTTCTAATTTTTTGGAGAGGTATTAAAGGGCTTAACCAATACTACAGGTCTGTACTAATTCCAAGTAGGGATGTCAGAGGAACGCAATCTCAGAAAATGTGGTATAATAAGTTGTTCAATCGTATACAATTATTTTATACTTACATAATCTATCTACTATTACAATTAATTAATGTATATATAGAGACAGAATCTATATGATGCATGTATTAAGATAGGTAGTATTTCATAATGAGGAGGCCTCATGTTTCAACGTATATGTGCAGTGGCTATGTTTGTAGCAGCGCTGTTTATATCTGTTATACCCAATGCCGATGCTCGGCAAGATATTTATGCTTTCACCTATAATGGCAATAATTGGTATGTGGACCGCGATTCAATCGATCGTAGCAAACCGGATGGATTGCTACATTTCACGGTGTATACCATGATTGGTTTGCGCTATGATGTAGCGAGCGGTAGCGAGTATTATAACGCTGATGTATATTATTACGATCAAAAATTGTCTACCGAAGGTGGGCAGTTATTATATCGCAATCCAGGAATCTTAGCGGCGGCTCGTGTGGCACGTCAACAACCGGATGCGCCTAAACAAGCACCAAAACCAGTGGTAGCACAGCAAACGGCTGCACAATCGATGACGGCTCAAACAGCAGCACAATCGTCAGCAGCACAATCGGCAGCGCCAACGGCACCGCAACCGAATATCGTCAAGGCTTTATCAACGCCGGTTCAAGCGCCTGTACCTGCTAATGGTCCTGTGAAAGTAAACACTCAAATACCTATTGTATTACCAACAGGCCCAGTGAAAAAGGTGGCGGCTAAAACGGTAATGACCCTTCATAAAGCACCTCAACAAACAACGGATTCCACATCTGAGTCCGATGAAACAGGAACAAATCATACTCGTAAATAATCTTAACACTACAATCTAGCTCTATGTATACTGAGAATACATCAGTTATATATTCGACTAGGTTGTAGTTTTTTATTATAATGATAGTATACAAGTGTTAACAATAGGATTTATGACTGGGAGGGCATGAGTTCTAGTTTATCTATAGTTGGGTTGAGCTGTCATAGAGGGTAGAGAGATATGAAGCAGTTCGTAAAGAGGCTGGCTTGCGGTGTATTGACAATAGCCATGATAGGCATCCTTGTAGGGTGTAGTCGAGAGACGCCGAGTACGACGGCAAGTTCTGACCGTGCGCCCGTAGGGTATAAGGCGATTGCCGCCATGAATGCGTCGGCTGCGGAAAAGGCGGACCGCAGTGTGCGCACGATGTCACAAGAGGACAAGATTGGTCAGTTAATGTGTATCGGTCTAGATAGCACTACATTTGACGAGTCACAAAAAGAATTAGTACGTAAATATCGCGTAGGTGGTATTGTATTAGATAATGATAATATGGAATCTAAGGAACAAGTGCGGGCTTTCACAAAAGGCATACGAGACACTGCGAATACATCCAGCCTCATGCCACCGTTCATCGCCATGAATCGGGAGCGCATGCAGTACAGACCTAGCCTCATGCTGCCTTGGACGGAGCCCAAGCTATTATCGAAGCAGGGGCTTGATGCGGTGTCGAGTCTAGCGACGCGCACGGCCATTGAGATGCGCGACCTTGGATTCAATCTCAATTTGGGTGTTATGGTGAATACCCACTCGTTTTACTCATACACGAGCGATGTGGACCGGGCGGCGCGCATCGGTGAGACCATTACTAAACGCTATGCGGCGAATCGCGTGTTTACGGGGTACCAATATTTTCCAGGCGGCGCTGATTACACGGTGCCGGGCATGAAACTAGATGCGTCGAAGGCGAGCCTCATGGACGATGATGGCCGCGTTTTTGCTCAGCTCATCGATGCGACGCGTGACGAACATCCTATGATTATGGTAAATGCTGTGAAAGTAACCTCTATTGACGCCAATCAGCCGGTGAGTCTCTCTAAACCGATTATTACAGATTGGCTACGGAATGAAATGGGCTTTGAGGGCGTGGTGATTACCGATGATATCGAGGTCGGCGCTGCTATTGCTGGTATATCAATAGAGGATTATGCGGTGCGCACCATCAATGCGGGCAGCGACATGGTTATCCTTTGTAAGCATGCCAAGCACATCAAGGCAGTTCACGATGCGTTAACACAGGCTGTAGCAGATGGAACTATTTCCAAAGCACGCCTTGATGAATCGGTACGCCGCATCATGCTCATGAAATTTAGCAATGACCGATAGATATGGCTTACAACTGTAAGCTTTAATAATAAGAATGTAAAATTAGGCATAGAAACTCTTTTCTTGTAATAATGTACCCTCTTTACTGGACAACCAGTACAGGGGGTACATAGCATAATGGGAAAAGAGTTTTTTTATGTGTAAAAATGAATTTATTATCTATTTGTTAAAATTTGCAAGATATATTTTATAGTTTATTTAAAATATGATATAATAAACTCCTGAGAACTATTTTAAGGGAGGTGAGATCTTATATGAAATGTAGTAACCATGAGGCGGTCATTGACGCCATAATGGAACTATACAATCAGGACCGCATGGAAATGAGTGTTGTACACGGTCCTTACAGCGTTGGTAAAACGTATATCGCTAGAGAATTACAGGCTCGATTAGGCAAGGGTCATACCATATATCTGCTTGGACGCTTGGCGAATGAGTCCATTCATATTCGATCAATTGAGAGAGAACTAAAGGTGCCATCAGGGTCTTTTAAGACTTTAGAGGATGCATTGCGTGGCGTTTTTCAAGCAAGTCTTGACAAACGGATATTGTTTATTATAGATGATTATCCTTCATTTGTGGATACGGTTCCACAAGCGCCTATCATATTGCGTGACTTGATGGAAACCTATCGCGACCATGGCAAAGTATTCGTACTTCTCATGGGAACCCATGTAGAGGAGTTGAAAGGTCGAATTCTTGGCGAATCAAGTTTGATTGCAGCCTATATTCATAATTATTTTAAGGTCAATCCGTTCACACTTGATGATGTGAGAGCATTAGGTTGGGACTATACGGATGAAGACATTGCTAAGCTATATCACGTAACAGGCGGTATGCCGGGGAACCTCGTGCATATAGATCCCGCCTTATCGGTAGATGAAAATATTGTGCGTCTATTCTTCAGACCACAAGGCATATTATGTACGGAACCACAACGATTGCTTATGCGCTACATTCGTAATGTAGGGGCTGCTAATGCGATTCTCTATGCGTTGGCACAACTGGATAAGCCGTTCTATACAGAATTATGTCATGCCAGTGAGCTTAAGAGTGGTACCTTTGCAACCCGTATGGCTGACCTCTTAGATATGGAAATTATTGGACGTATTCAAGGTGGTAGCCGTGGCCCCTTGCGTTACGCAGATTACCATTTTGTGAATACTATGTTCCAATTTTGGTACCAGTTCGTGTTCCCAAATCTCGAGGAAATTAATTGCGGTCAAGGGCAATATATTTACGATACCATTGCAAAACCTGCGTTAGATATACTCGCTTAATACAATCGTTTTAATGAAATAAATTCGAATTCGTGTGGCTTGTAATTGATTCGAATTCGCTCATTGTACAGAAATCGATTCGAATTCATGCAGTTATGTAAAATTGATCTAAATTGGCGTACTTTACTGAAATAGGTTTGTAATTATACACAAATACATATGTAACAACAAAAATTCCGCTGTAAATCTATGCATTTATGGCGGAATTTCTCGTTTGTCTAAATACTCAATTGGGTGTATATTCCAAGTAAGCCTAGGCAGAAAGGAACGAATATGAACGTAAAGCATGTGGTTTGTCCCCAAAAGGTGTTACAAGCGGTGACAGACCTTAGTTTAGTGCGCGTCTGCCAAGAACGTCGTGTATCGGTGCTCAGTACGGAACGAGCCGTGTGGCCTATCGAGGAATTGACTATCGATGCGGCACAAATCGAGCTATGCCGACGCTATCGACCACTCATCATGAGCTATGCGAATCGCTCGAGTACAGCTATGCTGACCGATGACGTGGAATCATTTTTGTGGATTATCTTTATCGAATCCATCTATAGCTTTCACACGTCAGGAAAGGTACCATTTTCTGGCTATGTAAAAGCAGCGATTCATTATGGGTATCTTAATTTTTATAAACAATCAGCTCATCAGTGGCGCCACGAGTTGACCTTGCCTTTATGCACCGGTGATGATGTATCAGAGCCAGCGATGGATCAGTTCCCTAGCGATGTGGATCTTGAACGAGATATTGTCGGTACGGTGACAGAAGACGAATTGCGCAATCGTCTGTGGGCTGCTTTCAGAAAACTGCCACGGCAGCAACAACAGTTATTGTATGCCCTATATCGAGATGGCAAGAGCTGCGTAGACATAGGCTGTGAAACACATCAGTCTAGACAGGCTGTGCAACAACGCCATCAAAAGGCCATCGACCAATTGCGCTACTATATGATGGTAGCGGATAACAAAGAATTCGATATGCAAGATATGCAAAATATGCATAGTTATAAGTAATATTAAAAAAACTAAAATATTTTTTAATTTATATATTTACAGTTTGTAATTATAGGTATACAATTGACTCATAAGTGCTGCTAAAGCACCTACTATAACACGTGTTATTTATAAGCTTTTACAAGAGGAATTCCTTAATATTATTACTCCTTTAATATAAGAAGAGGTCATGATGATGCATAATACAACGTGTCAAAATGTAAGTAATAACGAATTAATTTCTTGTAACCCCAATGCCATATATGGAGATGTAGATCACCATATATGTTGCTTGATCCCAATCTATATTGACGGCGGTGATTGTACCGCGTGTTATTATGTAGATGGTCGGCGTGAAATCATCCATAAATCCATTAAGATGGTATTACGAGAAGTAGCGCACCATGAGGGAGTTCTAGCAAACGGCATTCAATCGTCGAGGCGGTCAAAGCCGATGTATACGGACCCTAGAACAATGAGTCCGAACATGACATTTGCGAGCCTGAAATCGCGCAAAGCAATCGGGCGTGATGTGGTATATGGTCTATTCAATGTTATCATTCCATTTAAATACCGCATTGAGCCAGGACCAGAACCACATACAACGTATATCATCATAGGAGACTTTGATCCTATACTCGTATTTCATTCCCCTGACCACGTGCAACGCAAACTACGCGATGCTTTGTTAGAACATCTTGATTATACGAAACGGATACTTGCTAAATTGAGTACTTGTGGAAATCCTTACGTGGTGGCTGAAATATATGGTACATCGAGAACGCTAGCGGGAGTTTAGCAACATGGTGTAAGAGGAGAGTGTAGGAGGGACGTAACATGAATTACGCAACAAAATTAAGTATTGTAACAATGGTTAGTGTGTTTAGTGTATCTTTTATGGGCTTGGTGCAAGCTGCTGATACACCTATCGTTTCATCAGGTGGTGTAGCCTATAATATTGGACTACAAGGATCTACTTTTACCAATTCAGATAATGTTCAGCTTGGTGGTAATACTGGGGCAGCTAACAGTGATCCATATTCCCATACAGGAGATCCGAATGCAAAGGGTAATAATATCGCTATTGGTCGTCTTGCTTTAAATGGTTCTCAAGGTGGTGGCAATGTAGCACTTAGTTCTAAGACCTTTGTAGGTGGTAAAGGTGATTATAACTTCTTAGGCAACTTTGCAGCCGGTTATAATTCAACCATTTCCGATACAATTGCAATAGGGTATTTTGCAGGTTCTTATTCTCAAGGCAATAAAAACGTATGGCTTGGTGCTTCTCAAGCTGCCTCTAGTAAGGCTAATAATACCGTATTAATCGGTTCTAACTCTACTGTAAATGGCAATTTTAACTATGGCATGGGTCATGGTGTTATCTTTAAAGGTGACAAGAATTCTGCTGTGGGCGCATATAACAAGATTGAAGGTAACCAATCGGGCGCCTTTGGTGTAGGTACATATAATGTGGCTACCGTAAAGGGGGATAATTCCTATAGCGTAGGTAACAATAACCGAGTTAATGCTAATAATACATTCGTAATGGGTAATAATGTGACAACATCTCTAGATAATGCAGTTGTATTAGGCAATAATTCCACTGCTGAAAGCACAGATGTGGTGAGCACTCCAAATTACACTTATGCAGGTGGCACCGTTAACTTTGCCGGCACTACACCAGTATCTACTGTATCGGTAGGTGCTACTGATGCAGAACGTACCATCACTCATGTGGCAGCTGGCCGCGTTAGCGCGGAATCCACGGATGCCATCAATGGTTCCCAATTATATGGTGCGAACCAACAAATCGATAATCTGTACAATAAAATTAGTAATATGGGAAAAGAGGCCAATAAAGGCGATGCTCGTGCTGCGGCACTAGCTGCATTACATCCAATGCAATTTGATCCAGATAATCGAGTACAAGTGATGGGTGGTATTGGACACTATAAAGATGCCAATGCCCTAGCTCTCGGTGTGGGTTATTATCCAAAGGAAAACTTGCTACTTACAGCAGGTGCCACTGTAAACAACCATATCATGGCTAACCTTGGCGTATCCTACAAATTCGGCGAAAACAAAACGTTACAAAACATCTCTCCTGCTTCCTATAACGCTCTCGAACAACGGGTTGATACATTGGAGGCTCAAAATAAAAAGTTACAAGAAACAGTAAATATGCTCGTACAAAAATTGAATAATAAATAATAGTTAAATATTCTATAGTATGTATATCGTAAGTGAATTCGTTATAGAATAGATTTAGTATATATGCGGATAGTTATCCTTTATGGTGTACTATCCGCTTTTTATTTTGTTTAACGGTCTTGTAATAATATTTATTTTTAAATTTGATTTAAAAATTATGTGAAGCTTATAAATAGATTTCTATAGAAAATCATATATTGTGAGATATATTACAGATAAATATTGGACAAATGAGTGAAAGGTATATTTAATAATCGTTAACTTTATATTAAATTATTAATTTTACAAATCAAAGCAAAGTGGTATAATATTAAAATATAAAGATAAGATGAATTTTGTGTATATATAATTCATCTTGTGTATAATTTGTGAAATGGAGAGCGGTAAAATGAACAAACGAAAACGTTTATTAACTTTGCTAATTAACGGTGTGTTATTATCCAGCTTATGTATGGTAGCTAGCGCTGCAGACACAACAACAGGCGCAGGTAATGGCATTGCTTATGGTACAGGTAGTAAAGCACCAGAAGTTAAAAATATAGCTATTGGTAATGATGCTGAAGTTTATTATGCGAATGGTACCAATCGTCCGGCTACGGGCGATATTGCTATTGGCAGTGGTGCACATACTCATAACTATGTTAACCAAGGTGGTGGCATAGCGATTGGTGAAAAAGCCTATTCTGAAAATATGGCAGGGACGCAAGAGGCTAATTTTAATTTTAATCAAACCACATTTCGAGGTACTGGGTTTCTCGGTTTGAGGGCGCCATTTATTCCAGCCGATCCGACTAAAGTACCAACTGGTGTAGCTATTGGTCAAAATACATATGCTCGCTCTGGTGGTATTATGATTGGTACTCATAACTATAAGGGTGAGATTGGTGATACTACAGTAGATACAAGTAATGTAGATAGTATGCGTTCTCATAATGTGAGTGTAAATGCGACTACAATTGGTGTTAATAGCATTAATAATGCTACCTTTGGTGTAGTTAATGGTGCTTATTCCGCTATTACAGGTTCTTATGATGGTGGAGCATTCAGATCACAAGCGGCACAAAACTTTGGTGCTACTATTACAGGTTCTTTAAATAGTATTGAATCCAAGACTGCAACTAGTGACTACTCAGGTATAGGTAATAGTATTGTTGGTACAGCCAATAGAACGTTTAATTCTAATGGCTCCATTATTATGGGTGCTGGTAACGAAATTACAAATTCTGTTACAGCTATTTCTGGTGCACCAACTAGCGGTGGTAATTCTGCAAAAGCTTTAGCGGAGAAATTACGCACTTCTGTTAAAAAATCTAACGGCGGTGGCGCTACGATGGCCATCGGTGGTGGCAACAAGGCTGACTACACATTGCGTACATCAATGATTGGTATTAAAAATACTGTAACAGGTGCGAATGGTGCTGAAAGCGCAGATAACTTTGTAGCAGGTGTTGGTAATACTGGTACGAATGTACAACATATGACGGCTATTGGTTCTAAGAACACTGTATCCGATGCTAATAATACAGTTATCGTTGGCGATAACCATAAGGTAACAGGTGCTAATAACGCTGTCATCATTGGCTCTAGCGATGCAGTAACAACTACAACTGTAAACGATGCAGTGGCTATCGGTCATAATACAGAAGTATCTAAAGAAGGTGGCGTAGCACTAGGTAGCGGCTCTAAAGCAACTGTAGCAGCTGGTGAAGTAGGTTATGATATTCTTACTAACGCGCCATCCACTAATACATCAGCTACATGGAAATCTACAGCTTCCGCAGTATCTGTTGGTGACGCAGGAAATAATGTAACACGCCAAATTACATCAGTTGCAGCTGGTACAAATGATACTGATGCGGTTAATGTGGCTCAACTTAAACAATTGCGCAACAATATCGGTGGCGATATTACAAACATCAATGGTACCGTATCCCGTCTAGACAAACGTGTTAACAAGGCAGTAGCCGGTTCTGCAGCCTTGGCGGCCCTTCATCCGCTCGACTTCGATCCTGATGCTAAATGGGATTTCGCTGCCGGCTATGGTCATTACCACAATGGCAATGCTGCTGCGCTCGGTGCATTTTATCGTCCTAATGAAGATGTACAATTGAGTGTAGGCTCTACAGTGGGCAATGGGGAAACAGTTGTGAATGCAGGTCTTTCTGTGAAAGTCGGTGCTCATAGTAATGTATCTCGTTCTCGTGTAGCCATTGGCAAAGAAGTGTTAGAACTCAAGAAAACCGTAGCTCTTCAAAATGCACAAATCCAAAAATTGACAACTCTTTTAAATGGTGTAGCTGGTACAAATATGAAAGCTGACCGTACTACATTATTCCCAGATGTACCAAGCAATCACTGGGCATATGAAGCTGTTAGCGATTTATCTCGTCGTGGCTTAGTAGAAGGGTACCCTGATGGAACATTCGGTGGGGACCGTATGTTAACACGTTATGAGTTTGCACAAATCGTATACCGCGCTATTCAAAACGGCGTACAAGTAAACGAACAACTCGTAACAGAATTTAGCCCTGAAATGGCATTGTTCCGTGTTGATACAGTGGCTAAAAATCATCAAGGAGAACCAACTATTGAACGTGTTCGTGTCAATAAAAAATAGTTAAGAGTGTAAGTTATATAAAAAAGTAATAATTTATTGATTATATATAATAGCAGATAGTTAGTTTAGCAAGACTAATTATCTGCTATTTTTATGTAATAAATAGGCTCTCTGTCAAATGTTGGGGTGTTCACCCTACGAGCCTTCTTTGGCACCAATC
>OGIZ01001237.1_pt1 | contig 10391 bp, 3 predicted proteins | sample 1571911 | NCBI WGS metagenome assembly OGIZ01 (sample SAMEA2582108, study PRJEB24529) | metagenome | biome: Human gut stool | place: China | collected 2011 | reverse complement strand
TACCGGGGTCATATATTTTATCAGACTTGGGTAGTATTTTTCGATCAGATCATTCACACTTGGGCAGCAGGTTGTAATCAGGTTTTTCATCGTTCCTTCTTCCAGGAGTTTCTGATATTCACGTGTGACAAGCGCCGCTCCCTCTGCCGTCTCGCGCACTTCAAAAAAACCAAGCTTTAACAGTGCATCCACAACCTGCCCCGGATTTTTATACTCCAACACACCAAGATAAGACGGCGCAATAGAAATCACGGTTTTCATCCCCTGTCTCAGATACCCTTTGACACGCTCCATATCACTCGCAAATGTTTTCGCATTCTGCGGGCAAACTTCCAGACAATGCCCACAGTGAATGCAGGCTTCCCGAATAATATGCGCCTGTTCATTCCGGACTGAAATTGCTTTTACACTGCAATTTCGAACACATTTATAGCAATGCCTGCAATTTGCATCCTGAAAATCAATCACTTTCATTTTCAATCTTCTCCCCTTTCCCAGAGTCGCATTTTCTTCTTTTTAGTATACTCAATTTCTCCGGTTCCCGCAAGGAAAACCCCTTCATACCGCTACCGATATGAAGGGGTTCTCTCATTCTTAATTATCGTCTTTTTTTCTACGTCCCAAGATATAGCCGCTCGCTAAAATCATGGATGAGAAAATGCCAAACACGCTTGTCGGATCTCCTGTTTTTACCGGTTTCTTGTTGTCTGGTTTGTTTTTATCCGGTTCTGTTGGAGTCGTCGGCTTCGTAGGTGTTGTTGGCGTTGTAGGTGTGGTAGGTGTTGTTACTTTCTTAAGTGCTCCACACATCTCATTCAACACTTTTAACGCTTGATCGACATCGTCCTGCGTTGCATTCTCATTTTTCAATACCGCATTGGCTTCTTCAAATGCTTTCGCAAATCCTTCCCAGCTTGCCTCTGTGTAATCTTTTTCATTTAGTTTGCTGCACTCATCTACCTTTGCCTGCAGCGCTGTCTTGTCTACTTCCGGCTGAGGATCCGGTGTCTCTGCCACTTCCAGCTTACCATATGCTTCTTCCAAGCTTTGAAGCATTGCATCAACCGTTTCCTGTGTTGCTTTCTCATCTGCTAATACCGCATTTGCATCTTCCAATACGTCTACAAATGCCCCCCAGCTCTCTTGTGTATAAATATCGGAATCTAACTTACTGTACTCATCCACTTTTGCCTGCAATTTACTCTTATCTACTTCCGGAGTCTCAGGCTCTGTCGGTTTTTCTTTGAGACCTGCAATCGCGTTCTTCAAAGTCTCTGTCGCCTGATCCACAGCCTCTTGTGTCGTCGCATTCTCTTTTACATTTTTCGCATTGTCATATGCTGTTTTAAACGCATCATAAGACTCTGTTGTATACTTATCTTTATCCTGTTCTTTTCCTGCTGCAATCACAAGTTGTTCATCCAATGCTTTATAATCGAGTTCTTCTGTAGGCTCACCTTGTACTACTACATTCACGCTCGCCTTTTTATTCTCTGCATTTGCAACTGCATTTAAACTCAGTGTTCCTTCCAACACATATGTATCTACTTTACCGGTATCTAGATTATCTGTATTCCATGTCACCGGAACAAGTACTTTGATTGTGTCAGTCATTTCTTCCACTGCAACCTGAATTCCATTTACAGCCGGAAGCTTCGCAGCATCAAATTCACTGTCTTTCTCAATCAGGATATCTGTATTTGCAGACACACTCTGTACAGAGGATTTCTCATATACATATCTGCCAAGCACTTCTGCCTCATTGATTCCAACGCCGTGTCCACCTGCCACATTGTTCAATTCCTTAAAGAACATTCTCACATAGCGTGCTGAAACTGGAGTTTCAAATGTAATCTCATCAGTCGGATTCACCGGACCGTTATGTTCTTTTGATAAAGTCTTCACCGTTGTCCAGTTCTCATTGTCATTGGATACCTGCACCTCATAATCTGTAGGATATACTTTATTGAAGTATGATACCTTCAAACCGTCAATCAGATTCATCTGCTCCCCAAGATCAATTGCAAACCATGCATCGCCAATGTCCTGTGCCTCATCACCTGTTCCACTCTTGATAAGATCACTGTCCCATTTTGTGGATGCATTTCCATCATTGATGGATTCCTTGACGCCATTGCTTGTACCAGATACCGTCACTGGTTTTTTCAATCCAATATTCTGCTTTTCTGTCACTTTCACTTGAAGTGCGTTTACTGCCTCCTGCAATTTTGTAGTCGCCTTTGTCACCTCGTCCTGTGTCGCACTTGCATTCTCTGCAACTTTCTTTGCCTCTGCAATGACTGCTTTTAAGCTTTCCTTGGAAGCTTTCGTATACTCTTTGGATTCTGCTTTTCCTTCTGCTTCTTTGATCGCCTCATTTAAAGCAGTCTTGTCTGTCACCTCATCCTTTTTCTCTTTTCCGTAAATCTCAAACTCTGTGATTCCGACACCATTTCCGGCTGCGGCTGAGTTCAATTCCTCAAAGAAAAGGCGAACATATCTGGCTGTCAGAGGAGTCTCTAAATCAATTGTTTCTACCGGATGTGCTGCTCCATTCGGATTTTTGGAAAGTTCTTTTACAGTTGTCCAGTTTTGAGCATCATCCGATGTCTGAAGTTCCCACTTTGTTGGGTAGATCAGATTATAGAAACGTACTACAATCTGATTCATAGTATATTCTTTTTCTGCTCCAAGATCGACGTAAATCCATGAGTTTTCTTTTGCGTTATTACCTTTGATGAAATCACTGTCCCATTTTGTTTCGGTATTCGCATCATTTACATTATTTTTATCTCCAGCAGTCGTTCCAGAAACTTCTACTTTTTTACCGATTGCAATATTCTGTTCAATTTCCTCACCATTGTCTACGATAATTGGATCTACATACTCTCCGATATCGTCAGATGCATTTTCTCCGGTTGTAATTGCCAGTTCATGAATTGAGGCTTCACTTTCTTTAGTCCATTTAATGCTAATCTCTGAAATTGGTCCCACATCTTTTGTATCAAATTTTGCAATGACATCTTTCACTGTTCCCAGTTTTTGCTCACCCTTTGGAGTTGTTACATACAAATCACCTTCACCGGCTGCACCCTGTAACACAGAAATCTGTGTAATGTTTGTATTTTCTGTCACACGATATTTAATATAGTCACCGGACTTTGTCTTTTTATTGAACAATGTACTGATGTCATTATCAATCACGGCTCCCACATCACCTGACATGTTGCTTGTTATCTTCGCCGCCGCTACGCCGCCTTCTGTCTTTTTATTAATCTGAATCTCATGTAGCTTCAATTTATCATTTCCGTTACCTGTAAAGTAAAGTCTTAGATATCTTGCTTTTGCACCTTTCGCATCACCGCGCACATAGCGATAAGGAACTTCCATAACAGAATTGTCATTTTCAACTGTCGCCACATCTGTCCAGTCTTTATTGTTTTCTGAAATCTGAATCTTTGCATTGTACAGACGCTGTAATCCGTCTGAGGTTACTGCCTCCACATCATACACTTCAATCGTTTTTCCCAAATCAAATGTAATATAAGAATCTTTCGCCGGATTTTCTTTTGTCAAAATATAAGTAGAAAGATTGCCATCAAATACATTTGTATACGTCCCTTCACTCAAACCATTTTTAATTGTTGACTGTAACAATTTTGCTTCTGGCTTCAGGCTCTTGATATCCATTCCAATCTTTGTTATATCCACTGTCACATCTTTTTCTGAATTGTTTCTCAATCTTAAATATTTTACTCCGGCAAGGTCTTTGACCTCTTTTGCCTCTGACCAATTCAATGCATCAAATGAATATTCAAATACAAGACCTTCCTCTGCCGATACTTCTTTTACGAATGATTTTGCCGCTTCCGGTGTCTCTAGTTTAATACCAACATAATTATTTGGTTTCAATGTAACACCTTTCAAATTGCGAACGCTAATCTCTGTTCCCTCAATTGTCAGAGGTGTCTTTTTCAATGCATCAACGTTAGTGTAGACTCTGTCATGTTCTTCCACTTTTTTGTTCACTGTAAATTCTCTTACATATGTCCAATAATCCGGTTTCCCATTATATCCTGCTGTCTTCAGATAATATCTCACATATCTCGCTTTCACATTGAGTCCATCTGCCGTAATACGGTCTCCATCCACTTTTGCATCAATCTTTTCCCATGTTTCTCCGTCTTCTGAATATTGTAATTCTGCATCATGGAAAATGTCATGGTGTCCGTCTTTTTGTGCCTGCAAAATAGATACATCTGTCACAGTGGTAACTCTTCCAAGGTCTAATCCATAATAATCGCCCGCCTGCTGTTTTACCTGCCATGAAACATAAGTTGTCTCATCTCCATCATACATCTTCTTCGAATCAGCAGTTTCGGTCACTTCTGCTCCGCCCATTTTCGCATATAATGTTGGTGAAATTGTAGTGTCTCCCGGGTTTAAAATCGGTGTTAACTGATTTTTTGCTGCATTGATTGCCTTTGCCACAAACGGCGCAAGTCTCTTGCTTCCTGCTTTTGCATATACATTCGGCAAATCTTCTGCTGTAAGATAGGTATACATTGTGTTGTAATATTTGCTTGCACTGCTTAGTTTTGTCCAGGCCGTTGTAGTATCTCCATTTTCTAAAGCAATCAAACTCTCCAATGCGCCTTTTCCTGCACTTGCCACATCATTTAATGATTTCAGCCAAGGCGTCAATTCTTTTACCAAATTTTTATTTGCACAATTTTTTTCAAAATCTTTGACTGCATTCAGGATATTATCAAATTCCGCTAAAATTGCTTTCGCATCTTCATTTTCTTTAATTGGCTTTCCTGCATTTACAAGCTTTTGCACTGCATCTAATTTTTCTTTCAAATACTCTGACTCATTAAATCCAGGAACTCTGGATGAGCCAGGTGCATTTGCTACGTTTCTCGCAATCGTAAGATAAGAATCTTTTACCTCAGGCTGCAAATAATTAAATGCGCTCTCCCAAATTTCATTTGCATGTTCAGAATATTTATTATTGTTCCATACCAATGACGCCAACTGATACAAGCCCACCTCATTTGAATATGCAAATCTGCTTGGGTTTGAGTGGAAACCTGCAAGTCCCGTTACATTGTCTCTCGCATAATATGTGATATCACCAAGATAAATTCCTGATTTCGCATGCTCATTTACCGGATAGTTCAACCAGAAGTCCGGATCATGATTTGTCTTTTCTTTCAAAAAGTTTACCGTTTCCTGTGTGATTGGTGAGTTTACATCATCACCGGTCCAGTAAATATGAATGTCATCATTCAAATTCTTTAAAGCTGTTAACTCCGCACCATTACCTGACCATGCCTTGTTATAACCCTGTGGACAGTATGTAATCGGCTGGCAACCTTTCTTTTTTAAATCTTCATTCAATCTATTCAGCACAGTCACAACCATGTCATTGTTTCCGCCACCAAAGTCATCATTCAATATATCAAATTTACGAACACCAATTTTATACAACTGTTCCAGCTTTGCCATTAATTTCTGATACTGTGTTTCGTACTTTGCATCTGATATACTTGAAAATGATTTAAAAAAGTTACCAAGGTGAATAGACCATACAAAATCTACTTTTGTCTCTTCGGCTTTCTTTACTAACTTTTCAAATTCTTTTATTGTTTCATCCGGATATAGCTGATCCCATTTGCTTGTATGATATGCATCTCCCTTCGGTGCATAGACATAGCTGTTCATCTTATAGTCTTTGGCAAATTCCATCAGATTTTCACGCTCATCAAAGTTCCATGCACCATAGAAACCTTCGATGTATCCTCTCGTCGCCACAGTTGCATAGTCTTCAATATGCGCATCCAAAAATTTCTTTCCTGAGAAAGAAGAGAACATCATCTGCAGAGTCGCAACACCATGAAAGGTTGCATCCGTATCTTTTCCTTCAATGACAATATCTTTCTTTTGTGCATCTGCATCAAGCACATAGGCATCCGGCTTTTTGTAAAATTCTGCATTTGGCTCGTTGATTTTATTTTCTTTCATATAACTATCAGCTGCACCGTTTGTTTGTTCCACGCCGAGGATGATATTTGTTTTTTCATCATCTACGTTCTCAGATTCTTTATATCCAACTTTATACTTGTCCAGTACTTTTTTTACAAAGTTTTTGGTAGCCTCATCCACTCCGTTCTCTGCAACAATCGTTACCTCTCCACTTTTCAGTTCAAATGACTGTGTTGTTTGTGGATACGTCACCTTCTGCGGAAGCGGGTAAATTGCATATGCATTCGGATTTTTAGAACACTCTGTCTGCTCTGTAGGCACTGTTGGCGTCGTTTCCTCATTCTTCTTTGCAGCCGCTGCCGGAAGAACAGAGGTTGCTGTCATCGCACAAACTAACGCTGCACTTGCTTCACGTAAGGATTTTCGTTTCTTTTTCATATTTTTGCTCCTCTCGTTTCTTTTTTCACATACAATTCATTATATCATATTTACAATTTCTTCCAAAGAGTTTTTTTATTTTTAGATATATTGTATAAATACGATTTTTTTTTTGGGTACAAACAGACAAAAGACAGATTGCCGTGTAACAATCACCATTGTCTTATCACATAGCATTCTGCCTTTTATCATTACTAGATGGAATTAATCGTTCTCTTTATATAAGATGTATGTAAAATCTCATGCGCTTTTTGGCTTCCCGGTCTTCCCAGAAATTCTTCATATAATTTCTGAATCGAAGGATTCTCATGCGATTTTCGAATTGCTTTTTTGGCATCGTTGTCATACAGTACTTTCGCACGTGCCGCTCTCACATCGGTAAAGTTTCTTACATCCGCAGAAACTTGTGGCTGTCCACCGCCATTTACACAGCCTCCCGGACATCCCATAATCTCAATGAAATGATAGTCTGCTTCTCCTTCATTGACTTTGGCAAGCAGCTCTTTTGCGTTTTGCAGTCCGGATGCGACTGCTACTTTCACATCCATTCCCGCTACATTGTAAGTCGCTTCTTTAATTCCATCTGTTCCTCGTACATCTTCAAAGTCCACTTTTGCGAGTTCTTCTCCCGTAAGCGTCTCCACCGCCGTCCGAAGTGCCGCTTCCATAACACCACCGGTTGTGCCAAAGATTACCGCTGCTCCTGTTGATTCTCCGAGCGGATCATCAAAATTCTCTTCCGGAAGTCCTGTAAAATCAAGTCCTGTACGTTTGATCAGTCTTGCAAGCTCTCTTGTTGTAATAGCAATATCCACATCCGGCACCCCCGCCGCATTCTGATCCTCGCGTCCAATTTCAAATTTCTTTGCAGTGCAAGGCATCACACTCACACACACGATATCCTTTGGATCCATCCCCGTCTTTTCCGCATAATAGGTCTTTGTAATTGCTCCAAACATCTGCTGCGGTGATTTACAGCTCGACAGATTCTCTGTCATATCCGGAAAATAATGTTCACAGTATTTGATCCATCCAGGTGAGCAGGAAGTAATAAGTGGAAGTACACCACCATTTTGTACTCTGTCTATAAATTCACGCGCTTCTTCCATAATAGTGAGATCTGCACTGAAATCCGTGTCAAACACTTTGTCAAATCCGATTCTTCGAAGTGCTGCCACCATTCTGCCCTCCACGTCAGTTCCAATCGGATATCCAAACTCTTCTCCCAATGCCGCTCTTACGGAAGGCGCTGTCTGCACTACAACATGTTTTTCCGGATCGGCAATCGCCTCTAACACTTCATCTATATAATCCTTTTCTTGAAGAGCCCCAGTCGGACAGACTGCAATACACTGTCCACAAGACACACAGCTTGTATCTCCAAGCCCCATCTCAAACGCCGATCCAATACTCGTTGCAAACCCTCTGTGATTCGGTCCAATCACACCGATTCCCTGTACTTTCTCACAGACTGCCGAACATCGTCTACACAAAATACACTTATTGTTATCCCGAATCATATGTGCCGCCGTTACATCTAATTCATACCCATTTTTCTCACCATCAAAATAGTCTTCCTCTGCAACTCCAAGTTCACGGCACAACTGCTGCAATTCGCAGTTCCCACTTCTCACACAAGAGAGACATTTTCTGTCATGCGCAGACAAGATTAACTGCAGAGTCTTCCTTCTTGCCTCCAACACTTTCGGTGTATTCGTCCATATCTCCATCCCATCACCGATTGGATGTACACAGGATGCAACCAAAGTCTTTGCACCTTTTACTTCCACCACACAGATTCGACATGCCCCGATTTCATTAATCTCTTTCAAGAAACAGAGAGTAGGTATTTTGATTCCAGCCAAATGTGCTGCTTCCAAGATTGTAGACCCCACCGGCGCCGACACGGCTCTGCCATTTAATTTTATCGTTACATTTTCCATCATCTTACCTCCCCTATTACTCTTTATAAATAGCACCAAACCGGCATTTTTCCATACATGCTCCACATTTGACGCATCTAGACTGGTCAATCATATGTACTTCTTTTACCGAGCCAATAATCGCATTGTTCGGACATGTTCTTGCACAAAGTGTACAGCCTTTACATTTATCCGCATCAATTTTGTATTGCAACAACTCTTTACAGACTCCCGCAGGACATTTTTTATCTACGATATGTGCAATATATTCGTCCCGGAAATAGCGCAGAGTAGAAAGTACCGGATTTGGAGCTGTCTGTCCAAGTGCACAGAGCGAGTTATCCTTTAAGTGATAACAAAGTTCCTCCAATTTATCCAAATCTTCCATGGTTGCCTGCCCCTTTGTAATCTTATCCAAAAGTTCCAGCATACGTCTTGTGCCGATACGGCAAGGTGTACATTTCCCGCAGGACTCATCTACCGTGAATTCCAAAAAGAATTTTGCAATATCCACCATACAAGTATTCTCATCCATAACAATCAGACCACCTGATCCCATCATGGATCCAATTTCCATCAAGTTGTCGTAATCGATCGGAACATCAAGATGTTCTGCCGGAATGCATCCGCCTGACGGTCCTCCCGTCTGAGCCGCCTTGAATTTCTTTCCATTCGGAATTCCTCCGCCGATTTCTTCCACAATTTCACGAAGTGTCGTTCCCATCGGAATCTCCACAAGTCCGGTATTATGAATTTTACCACCTAACGCAAACACTTTTGTTCCTTTTGATTTTTCTGTTCCCATACCCACAAACCATTCCGGTCCCTTTAAAATAATCTGCGGAATATTTGCCCAGGTCTCCACATTATTTAAAATCGTCGGTTTTTGGAATAAACCTTTCAATGCAGGGAATGGGGGACGCGGTCTTGGCTCACCACGATTTCCTTCAATGGATGTCATCAATGCCGTCTCTTCTCCACAGACAAACGCTCCCGCTCCCAGTCTCAAATCAATATCAAAATCAAATCCGCTTCCAAAAATATCTTTGCCAAGCATTCCGTATTCTCTCGCCTGACGAATTGCGATTTCCAGACGTTCAATTGCGATCGGATATTCCGCACGCACATAGATGTACCCTTGTGACGCCCCGATTGCATACCCTGCAATTGTCATTGCCTCCAACACAACATGAGGATCCCCTTCAAGCACCGAGCGATCCATAAACGCTCCCGGATCTCCTTCATCGGCATTACAACAGACATATTTTTGTTCTGCCTGATTGCCTTTTGCAAATTTCCATTTCAACCCCGTCGGGAAACCGGCTCCTCCGCGTCCTCTCAGTCCACTGTCCAAGATAACCTGAATGACGTCATCCGGTGTCATCGTCGTCAAGACTTTTCCAAGAGCCTCGTATCCGCTCGTCCCTATGTATTCTTCAATATTTTCCGGATTGATCACGCCACAGTTGCGAAGCGCAATTCGCTTTTGTTTCTTATAAAATTCCGTCTCTTGAAGCGGCAGTATTCCATCTTCACTGACCGTCTCCTGATATAAAAGACGAGTAACAATTCTTCCGTTTAACAAATGTTCCGATACGATTTCCGGAATGTCCTCTTCTTTTACCATGGAATAAAATGCGCCCTCCGGATAAACGATCATAATCGGCCCCAACGCACACAGCCCGAAACATCCTGTTTTCACGACTCCAATCTCATTTTCCAGACTATTTTTTCGAATCTCTTCATGCAGTTTTTCAATAATTTTCTTGCTGCCGGAAGAAGTACACCCGGTACCTCCGCAGACCAACACATGCTTGCGATACGGGTTATCTTCTGTCCAGACTCCGTCTTCTGAACGAAACTCTACCTGTCCCCGCATCTTTTCTTTGATTGCTTTCAATTCTTCCAGTGACTTCATGCATATCCTCCATTTCTATTTTCATACGATCCTAATCATATTTTGCTAAAATATCATCTATGTCATCTACAGTCAAACGTCCGTAGACATCATCATTTACCATCATGACCGGCGCAAGACCGCAT
>OGIZ01001232.1_pt1 | contig 10418 bp, 9 predicted proteins | sample 1571911 | NCBI WGS metagenome assembly OGIZ01 (sample SAMEA2582108, study PRJEB24529) | metagenome | biome: Human gut stool | place: China | collected 2011 | reverse complement strand
TTTTTATATTAAATTATATTTTTTCAATTTTTAGCATGTTTGTTCCACCAGTTATTGATGTTGGGAATCCAGCAGCTACCATTATATTATCTCCAGTTTCAGCTATTTGGAATTCTTTAGCTACTTTTCTAGCTTCCTCTATAATTTCATCTGTACTATTAAAGTAAGCGCATTTCTTAGAAATTATTCCAAAGTTTAAAGCTAAGCTTCTTCTAACTTTTTCATATGGAGTAATAGCTATTATTGGACAACTAGGTTTATATTTTGATAATATCTTAGCAGTTGAACCAGTCTGAGTGGCTGCTACTATAGCTTTTGTAGGGAATTTGCTAGCCGTTTTTGATGCTGAATAACTTATGGCATCTGCAAAGGCATCTGGATTTGGATTTGGATCCTTTAATCTTCTTAAAAGATAATTATAGTCTAAGTTAGCTTCTGCTTTTTTTGCTATTCTAGACATTGTCATTGCTGCCTCTATAGGGAAGCTACCAGAAGCACTTTCTCCACTAAGCATTATGGCATCTGTACCATCAAATATAGCATTACATACGTCAGAAGCTTCAGCCCTAGTAGGTCTTGGGTTTCTTATCATAGAATCTAACATTTGAGTTGCCGTTATAACTATTTTCCCTGCTTGATTACATTTCTTAATTATATTTTTTTGAATTATAGGTACATTTTCTATAGGAATTTCTACTCCCATATCACCTCTAGCAACCATTACACCATCAGTAACCTTAATTATTTCTTTTATATTATCTACACCTTCTTGGCTTTCTATTTTTGATATTATTTTTATATCTTTTCCACCATGAGAGTCTAGAATTTCTCTAACTTCAAGTACATCCTCTGGTTTTCTTATGAAAGAAGCTGCTACAAAGTCTACTTCCATCTCGCAACCAAATATTAAGTCAGATCTATCTTTTTCAGTTACTGCAGGGAGTTTTATTGGTACATTAGGTACATTTACACCTTTATGGTCTTTTATAGTACCTCCTTCAATAACTTTACATATTATATCAGTTCCACGGACTTCCTTTACTTTAAATTCTAAAAGTCCATCATCAACAAGTATTGATCCACCAGGTTTTATGTCTTCATATAGTTCTTTATAAGAGATTGAACATTTAGTGTTATCACCTAATATTTCATCTCCGCAAGAGAATGTGAATTCATCACCATTTTTTAATTCAGCTTCGCCATTTTTAAAATTATGTGTTCTTATTTTAGGACCCTTAATGTCTAATAAGATAGCTGTAGCTGATTTTTCTTCTTTTCTAAGTCTCTTAATAAGTTCTATCTTTTCTTTATGACTTGCATGGTCTCCGTGTGAAAAGTTTAATCTAGCTGCATTCATACCAATTCTTATGAACTCTCTTAAAATTTCTTCTGAATCACTTGCAGGACCAATTGTAAATATCATTTTTGTTTTTTGCATAAAAACCACCTCATTTTGTTTAAACTAAAATAGTTTAGTGATTGCTTTAAAAGTTTGATATATTTGATATAATAGAATAAATTATTAAATTAATTATATTTTACCACAATAATAGGAAGGGATGGGTAAAAAATGAATGTATTAAAAGGTTTAGAACCACAAAGTGTTTTTAAATATTTTGAAGAAATATCACAAATTCCAAGAGGATCAGGTAATGAAAAGGGAATAAGTGATTTCCTGGTTAACTTTGGAAAAAGTTTAGGACTTGAAACAATACAAGATGAATCATTAAATGTAATAATAAGAAAACCTGCAACTCCAGGATATGAAAATGCACCAGGAGTAATAATACAAGGTCATATGGATATGGTATGTGAAAAAAATAAAGATACTATACATGATTTTGAAAAAGATCCTATTGAACTTAGAGTAGATGGAGATTATATATACGCTACAGGAACTACATTAGGAGCAGATAATGGTATAGCAGTAGCTTATGGAATGGCTGTTTTAGCTTCAAATGATATAGCACACCCTGCTATAGAGCTTTTAGTTACAACTGATGAAGAAGTTGGAATGGGTGGAGCTATTGCTTTAGATGGAACTTTATTAAAAGGTAAATATCTTTTAAACATAGATTCAGAGGAAGAAGGAAAACTTTTAGTAAGCTGCGCAGGTGGAGCTAGAAGTGAAGTTACTTTATCAATAAACTTTGAAGAAATGGAAAAAGATTTTGAAGTTTATGAAATCATGCTAAGAGGACTAAAAGGTGGTCACTCTGGAATGGAAATAGATAAACAAAGAGGAAATTCTAATAAGTTAATGGGAAGAGTATTAAATGATATTAATGCTAACTGTGATATTAGATTAATATCAATTAATGGTGGATCTAAGGTAAATGCTATTCCAAGAGAATGTGATACTTTACTAGCTGTTAAAAAAGAAGATGTTAAAAAATTAGAAGAATTAATTCAAAAATGGGATTCAATATTAAAGGATGAATACCATGCTAATGATAGTGGAGTTAATGTAACTTTAGTTAAAAAAGAAGAAAATCATAAAGTATTCTCTAAAGACACTACATTTAAGGCTATAAAAATAATGAACTTAATTCCTGATGGAGTTGATACTTATAGTATAGAGATGAAGGGATTAGTTCAAAGTTCAACAAACCTAGGTGTTGTTACTACAGAAGGGGATAAAATTGTTTTTGCTAGCTCAACAAGAAGTTCAGTTGAAACTTTAAAAACTAAACTTTTAGATGAAATAGCTGACGTTGCAGAAGTATTAGGTGGAGAATTTGAAATACAAGCACCATACCCAGCTTGGCAATATAATCCTGATTCAAAAATAAGAGAACTTTGCAGCAATGTATATAAAAATATGACAGGAAAAGATCCTGAAATAATAGCTATACATGCTGGATTAGAATGTGGATTATTAGGAGAAAAAATAGAAGGATTAGATATGATTTCATTTGGTCCTAATATGTATGATGTTCATACTCCAAATGAACATGTTAGCATATCTTCAGTAAAAAATGTTTGGGATTTCTTAGTTGAAATATTAAAAGCTATAAAATAATTAAGAATTAATTTAAGGTTGTATCTAAATTACCTAAAAAACTTATAAATATATTTTAGAATTATTGAACTTTTATAAGGGTTTATTGAAGGTTTCTAATAAATCATTATAAAGATTTGAACTTAGCTTAAGACTATAATTTCTATGGCGAGAATTAAATTCTAAATTTTATCTATAATATTACTTATAAGTTTTACAATTAAGGCTAGATACAGCCTTATTCTTTTTAATGGAATATAAAAAGAAACATATAAAAATAAATATTTTTTTGTAGATTAAATAGTAAATAATAAACATATTAGACTGTGGGAGGATATAGACATGAATTTAGTAAGAACTGATTTACATATGCATACTAGAGCTTCTGATGGCACACTTACACCAAAGGAGTTATTAAAGGAAATAGTAGAAAAAGATATAAAACTATTTTCAGTTACAGATCATGACTCTATGGGAAGCTTAGAGGAAATGCAAGATTTAACGGAGGGAATGGATATTAAATTCATTCCAGGGGTAGAGGTTTCAAGCATAATAAATGGAGAACAATTTCACATATTAGCTTATAATTTTGATAAAAATAATAAAGGGTTAATCAGTTTAATAGAAAATAATGATAGATTACTTCAAGAGAAAGACGATAATTCAATAAAGCAATTAATTGATGCTGGATATGATATAGATTTTGAAGATTATTTGGCTTATGAACATGATCCTTCAAAGGGCGGATGGAAAACTCTTAACTTTTTAATTGATAGAGGAATATGCAAAAATATTGATGAGTTTTTCAATAAAATATTTGTTGGGGAAAGAGCTTTGAAATACCCTAATTTTCCTCATCCTAAAGAAGTTATAGAAACCATAAAAAAAGCTAATGGAATTGTTGTTTTAGCACATCCTAAGTATGGAAAGTCTCAATTTAAATTAGATGAAATGATAGAATTATTTAAAAACTGGGGTGTAGATGGAATAGAGTGTTATCATCCTCACCATGATGAAGATACAATAAAATACTTAGTAGATTATTGTACAAAAAATAATTTAATAATAACAGGTGGATCTGATTATCATGGAGGACTTATTTCTAAAAGAAGTTTAGGAACACCAGAGTTTTATGCAAGATATGATTTGTTAGATAAATAATTGTTGTTAAAATTTATTTTAGTATTTTTTAAGGAAAGATTATTAAAGTGATATATTGATTTAGTTGGCAGATTCACTTTTTCAAAAGCTTTATTTCTAGAATCTTTAAAATAATATATTAGTTTAGTTGGTAAGCTTTATTGAAAGTAATGCTTTATAGAATGATTAATTTAAATTCTAAAAGTAATTTTCAATAAAGCTTTTTATTTATTATTAAACTGTAAAATTTAAGAAAAATAAAATTTAAAGAAGGATTTTTACAAATTATGTAAAATAAATATATAAAGAGGAGTTTTACATAATTTGTAAAAGAGTAAAGTTAAATTGAAAGAAAGGTTGGGGGAAGGGTGAAGTACACTAGAATTGATGTAAAGAATAAAAAAAGGAGTAATGGACATAACAACAATAATAACAACGATGGTAAAAGCTTTATATTACTTTTTATTGGGGTAATTGTTGTGGCACTTGTAATATCAACTGCAATGTCTAAGTTTATATGGCCTGAAGGAAAGAAAACAGCAGAAAAGGAAAGAATAGAAGCAACTTCTGGAGAAAATAAAGAGACAAGTGAGAAAGATAAGGAAAATAACAAAGCAGCAAAAGAAGATGAAAAGCCGAAAGATAATAAGGTAATGGCTGAAAGTGTAGGTGGACAAGAGTATGTAATGATTCAATGTGGTTTCTACTCAAATAAAGAGAATGCAAATAATGTAAAGGCTCAATTAGAAGATGATTATATTGCAGTATCCTTAAGTGAAGCAGAAAATTATAGGGTAATAGTTCACATTGGAAATGAAGAAGAAGCTACTAAACTTTCTAATGAGTTAAATGAAAAAGGTGTTAGTAATACAAAGGGAAGATTTATGATTCCAAAAACTGATGTGTGTAGCAATGAAATTATAGAGATAGTAAATGGTTATGTAAATATAATAAATAAATTAAAAGAGGATTCTGTTAAGGGTGTTAAGACAACAGAGTTTAAAGAATGGGTTAATAGCTTAGAGGAACACAGTGATTCTGAGTATTTTAAAGTGTTTAAAGAATTAAAAGATGGTATAAATAAAATTCCAGATGAAATAACTAAAAAAAATATAGAAGAAAGTTACCAAATAGTGTTTAATACTTTAAATAATTTTAAAGTAAACAAATAATTGTAATTTATTTTTAATTTATAGTAACATATTTTTAAATTATAATGAAAATGAAAGAGTTAAATTCTCTTTCATTTTTTTCTTTATAATTTACTATACACGTACATTTATACTTGTTTATAAAAATAATAAATGATAAACTATATAGGATAAAGAATACAAGACCTTATTTAAGGAAAAATAAGATTATTTAAAAGTTTTTTAGATATAAGGTAAGGTGGAAAAATGAAGGTTATTTTAGCATCAAAATCTCCAAGAAGAGTTGAGATTCTTGAAAAAATAGTTAAAGAATTTGAAGTAGTTCAGTCAAACTTTGATGAAAATACTATAGACTTTAAGGGAGATATTGCAAAGTATGTTAAAGATTTGTCTAGAAATAAAGCTATAGAGGTTTCAAAAAGACTTAATGAGCCATCTATAGTTATTGCTGCGGATACAGTTGTTTTTCAAAATGGAAAAGTTTTGGAAAAACCTAAAAATGAAGAGGATGCTTTTAGTATGTTATCTTCATTAAGTGGTAATACTCATAAGGTATATTCAGGTATTTGTTTAATAAATACTTATGATGATACTGTAGTGACTGATTGCGACTGTACAGAAGTAAGATTTTCAGAATTAAATCCTAGACAGATAAGAAATTACATAAATTCTGGTGAGCCTATGGATAAAGCAGGAGCTTATGGAATTCAAGGCTTAGGTGGTGCTTTTGTAGAGGGAATAAAGGGATGTTATTACAATGTCATGGGATTGCCCTTGAATAAACTATATAAAGCATTAGAAAACTATGACATAACAATACTTTAAAATTACTTTCAATGGGCATGTTAATTTCTAAATAAGGAGTTGTAATATGTCTAAAAATATAAGAATTAATGAAATTCCATCTGGTGAGAGGCCAAGAGAAAAACTACTTTTTTATGGAGCTCAGTTTTTATCTAATGAGGAACTTTTAGCTATAATTCTTAGAACTGGAAATAAGGATTCAAATGTAGTTGAATTGTCTTATAGAATAATACATAGTGTTGGTGGATTGAATGGACTTTTTAAAGCTTCAGCAAAGGAGCTTATGGAGGTAAAAGGTGTTAAGGAAGCTAAGGCAACTCAAATTTTAGCCATGTGTGAATTATATAAGAGATTTAAGGTTTCTGAGTTAACGCAGGTTAAAATTTCAAAGCCATCAGATGTAGCAAAATTGGTTTTAGATGAACTTAGAATGCTACGTCAGGAAGTGTTGATTCTAATAAACCTTGATACTAAAAATAAAGTAATATCTAAAAAAGAAATTTTTAAAGGTGGTCTAAATTCTTCTTTAGTACACCCAAGAGAGATATTTAGAGAGGCTGTTAAAGATAGCGCAGCGTCTATAATTATATGTCACAATCATCCTTCAGGAGACCCAACACCTAGTAGAGATGATATAAACATAACAACAAGACTAAAAGAGTGTGGAAAAATGATGGGTATTGAGCTTTTAGATCATTTAATAATAGGAGATAACAGATTCATAAGTCTTAAAGAAAAAGACATATTGTGATTAGGAAAGGGGATTAAAAATGGGTTTATTTAATTTTGGAATGACAAAAGACATGGGTATAGATTTAGGAACTGCAAATACTCTAGTGTTCGTTAAAGGAAAGGGGATCGTATTAAGAGAACCTTCAGTTGTTGCTATAAACAACTTAACAAAAAAATCATTAGCTGTTGGTACTGAAGCTAAGCAAATGATAGGTAGAACACCAGGAAACATAGTGGCTATAAGACCATTAAAAGATGGAGTTATTGCTGATTTCGATGTTACTCAAACAATGCTTAAGAGATTCATAGAAAAGATAACAAACAAAAGTGCATTCACAAGCCCAAGAATAATAGTATGCTTCCCTTCAGGAGTAACTGAAGTTGAAAGAAGAGCAATAGAAGAAGCTACTAAGCAAGCAGGAGCAAGAGACGTAATATTAATGGAAGAGCCAATGGCTGCTGCAATCGGAGCAGGACTTCCAGTTGATGAGCCTACAGGAAGTATGATAGTTGATATCGGTGGAGGTACTACTGAGGTTGCTATCATATCACTAGGTGGAATAGTTACTAGTAAATCATTAAGAGTTGCTGGAGACGAGTTAGACCAATCAATCATAAACTACATTAAGAGAGAATTTAACTTAATGATAGGTGAGAGAACAGCAGAGCAAATAAAAATGGAAATTGGATCAGCTTACAAAGTTGATGAGAATGAAGAAGAACAAACAATGGATATAAAAGGAAGAGATTTAATATCAGGACTTCCTAAGGTTGTTGTGGTTGATGCAGGACAAATAAGAAACGCTTTAAAAGAGCCAGTTTCATCAATAATAGAATCAATCAAAACTACTCTAGAAAAAACACCACCAGAATTAGCAGCTGATATCATGGATAAAGGAATAATGCTTGCTGGAGGAGGAGCATTCCTAAAAGGACTAGATGAACTTATATATAAAGAAACAGGAATGCCTGTTCATATAGCAGAATCACCTCTTGACTGTGTTGCACTAGGTACAGGAAAAGCTTTAGATAAGTTTGATTTAATAGTTAAACAACAAAGAGGATAGAATATGAAATTCTTCAAGAATAAACTGGCAGTAACTGTTATAGTACTGTCAGTTGCCTTTTTAGGAATAATTATATTTACTGTTAAGAGTGATTCTAAAAATCCAATTTCAGGTGGAGTTGGTACTGTTTTAAACCCTGTGCAGAAGGTTGTATACACAATAAGTGATAAAGTTCATGATGTCTTTGATTTCTTTTATAACTTTTCAGATGTTAAGAATGAAAATAATGATTTAAAAAAGAAAAATTTAGAATTAGAAAATCAATTAGTTGAATACAATGAGTTAAAGCGTCAAAATGATGTTTTAAGAGGAATAGTTGATTTTTCTAAGGAAAATAATCAATATAAATATATCGGTACAAACATAATAGGAAAAAGCGGAAATAGCTTTGTAGAAGGTTACACTATTGATAAAGGATCAAGTGAAGGGATTAAAAAAGATTACATAGTGATTTCTCCAGAAGGATTAGTGGGAGTTGTAACAGAAGTTCACTCAAACTGGTCAAAAATACAGACTTTATTAAATGAAAACGTAGCTGTTGCGGCAACTATTGAAGGAGATAGCAATTCAGGAGATGGAATAGTTAAAGGATATAGAAATGGTAGTGAGATGCAAGCGGAGATAACTAACTTGCCTATGAATTCTACAATAAAAGAAGGTGAGACAGTAGTTACTTCAGGGCTTGGAGGATATTATCCTAAAGGAATAAGAATTGGTGAAGTAACATCAGTACAATCAGATGATGTTAAAGTTATGAAAACCGCTATATTAAAAACATATGTTGATTTTAATAATTTACAAGAATTATTTGTAGTTGTACCACCATCAGAGAGAGATGGTATAGTTAAGTATTAGAAAAGAGGGAGTAAAGTGAAAAGATTAATACTAATATTAATATGTCTTTTACTATTTATAGTAGATAATACTCTGGTACCTTTTTTCTCTATAAAAGGTGTTTATCCTAGTTTATTATTCACCTTTGCTGTACTATATGCTCTTATGAGTGGGTATTGGGAAGCGGTATTTATAGGAGTTTTATCAGGTTTCCTTCAAGATGTTTATTTTGTAAATGTCTTTGGGGTAAATATGTTAGTAAATATGTTAGTGTGCTTAATAGCTGCGTATATTGGGGAAAGTGTATTTAAGCATAAAAAAACAATTCCGGTACTATCAGTAGGTTTACTTACCATAATAAAGTTTTTTGTAGTGGCATTTATATTAAATTTAATTAATATAAGAATAAACTTATTAAGCTTTTGGATTATGGTACTTTATAACGTAGTTATAGGATTCTTTATGTATAATTGGGTTTATAAATTATGCAACAGAGATCTTATGAAAAGAGAATGGAAAATAAGTGAAAAATAGGTGGTTACATGAGAAGTTCAATAAATGGAAAAACGCCTATAGATAGATATAAAATTCTCATAGGAATAATGATAATAGTATTTGTATCTATAGTAGCAAGATTAGTTTATCTTCAAGTATTTAATTATGAAGAATTTAAACAAAGAGCTGATACTAGATCTATGAGATTTCTATCAGAACAGGCTCCAAGAGGTAAAATTTATGATTCAAATGGGGACATTTTAGCTACTAATAGACAAACATACACATTAACATTTACTGAAACAGATGAATCTAAGAAAAACTTTTATACTACTATAGATAAAGTTTATTCTATTTTAAAAGAAAATAATCAAAGTATATTAGATAATTTTAAGATTAGAATTAATGAAAATGGAGAACTTTATTTTGATGTTTCGGGTGATACTGAAAAACTAAGACTTTTAAAAGATATTGGAATGGGTGATAAGGTTAAAAATGTTCTTTTTAAGAATAAAGAAGGAGATTTAACTGCTGAGGAAGAAGATCAAATAGATAAAGAACTTCTAAAGATTACTCCAGATGAGGCTTTTAATTTCTTAGTAAAGGAATATCAATTATATGACGTTTTAAATCCTACAGAGGAAGAGGTTAAGTCATATAAAAATATGGAACCAAAAGAGATAACAGATATATTGTTAAAGAAATATTCTCTTCAAGATATAAGAGGATATATGCTTGTTAAAAATGCTATGAAAATGCAAAGTTTCTCAGGATATAAGCCTGTTACAATAGCTAAGGATATAAACAAAGAAACTGCATTTATATTCTATCAAAGACTTAATGATTTACCAGGGATAGATGTAAGCATAGAGCCGATGAGATACTATCCATATAATGAATTAGGGTCTTCATTCTTAGGATATGTAGCTTCTATAAATGGAGATCAAAAAGCTAAATATGAAGCAAGAGGATATGATGCTTCTACTGATTTAATAGGAAAAGCTGGTATAGAAGCAGCCTTTGAAAATGAACTAAAAGGTGTTAAGGGAGGAACTACAGTTAAGGTAAACTCTTCTGGTAGAAAAAAAGAGGAGCTTTATGACTTAGAATCTTACCCAGGAAATAATGTACATTTAACTATAGATAAGGATATTCAATATTCAGCAGAAACTTCAATGAAATATCTTTTAGATT
>OGIZ01001229.1_pt1 | contig 10441 bp, 10 predicted proteins | sample 1571911 | NCBI WGS metagenome assembly OGIZ01 (sample SAMEA2582108, study PRJEB24529) | metagenome | biome: Human gut stool | place: China | collected 2011 | reverse complement strand
ATATCAAAAAATCTATGATTAATGTTAAGCTGGGGATAGAATAAATAAAAGGGAAAAGCATAAGGGATGTTGTTGTGGAGAATATTTGTTATGATTAGAAAGTTGCTGAACGGAGATATCGATAGAGTCGCTGACATATGGTTAAAGACAAATCTGAAAGCACATTATTTTATTTCCAATCAATACTGGAAAAGTAATTATGAATTAGTGAAAGAAATGATGTTACAATCCGAAGTCTATGTGTTTGAAGTGGATAAAATGATACAAGGATTTGTAGGACTAAATGATGAATATATCGAAGGTATTTTTGTCTCTGATGAAATGCAGTCATGTGGCATAGGTAAATTTTTATTGGATTATATTAAGGATAAAAAAGTTAGCTTACGATTAAATGTATACCAGAAGAATGCCAGAGCAATTTCTTTTTACCAAAGAGAAGGGTTCATTATTCAATGTGAAGATTTGGATGAAGATACTGGTGAAAAAGAGTACACTATGCTATGGAAACAAAAATAGAAATCGGAAGTTGGAGGATACACGCATGAAAATTGTAATCATTAATGGAAGTGCCAGAAAAGGAAATACGCTGGCAGCAATCAATGCATTTATAAAAGGAGCATCAGAAAAGAATGAAATTGAAATCATTGAACCTGACAAACTCAACATTGCACCATGCAAGGGATGTGGTGTCTGTCAATGCTCTAAGGGATGCGTCGATAAGGATGATACAAATTCTACAATTGATAAAATTGCTGCCGCAGATATGATTCTTTTTGCTACACCAGTTTATTGGTGGGGAATGTCAGCACAATGTTCAATCACACTGTTCCGAGGGAGACTGGGAACACGCCCATGTACTGGAACGAACGGGCCTAAGCGATACACAAGCTCACTTAAAATACGGGCTATTGACGAATAAAACAACGCTGGCGCACTCCGTCTACTTAAGCGACTCCGACGCAGAGTTGTACAAAGAACACGGTGCTGCCATTGCCCACAGTCCCTTATCCAACATCTTGTTTGCCGGAGCCGTCTGCCCGGTCAAACGCCGTTTGGAACAAGGGCTCAGCATATCATTGGCTACAGATATTTCCGCCGGCTATACGCCATCTATGTTTGATTCCATGCGTCAGGCTATTTTATCGTCGCGCCTCCTTTCTACGGGAACCGATTTTTCAAAATCTCCGATAGAGCGAGGCGGCATCCCCGCTAGCGTCATCGATTTCAGACAAGCCTTTTACATGGCTACTGTCGGCGGGGCTACCGCCCTGCACGTCAATGCCGGCCAATTTCGTAAGGGCTGTCGCTTCGATGCCTTTGTTTTCGACTGTCTGGCTTCGCAAAGTCAGACTCGCCAATATGATACCGACTCATTGGCAGATATGTTGCAAAAAATAATTTTTACAGGCCAACGGCAAAACATTACCGCCCTCTGGGTCTCGGGAAAACCCGTTTCATTGCATTAGGAGGATTTATGTCTACAGAAGAAGCAAAAACTCAACACTACGAAGGATCTTTACTCGTTCAGCCTGACGAGGCTTTACCGCCCGTACAATCCCTTTTACTCGGCTTGCAACATTTGCTGGCCATGGATATTTACGTCGTTCCCTTTATCGTTGCCGGCATTTTATCCTTATCTGTTCAGGAATCGGCCTTCCTCATTCAGGCAACCTTTATTGCCAGCGGTTTAGGCACGCTTATACAATCTCGTTTTCTCATGAAACTTCCCGTCGCTCAGGGACCGTCCTATGTTCCTATCGGTGCCATTGCCGGCATCGCCTTGGCCCACGGCACGGGTATTGACAGCTTGGCCGCCGTATTCGGAGCCATTCTCGTCGGCAGCCTCATTGTTTGTGTTCTCGGCATGACGGGTATTGTCCGCAAGGCCATTAATTACTTCGTACCGCCTCTCGTCGGCGGTACGATTATCTTCGTCGTCGGGCTGTCCCTCATTCCCATAGGCTTAAAAGACAATATATTTACGGTTCACGGTGCCGGTACAATTACGGAAAATATCATTCTGGCTCTCGTTTCCGGAGGTGTCCTTACCGTTTGCGTTATGCTCGGCTTGCACATGGGTAAAAAGGGCAATTGGTTGCGTATCGGCTCTGTTATTATAGCCCTCGTTGCCGGTTGCCTCGCAGCCGCATCTATGGGACGCTTTTCTTTGGATGCCGTAGTGGCAGCTCCTTTATTTTCGGTTCCCCACCTGGCTTTCGCATCATTCCCCGTCATCTTCGACATTCCCGCTATCATTACTATGATTCTCATCTACATTGTTCTTTTGGCCGAAACTACGGGAACCTGGTTCGCCGTCAGTTCCGTCATTGAACGCCCCTTGACGGATGAACAATTAGACAAGGGGATTTTAGGCGAAGGCCTGAGCTGCTTTATCGGCGGCCTCTTCGGCGGTACACCGGCTACGGGCTATTCTACAAATGCCGGTCTCATCTCAATTACAGGTGTAGCCAGCCGTCACGCTTTTTACGGTTGTGCCTTTTGGATGATTGCCTTCGGTCTGTCCAATAAACTGGCCATGCTTATCGCATCTATTCCCGCTCCGGTTATCGGCGGTATTTTTGTCATCGTTTCATCTATTATTGCTTTAAGCGGTTTCCGTGTTATTCGCCGTCTCGAACTTGATGAACGCAACATGTTTATCATCGGCTTACCCATCATTACGACCTTGGCTCTTTATTTATTGCCTCAAGACTATGTGGCGTCTTTGCCGCAGTTGTTGCGTTATCTCTTAAGCTCCTCCATAGCTACGGCAGCAATGGTTGCCATTGTTCTCAACAAGGCATTACCGCAAAAACTCAATTTGTATAACGATAAAGACTAATCAGCTCTATTGAAAAGGATGTGACATTTTTGCCCGATTCATCTTACAAGCATTATCGCCTCGGCTTTTTTGCAGCTTGCAGCAGTTTTATCATTTGGGGCACCTTACCGCTTTACTGGTATTTCCTTTCCCACGTGGAAGCCGGAGAAATTCTCTCACATCGCATTGCCTGGTCTTTTGTCTTTATGCTCTTCGTTCTCATCTTCGCAGGACGCAAACAACTGAAAGAGGACCTTGCCTTCCTCCGTGAAAAAACGAGTCGTATTTTCCTGCTCCTGACAGCTGCCGTTCTGGTAACCGCCAATTGGCTGACCTACATTTGGGCGGTTACGCACGGTCATGTTATCGACACAAGCATCGGCTACTATTTGAACCCGCTTCTATCCGTACTTTTAGGCGTTGTCATGTTTTCCGAAAAGCTGAGCACGCCTAAACGAATCAGTATCGTTCTTGCCGCCATCGGGCTGGCACTCATGACTTGGCAAGGCGGGCACTTCCCTTGGCTGGCTTTACTCTTGGCCGGGACCTTCGCTCTCTACGGAGCCGTCAAAAAAATGCTCCATCTACAGCCGATTTCGAGCATCACACTGGAAACACTTATCGTCTTGGCCCCGTCAATCATATATATTTACAACCTACACTCGAATTCATCCGGACATTTTTTAACGAGTGACGTAACAACCACCTTCTTATTATTGGGTGCCGGTATCGTTACGGCCGTTCCTTTATTGCTCTTTTCTTACGGTGCCAACGAATTACCTTTAAATGTGCTCGGATTTATCCAGTATATCAGCCCTACACTGGCTTTCGTCTGGGGAATCTTCTTCTTTCATGAACCCTTCGGTACGGATAAACTTATTGCTCTCTCTTTTATTTGGATATCCTTGGTTATTTTTACTATCGGTGAGCGCCTGCAAATAAGCCGATCAACATATAAACAAAAAAAACGGTCATAGCCGTCACGCAATGACCGTAAAAAAACCGTTTGCCCTTGGGCAAACGGTTTTTTATTACCAGCGAGTAGCCAATGCACCGGCCGCTACCCAAATAAAAGGAGCGACAATAGAGCATACTACGGATACAAAGAAAGCTACAATAATCATAGTGTCCGTCGGACTGGCCGGCTTACCGATACGTGCCGCTTCTTCCGACGTAAGTCCCACATAATTTGTCTTACGCCCGTAACGGTTCATAATAGCCTGGCCTTCAGAACAAATGAGATATAGGAAATAAAACTCTCCGAAAGGTACGAAATTCACAAGGATCCACGCACCGGACCGCCCCACATCGTGTAATCGTCTTACGTTTAAGCAAAAAGACGGAATAAACAAAACGAGGCCGAATACAAAGCATACAATACTGAGTGCCACATACAGACTCATGGATATATTGGCCGATATGGCGGCAACAAACCATATTAGGGAGAAAATGACGGCACTAACGCTGTAAAATTTAAAATACTCACCGCGTGAAGCTCGCCCCTCTATGGTGGCAAATTTTTTCGTTATTACGTACTTAAAGTTTTCCCAAAAACCTTTGCCGCGAATAATCGCCAAATCTTCATCGCCCACTGTATCAGGATTTACGTGGTACGGATTATCGTATTCACCCGTCATATTTAAGTCTACAGGGGCACCGCATTGAGTGCAGAATTTTTGATTCCCTTCAATAGGTGCTCCACAATGAGTACAAAACATAAATTAGAACCTCCTGAATTTTCTTTTCAGTATATCATTAACTCTGAAATGTTAGCAAACAGAACCGCAGAAAAGGCCGGACCGCATAGGTCCGACCTTTTCATTTATGCCAATAACAGATGACCGTATTTACTGATTTCAAGTGCCGCCTTGCAAGCATCACAATCACAATATCGGGCCCCTTCGGCCTTAAGCGCTCTGCCGTGAGTCTCTAATTGTTTAGCCGCCTCTTGGCCGAAAACTTCAGTTCCTACCGGAGATCCGGCAAAAGCAATTAATTCATCTACCGTAGTGACATCGGCCTTAGCTTCTTCAATAAGCACTTCTGCCGCAACCTGTTCACGTTCCGTGCCGACAGCCTCTAAATAGGCCTGTCCCGCCGTCTTTAACCCTTTATAAGTCGAGGGTGCACTGATAACGCCTTGAATAACTGCTATAAGAGCTCTTTTATCCACAACTGTCCCTCCTTACAGGGAAATGGTTACTTTACTCGTACAGTATAACACCGAAGGGATCCAATTGAAAGACGGCTCATATCAGTGTCGTATGGATTCTTTAAAATTGCCGGTCGTAAAGATGACTCTTCGCCAGAAAATCTTCAACCGTATTAAAACCCAACTCCTTCAGCATTCCGATGACATACGGATTTTCCATAGGCGTCTCAAAGGCCGAAGAGTCCGCATAGGTCTGCACGCATTTCTTCCCCTCTTCCTTCGGAATAATAGCTCGCGGTCCGCCTACACAACCACCGATACACCCCATACCTTCGAAAAAGTTACCCTCCCTACGGCCTTCAAGAATTTCATTAATCATAGCCTTACAGCCGGGAACGCCGTCCGCTTTTCGAGTCTGCAGCTTAATTTCCCGATGAGGATTCAGTTTTTCCAGTGTCCGTTTCACAGCTGCCGCTACACCGCCGGCATAGGCATATGTAATCCCCGTAGTCGAAGCGTGAGGTTGTGCGTTTTCAGGCATATCGGCCGGGTTCAAATCCGTAACACTTAAGAGATCACGAAGTTCTTGGTATGTCAGTACGTAATCGATGGCTCCTGCTATGTCAGGTTCGTTTTTCTCCGCTTTCTTCGCTAAGCATGGCCCGATAAACACGGTCTTCGCTTTAGGGTGAAGCGCCTTCACGGTCCGTCCCCCGGCAATCATGGGCAAGACGGAACCCGGTACATTGGGTAGAAGCTGATGATACAACTTTTTAATCATAGCTATCCACATGGGACAGCAACAACTGGTAAGCTGAAAATCTCCTTCAGAATTAATATTCTTATCAAATTCCAGAGCCTCTTTCAGCGTTAAAATATCGGCAAAAGCCGCCACTTCCAGCATCCCCGTAACGGTTCTGCAAATGTCCAGGTCATGCTATACGCCTCGTGGTTTCCCAATACAGGTGCCAGCGGAATATTTTCGGCAGATCGACCTTCATCCAACCACGCCTTCCATTGAAACCAAGCTTGACCGTTATCCGTCAAATCTCCCATAGATATGCGCAAGTCTGCTTGTGGCATGTGCCGAAGTGCGTCATTTACAGTCTTTCCCCACTCGCCGTAGTCTACGGATTGAGAGTCTCCCATAACGGATACCTTATATTCGAGCGGCGATTTCTCCGGCATTGTAAAGGTCCCTTCTACCCGCTCAGTCTCGGTAGCTACAGTATATACATATTCCATACCCGCCTCCGGTCCTGTCAATCTGACTGCATAGGATTGCCACGCTCTTTCCGCTCCTTCGGCATAAAGAGGCGGGCGCTCCCCATATGACACAAGCCGTTTTTTCATATGTATCGCCCTGCTTTTTATATGAAAAAACAGGGTAAGTCCCTGCGCGATCATCGAGCCAGGCTACGGTTCGCGATGTCAGTCCGTCCTCTCCGACAACCTGCATGACATGTTGTACCTGTGCCGCTGCCGGCCATACTAATGCAAACGCACTGATAACACCGAAACACGCAGCATGTAAGACCCTTTTTTTCATGCTTACACCTACCTTTTTCTTAGTATAACGAAAAAAAGCAGGCTCCTCAAAAGAAGAACCTGCTTTTGTATCAGCTTAAATCATGGCAATAAACGGGGATACAACGAGGAGTATTCCGGAGAATACAATAAGATTGAGTACCATTCCCTTGTACTTACGCAACGATCCGACCTTATATACCAAGTATGCGGGAATAAGGCACCCGATACATCCCAGGATGGGTCCTAAGAAGGATAGCAGTTTAAGAATCGGTGCATTGAGTACAATGGCACCCCAGGATACGGAAACCGCAAAAACCAAAATACCTTTAGAAACGAGTTCTTTATTGATTTTTTCTGCCGGTAAAAGACGCGATAAGATATTTAAGGCAATACCCGTGCACGCTTCCTTAAAGCCCAAGAAAACGCTGAAGTATGCCGTTACGACGGCAAAGATATTGAGGATAAGACTGAAGATTTTAACGGCATCCGCATCGGCACCGCGCGCCACCATGGCCAGAGCCGATATATTATTCGTATATGCTTCAACAGCCTGTTCGTGGCCCATAGCCAAGTTAAAGGACATAGCGTACGAGAATACGGTAATAAAGAGAACAAAGAAGGCTATTTTCATAGCTCTCATTGCCTTATACCGTGCTACATGAATGGATGTATGATGAGACCGATAAGAAATGACCATAGGGCTTAAACAGGGAATGAAAATAATAGAAGTCAGTGTATAAGGAAGCATAATGATCGTCTGCTTCAAAATATACGACCAGTCGGGGAAAGCTCCTAGGTTGGCCAAATCCCATGACTGTACCATCAACAAACCCAAGCAGGCGACAACGCACAACTTGGTCAAGACCATCAACGTCGATACCTTAAAAAGAAGTTGTTCACCGCGAGATGCAACGACAACCATAAAACAAATAACGGCTAAGCCGTATAAAGGATTATCGGACAACAACCCTTTCGTAACGCCGAAAGACTGCAAAAATGAGGCACTGTCATTAGTCAGAGCCGTAGAATACATGAAGACACAAATAAGGCTCATCATAAAGTACAAAATGCCGAGGAAAAATCCCCAGTTTTTTCCTAAATAACCGCCGATAATACTGGGATAATCATTACAGTCCGGCGAGTCCGCCAAGGTATTGATGAATAACCGTTGTAACAAATAAATAGAAGGATAAGCAATAAGTGCGGACAATAAAAATACCCAGACACCTACAAGCCCGACCTGTACGGGGAGAAATACAATCCCTGCACCGATGGCCATGCCTATACTCATAATTATCCAACCTCTGTCGGTACTGTCGAATTTAATCGCTTCTTTCCATTGGGCCTCGCTCATACCGGCCTGTTTTGCCAAGTCTGCCGTGGACATATAAAAAACCTCCTGAATGTAAGATTAAACACCCCTGTCGTTTTCCCGTTAGACGACAGGTTACTGCTGAATTTCGCTTAAAACCTAGAAAAACACGTTCCCTTGCAACACATGTACGGAAAAGGCAAGAATAAAAAACATTCCGATTTCATGCATGCGAACAACTCCTTTCACCGTTCTTCCCCCGATAATATTCTCCTGTTCCTTCAGGGAATATTTAATATGCTTAAAGCATATCACTAAATATTAGTTTCACTCAACAATACTTGTTTCTCATGACACGAAACTTTTCATTCATTTTGTTTCTTTTAAATAGAAAAGCTCCCCTTTTTTCTATATAATTAGAAGCAAATATTCGGATTATATACTCTTAATTAAAAATTTAATATTTGTAAGAAACTTTTTGAGGTGAACCATGGAAAATTTGCAACGAGAAATCGGCAAGAAAATCAAGATTTACCGCAAGAAAAAACTGCTTACCGTAGCAGATCTGTCAGAGGCCATCTGTAAAAGCAAGTCCACAGTCAGCAAGTACGAAAACGGGCAGATCTCGATGGACATCCTGACCTTATACGACATCGCGCGAGTACTCGGAGTTCATGTGGAGCAGCTTCTACATCCTGTTGAAGACAAGACGCTGAATCTTACGGAAACTCGTCTCCCAGCCTTCTTTCGTAATACGAAGCAGCTCTACCTTTATTATTACGACGGTCGTTGTAATGAAATCAGCATCGGTATTATGGACATTCTGTCCAAAACGGGACCCAACACGTATAAAATCATGCTATACTTCAATATTAACGCCTATGACATCTATCAGGACTGTGAAAACACGTATTGGGGAATATTAACCCATTATGATGCCCTATCCACTTTAACGCTCATGAATCAGAATACGCCGACGGAGCAACTGATTATTACCATCTTATCCCCTTTTCTTGATGTTCCTCACAAGTGGGGCTTACTGAGCGGTATTTCCACGCGCCCGCTTATGCCCGTAGCCACAAAGGTCTTTATATCTAAAACGAAGCATGCCGATACGGAGGAATTTCGTAAAGATTTGAAGATTTCAAAAGAAGATATTCGACTTATGAAGCTGTACAACATGCTGTCCATTACTTAGGGTGCGACCTCCGGGGAAATACAAAGTATAACTTTACCCATACTAAAGGTACTTGACAATCCACCCTCTCTCCCCGTATAATACATGTTGTACTTGCCACTTTAGCTCAGCCGGTAGAGCATCTCATTCGTAATGAGAGGGTCGTTGGTTCAAATCCGATAAGTGGCTCCAAGTAAAGAGGCTTCCGTAAACGGAAGCCTCTTTTAATTGTCTTTATCAGTCTGCTGACTATCGAAAGAGGCCTGTACGGGATATATCCCATACATGGATTTGGAAAGGATTTTCATATTGAGAGTAATTAAAAATATTGAAATATAAGTGATTTTAGGGAAGTACTTTTAGGTATTTCCAATGTCATGATTTAAAAATGGGGCAAAAACGAATGACTCTCATTTGGTTTGAAAACCTATAATATCTAATGATTATGCTATACTAGAAATATAGTGTTGTTATCAATAAATATCAGTGCGAGACTAATCGGAGGATAAAATAGAAAAATAAATTAATGAAAAAATTATCGAAATCGTGCATCAAGCCAACGATAAAAATCACCAAAAAGTAATCACGAGACATGTATGGAAAGATGATCTTGAATGTTGTGAAGAGATTCGACACCAAAGAGGGATGAAGGAGCTTTATCAGAAGCGTAAAGAAACCATTGAACGACTCTTTTGGACAGCTAAGGAGTACCATAATTTGAGATACACTAGAGAGAAAGGAAATTCCAAAATGGAGGATAAGGTTGGGCTTGCTTTGGCGTGTTTAAATATCAAAAAATTAGTGAAATGGATAGGGAATATCCCTTTTTATTTTGCTTTAAATCAGATTTTTGGATGGAATAGTAGATGATAAGACAAAATATCTTTGAACATACAAAAAGACAAACGCCAAAAATGACGTTTGTCTACGTTCTGAGGTAGCCTTTAGGCTCCCTTTTTTCTTAGAAAATACCGATGAGTAATTGCATGCCAAGACTAGTCAGGATGATAGCGATCCAGCAAAGGGCTCCAAGAAGAATGGATTTTCCACTGGATTTGATCATAGCAATGAGGTTGGTTTTGAGACCAATAGCACTCATAGCCATGATAATGAGGAATTTGGAGAGTTGTTTGAGAGGTGAAAAGAAGCTATTGCTGACACCGAAAGATGTGAGAAGAGTAGTTAGCAGAGAAGCTAGGATAAAGTAGAGAATGAAAACGGGGAAGATTTTTTTAAGCTTCACTCCTTGGTTGTTGCCTTGTTGACGGCTTTGCCAATAGGAGAGGAAGAGAGTGATAGGGATAATAGCTAGAGTACGTGTCAGTTTGACAATAGTTGCAGACTCAAGAGTGTTTGTATTGTAAAGACTATCCCAGACACTAGCAGTAGCTGTCACAGAGGAAGTATCGTTGACCGCAGTACCCGCAAAGAGAGCAAAACCTTCGTTGG
>OGIZ01001226.1_pt1 | contig 10481 bp, 10 predicted proteins | sample 1571911 | NCBI WGS metagenome assembly OGIZ01 (sample SAMEA2582108, study PRJEB24529) | metagenome | biome: Human gut stool | place: China | collected 2011 | reverse complement strand
GTGACTTCCGTTTCAATCAGGCGACCTTGAGTGGCATCCACTAAGGATTGCACGGTTCCCTCACCACCATCTGCCATTGGTAATTTCACATATTCGGCGTTCGGGAAAATACGCTTAAACCCTGTTTCAATCGCATTTACTACTTCGAGCGCTGTTAAACTTTCTTTAAATGAATCAGGCGCAATCACAATTTTCATACACTCTCCTGACATCAATAAAACACACCGAAAATGAGCGTAGAAACGACCGTCATAATCAAACCGATCGCACTTTCATAAGGAATCAGTTTTAAGCGTTCTTTCATATTCATATTCACACTGCCGCCAGTCGCATGGAAGAAAGAACCGTGCGGCATATTGTCGAATACGATCGCTCCCGCATGGATCATGGCGGCCGCCGCAAGGCTGCTTACACCCAGTTCTAATAATGTTGAGCTGAATACATTGGATGCGACTGCTGTGCCTGCCGTCGTTGATGCTGTCGCAAGAGACATCAATACACCAGAAATCGGCGCGAGAATATAAGGAGGCAAACCAGAATGTTTTAAGCCTTCGATTAACACATCTTTCATGCCCGAGTTACCAATAATACCCGCTAAAGCGCCCGTACCGAGCAACATAATCGCCACCGGTGCCATTTTGCCTAAGCCACTAATCGCATAGCTATTCGCATGGCGAAGTTTTCCCATACATAACGCACCAATTAAACCACCTAGCGGCAACGCAATGAGAGGATCAACTTTAATGTCCCCCAATGGACGTAACGCAAGTAATAAGATAGCCACCAATGGCGCAGCAAGTGCGGTCAAAAATGAAGGTAAATGTTGAGAATCAACGGCGACACTCTCTTGTTCTGATACAAAAGAGCCTTTGTCTTTTAAGCGCTTTGCTAAAAAATAGGTTAAGACTAATCCAAAGATCCCGGGAATAATCCCCGCTACCATTACCGACGTTAAAGGCAGATGAAAGGTATCTGCAGCAGCAATGGCATTGGGATTAGGTGACATCAAGTTTCCTGCTTTACCACCACCAATCATCGCTAATAAAACGGCTGATTTTGATAAATTGGTGCGACGAGCTAACGCGAGCGCAATCGGCGAAACCGTAATAACGGCCACATCAATAAACACGCCTACTGCGGTTAAAATCAGTGTTGCTAAAGCTAAGGCCAATAACGCTCTTGCTTCACCAAGTTTATGTGTAATAGTTTCGGCAATCGTGCTGGCCGCCCCTGATTCAATGAGCACACCTGCCAGTACGCCCGCTGCTAAAATTCGCATGACAGCTGTCGTAATCCCTTGCGCACCACCGATCATTAAGTTCACCGTTTCGGATAAATCAGCGCCACCAACTAGCCCACCTATCAAGGCCCCCGTCAACATGCCATAAACTGGCGAGACTTTTTTCAAAATGAGAAAAATGGCCACAATAAGCGCGACTAATGCACCGAAAGACGAAACTGTTGTCATAAATACCTACTTATATCCAATACCGCTGAGGTATATAAATGTTTGTGTACATTATACAATATAACGTAAGCCTAAAACTTATAACATACTAACGTTGCCGTGATTTGTGGCGCATCCCCAACCATTAAGATAATATACTGTACACCAAGATCTATAGGATACTTAATTAATTTACCAATACCAAAACTAACTGTGTAACAAGGAGCTTGTTTATCTATAGGGACAAGATTTAATCCTGAAACACCTACCACATCAAGTGAAATAAACCGTTCTTGAATGAATGGGGACAATCACAATTTCCATACTCACTCCTAGAATCAATAAAATACACCAGCGTAATAATTCAAGCTTCGTATGTCCCTGCAACACCAGCTACTCTACTAACTCCGCTCTCTGACAAGAGAGTAATTTATTTGATATCTTTTGGAACTACTGCGATAAATTATGAAAGCAATTGCTCACCTAATTCAGCAAGTTTTCTAATAGGTTGAAAACAACATTATGTATAGTTTCTTTCTTACTATGCTAAAAATCGTCCAATAACCTGTCCTCCGACCATAATCCAAGCCATTAACATAGAAGTAAAAAATACCCCTAAATAAATATAGCCTGTTTTTAAATAGCACCAGTGGTTAATAATAATAAAGATGATAAATTGCGGAATAATGACAGCTAACATCATCATCCAGCGACCACCAAATTGAGATAAACCAACTAAATCGAATCCCGGCCCTATTTGCATAAAATCAGGAATAAAGTGTAACAACCATAAAATAATTAAACCTGATACAGCAAAGAAAATTGTCTTTATACTCCAACTGAACCATGTTGCCATAAAACTTTCAGTTTGTCGCATTCTCATTTGCACTGTTACGATTAACCCATTAAATGAGAAGAAAAATAGTAAAATTAACAACCAATAAATTGGGAATAAATTAAAACGTTCTGTAGTAAGTGGTTTTAGCAAAGGCCATAAAAAACGCAGTTCTACATTCCAATATGTATGTACGAAACTTGCAATAGCATATAAATAACCAACTAAAATACAAGCCAAAACAAAATATCGATAAACTACTTGAGTTGTTGTAATAACTTGATCATTCGACAATACACCAAATTCTCGTAATAAATTTTTCTTATTCCTAATCCATAAAAAAAAGAAAAGATAATTAACTACAGCGCTCACAAAAAGCCATAAAATAATTCCATTACCCATTTCTAGAGGCATAAATGATAAAACAGATGCTATAGGCTCATTAGCACCACCCCATTGAGTAAATATAGGGTAAAGGATAATTGTTACAATAATATTGATTATTGCTAAAACAAACCATTTTTCTTTTGAAAGAGGAACTTGGTTTGAAGGAACTTGCGTCACTGTTGAAAAATAAGCCTTATGCAATAAGTGATTAGCTAAAAATAAAGCAGAAATAATCGCACTGAATAAAGCAAGCAATCCTGCAAACTCCTTATACCAATAGGTTTGTTTATCAGGATCAATCCAATTTGCATCTTGGATACCGTCTTGTAAAGCCTGATTAAACCAGAGAATAGCTTCCTTATTCGTATGTTCTGAAATCATCACACCTAAATGTGTCCCATCTACTAATGCAGCTCTACGAGCAGAGCCATCGGTAAAATTCCCGTAAGTATGATTCCATTCCAATGTTTCGTTATCTGATAGTGAGAAAGCTTTTAGACGATTTTCATTTTTAACAAGCTCTTTTACTGGAAAAGATTTTTCGCGATATCCCCCTATTTCTTCAAATAAACCTTGAGTAAGTAAATAATTATTTAATGAAGGATCTCCAGCATTACTACTTTGCCCATTTACTGCTTTATGATCAGGATTAAGTTTTGCTACTCGAATCGCATTTAACGCACCAGTAGAATGACCAAAAATCCCTAGGTGTTCTTTATCAACAAAAGATAAAGATTTTAAATATTGATATCCATTATTAGCCCCACTCATATTTTTATTAGCTGCTGGCAATTTAGTAGAATAACCATGTCCGAAATGGTCAATCGCCAAAACGACAAAACCACGTTTTGCTAGCTCTAATGCACCAAATGTACTAGTTGCTTCTTTATCACTTTGATAACCATGCAAAGCAAGTAACCCTGGTTTAGGCGTTTCTTTTGTAGCAGACTGTGGTCGATAAAGTTTTGCAACCATCGGCTGATTTTCTTCAGTAATAAAGTTAACAATAGAAACATCAATACGACCAAAATCACGATCAATTTGATGAGCAAAATAGGCACTAATTAAACTTAAAAATAGGAAAATAGTGCACCATAAACTATTTCGTTTTATCATACAAACTCCTTAAATTAAGTAAAAGGTGATAGAACTTTTCTTAGATTATACTAACTCAACTATGCACGTTACTTGGCTAGAATCCAAACCAACAATTCTAAGTGGCATATTAAAGAATTGTTTAATTTTTGCATCTTTCGGCAGCTCAGATAAATGCATATCTTCAATAACTGTTGTAAACTTACCTGTGTGATAACCTAAAATAGCACGATGACAATTTCTGGGGTTTTCTTCTTCTGGCACTTTGGGAGAAGGAGAGCCTAGGGCCAAAAAATCAATACCTACTCCTTTCAAATTAGGAAAGTTTTCAGATAAATATTTACCTGCACTAGTTGCGATATAAGGTCCCTCATTTTGGTATCGACTAGGGTCCTGTTTCCTGTATTGTTCAAATCCCGTTCTAAGAAAAGCAAAAGACACTCTTCCTAAAATATCTACATAAGGTTCTAAATCTTGTTGCGTAATACCCTCTGCATCAGTTTTGGGTATTTCTAGTAGTGCTACTTGTTTATGAATAAAATACTCTATTGGTAACTCATTAATACTTAATCCATTTTTAACAAAATGACGCGGTGCGTCCATATGAGTACCACAATGATTTGGTAATTCAGTTATAAAACTACTAAATGGTGCATCATCACTCAAAATTTCTGTACATTGAGTAACTTTTACCGTAGGCTCACCAGGCCAAGCCAAATCTTTTGGATCCAAAGGGTGTGATAGATATAGAAACATAATTATTCTCCTTAATTAGCTATACACAAATTTTCTCAAAATCTATAATTTCTTATATTGATTGAGAACATAACCCATAATTAGCATCAAATACCCAGTGAAAAAACTAAATCTAACTGTATTCATCATTCCTTAAAAATAAAATTAGCAATTGTGACTACATTTACTGAAATTTATTTGTAATCATCAATAAATGTCACGTTCTTCACTAGATGTTTACTTAAAAACTCCTTTCATTCATTAATTATAATTTCGCTAAAACTTTTTTATTGAGTCTATTTATAGACAAAACAATTATTTCTAATCATAAAAAACAACGGTACTAAATCTCTTATCTATACTGTTCAAACCACCCTAATCCATTTAACGTTTCATCCCTCGGTTTATATTCACAACCCACATAACCGTCATATCCTATTTTGTCGAGTTTATCGAAAATGTATTGGTAATTAATTTCCCCCTCATCAGGTTCATGGCGATCAGGAACTGAAGCAATTTGCACATGGGCAAACTTACCCTTTAAGTTGTCTGTTAAACGAGATAAATTTCCATCTACATTTTGTGCATGAAAGTAGTCCAACTGGACAAAAACATTATCACGCTCTACTCGTTCTACAATATCTAAAGTGTCATATTGGCTTTTGAGTAAATAATTAGGTTTTACTTCTGGACTTAATGCTTCAAGTAAAATATTAATGCCATGAGGTTTAAATTTTTCTGCCGCATAGCGAATGTTATTAATAAAAGTCTCTTGATACTCCCCCTTATCAGCATATACTGGTACAACTGCTGCCATAATATGTACATTAGGACAACCTAATCCAATCGCATATTCTAGTGCCATATCAATATGTTGATGACTTTGCTCTTCTCGCCCTGGTATGGCTGAAATACCCCATTCCCCTTTAGCTATATCTCCAGCTGGTGTATTAAACAATACGACCTGAAGAGCATTCTTATTAAGTTCTTGCTTAATCATTTCAATTGAACAATCATAAGGCCAAAGAAACTCAACATATTTAAAACCAGCTCTTGCAGCCGCGTCAAAACGCTCTATAAATGGCACTTCGTTAAACATCATTGTTAAATTTGCAGCAAACTTTGGCATAGTTATTTTCCTCTACGTTTTAAATCATCAATTTCTTCTTCACTGAGATAGCGAATTGGTTGCCCCTGTAAAATAAAAAGTAGCTTAGCTGTTTCTTCTAGTTCCTCTGTATTATCAGCAGCATCTAACAGATCTGAACCTGTCACTACAACACCGTGATTCGCTAAAAGAAATGCTTTACCAGTTAATGCTCTTTGACTCAATTCTTCTGCAATTCTAGGCGAACCTGGTCTGTAATAAGGAATCACTTGTAATTGACCCACACGCATTACATAATATGGCGTGAATGCGCTTATAGCATTTTCTGGATTTAAATTATCTAAGCATGAAAGTGCCGTCAAATAGGTACAATGTAAGTGTACGATCGCTTTGCAGTTTGGGTTTTGTTTATATATTGCTAAATGGAAAACAGATTCTTTTGATGGTTTTTCTCCTTCAAGTAAATTCCCCTCCATATCCAGCACAGATAAACTATCTATCTCTAGACGCCCCAACGATGCTCCTGTAGGGGTGACCAGTACTCGATTATTGTCTAATCGAACCGATAAATTACCCGCCCCACCAACGGTATAACCACGTTCATAAAATGAGTGTCCTAATTTAACCATTAATTCTTTTTGAACAATATCTCTCATACTAGCATTCCTTGTGCGAATTCAAAGAAATCTTCCTTACCAAAATTCCCTGATTTCAGAGCGAGCGAGATATTTTCATCTAGTGCTTTTAGCCAAGGAACCCCTGGCGCAATTTGCTTACCAATGTGAAAGCCCGTGAAACCGAGTTTCTGTACAATAATGCTTGATGTTTCACCTCCAGCAGTAATGAAATTCACTACACCAGCTTCATTTTTCAAACGTATAGCCAGTTTAGCAAATGCGTTTTCAATTGCATGGCTTGTTCTCTGGCCTCCAAATTTTTCTTGAATATCGTGTAATTTTTCAGGCGGAACAGTGGCATAAACGATAGGAGCAAGAGGTTCATTTAAATGCTTGATCGTTTCGTTATACAATTCGTCGATATAATCCTCTTGTGATAATATTTTTTCCACATCAAGATAAATGTGACTTGCCTTAGCCTTATAAGCATTCACCTGCTTATTCGTCATTACCGAACAAGAACCTGAAAGCACAACAGCCTTATCTTTTTGGGGAACAAAGGGTTTTATACCTTTCTCATTACTACTCAAACGAGCTGCCATATAAGCACCTAAACCAGAACCGCCAGTCACTAATTTTAAATCAGCAATTGCTTCAGCTAATATAGCGAGTTGTGAATTGTCAATAGCATCAACAACAGCATAACGGTAGCCTTGTGAACGGAGTTCTGCAAATCGAGCTTTCACTCGTTCGGCCCCTTGAATAACCTCTGAATAAGGCACTAAACCAGTTTTACCTTTTGATTGAGAATCCATTAAACGGACAAGATTTGAGTCTTTCATTGGCGTAATTGGATGATTACGCATACCAGATTCACTAAGTAATACATTACCCACAAACAAATAACCATTAAAAATGGTACGTCCATTTACAGGTAGAGCTGGCGTGACAACAGTAAAATTCTCATTTAATGCATCCAGCAACGCATCAGTCACAGGTCCAATGTTGCCTCTGTATGTACTATCAAATGTGGAGCAATATTTAAAATAGAATTTAGTACAACCATTTTCTTTTAACCATTGAAGTGCTGATAATGATTGTTCAATAGCTTCATTTACTGGATTTGAGCGAGATTTTAAGCTAATTACTACAGCTCCAACACTGCTATTTAATGATGTTTTAGGAACACCATTCATTTGCACAGTACTAAGTCCATTTTCTACCAAAAAGCTAGCAATATCACTTGCTCCAGTAAAATCATCAGCAATAACACCTAACATAGTTAATCTCCTTTTTTCGGTAAATTAATACCACTAAAAATTTTGATAACCGCACTATCATCTTCTTTACCATAACCAGCATTACTTGCTTCAATAAACATTGAATAAGCTGTACTTGCTAAATGAAGAGGAAAATGTAAGGATTTTGCCGTATCATTCACTAAACCAAGATCCTTAACAAAAATATCCACCATTGAAAGAGGTGTATAGTCACCATCAACAACATGTTTCATACGATTTTCAAACATCCAAGAATTACCCGCTGCATTGGTAACAACGTCATACATTACATCAAGTGGGATGCCTGCCCTCGATGCTAGCGCCATTGCTTCTGCGCCTGCAGCAATATGAACACCAGCAAGTAATTGATGTATAATTTTCACCGTTGCTCCCAAACCTATATCTTCACCTATTTTATAAACCTTGCTTGCAACTGCATCTAGAACAGGTTGTAATTTTTCAAACGTTTGATTAGAACCTGAAGCCATCACAGTCATTTGTCCAAGCGCTGCCTTTGCTGCGCCACCAGATACAGGAGCATCTAACATTAATAACCCAAGATTTGTTAATTTTTGTGAAATATCTTTTGCATCTTGCGATGAAATAGTTGAGGAAACCATAATAGGTGTCCCTTTATTTAACCTCTCTGCCAAACCATTCTCACCGAATAACACAGCATTAACTTGTGCAGCATTCACAACAAGTAATACCACGGCATCTAATTTATCTGCAAACTCAATTGCACTTTGACTTACAGCATGTGCACCATTTGCTTTTAATTTTTCTAGTGCTACTGGATTAAGATCCACGCCATAAGTAATTAACCCTGCATTTATACAAGATTGAGCAGCACCAATCCCCATAGCTCCTAGACCAATTACGGCAACTGAATAAGATTGATTTTTCATTTTGTTTCTCCAAATGATAATGTTGTTTTGATATTTCCCATTATGGCATATACCAGAACCAAAAAACGTGATCAAAATCACAACACTTAACAATCATGTTAAATATTGTTACTTTTATGTAATTGGAACAAAAATACGTAAAAACAGTTATAATAAAGGCTTTTTAGGAGGCTTTATGATTCCGGCAGAGCGACAAAAATTATTACTTAATTTAATCAGTCAAAAAGGCGTAATTAGTATTTCAAAACTAGTAGAGTCATTGAATGTTTCGCATATGACCGTTCGTCGTGACATCCAAAAACTAGAAAAAATGGGAAGTGTAATCTCTGTTTCTGGTGGTGTAAAAATCGGTGAACATTTATCTTTTGAACCCACGCACCAAGATAAATCACTTTTATTTCACGATCAAAAAGAAAAGATTGGAGAGATGGCTGCTCAATTTATCCCCAATAACACAACTATTTATTTAGATGCTGGTACAACAACGCTTGAAATAGCTTATCGAATTATTGAGCGTGATGATTTATTGGTCATCACGAATGATTTTTCTATTGCACAATTTTTAATGACAAATGGGAAATGTGAATTAATTCATATTGGTGGAACAGTCAATAAGCAAAATTATTCTTCAGTGGGAGAACTAGCAGGGCAATTTCTGCACCAGCTTTCTATTGATATTTCTTTCGTCTCTACATCTTCATGGACATTAAAAGGATTAACTACACCTGATGAAAACAAGCTTCCAGTAAAAAAGGCACTAATAGCCTCCAGCAATCAACTAATTTTAGTATCTGACTCATCAAAATATGGTAAAGTTGCGACATTCCATATTTGCCCATTAACGCATTTTGATCATATTATTTGTGACAAAAATCTGGTTGAATCTGCACAAAATACTATTAAAGAGTTAAAGATTGATTTAATCACTGTATAAATTCATACAAAAACGGCTTATGTAAAACACATAAGCCGAAATTGTTACTGAAAATTGACCGCACTTTAGAAAAATAAAATGCTTCCCCAAACCACGACAACAATGCAAAGGGCAATGAATACCGCCGCTGAGCCTTGGTCTTTGGCTCTCCCTGAAAGCTCATGTCGTTCTGTGCCAATGCGATCCACCACGGCTTCAACGGCGCTATTTAAGAGTTCTACTGCCATCACAAGTAAAACCGATGAAATCATCAAAGCAATTTCAATTTTAGTGTCACCCAGCCAAAAGGCGAGTGGAATCATAATACACGCAAGAAAACATTCGTGGCGGAATGCAGTTTCATTTTTGAATGCACTTTTTAAGCCTTGTAAAGAATATTTTGTAGAGTTAATTAAATGGGTTAATCCCGTGGTTTTATACATAAAAGTTCCTATGTTGTAATCTATAAACGTTTTGCTTCGATAACGTCGTCTAACTTCGCTAATCTGGCCAGTATTTTACTTAAACTTTCGACATTTTTCAGTTCAATTTCCATATCCATCGTTGCCACTTGTTTTTTGGTGTCCGCACGGCTTGAAACCCCTAACACACTGACTTTTTCATTTGCAAGCACGGTCGTAATATCGCGTAATAAACCGTTGCGATCACTGGCCACAATGCGAATATTAATATGGAAACCTGCCGCGTAATTATCCCCCCAAAGGGCTTCTACCACGCGTTCAGGATGGGCAGCTTGTAATTCAATGAACTGTTCACAATCGCAGCGATGAATTGAGATGCCACGCCCCATAGTAATGTAGCCTGCAATGGCATCGCCTGGAATCGGTTGGCAACAACGCGCCATATGATGCAGTAAATTACCGACACCTTCAACAATCACATAGCCTTTTTTCTGCTGCTGGTCTGCTTTTTGTTGTGCCTTTTGCTGTGCGGTATTCGCGCTTTTGCTCGCCACATGACGGAGAATTTCTTGATCCGCCTCTTCAGCCGTCACTTTAATCAATCGGCTTTGTAAGAAATTCATCAACTGATTTAAACGAATATCCCCGCTACCAATGCCCGCATATAAATCTTCAAGATTTTTTAAGTTATAGCGAGGTAATGCAAGCTGCTCTACTTGTTTTAAACTGATATT
>OGIZ01001214.1_pt1 | contig 10631 bp, 7 predicted proteins | sample 1571911 | NCBI WGS metagenome assembly OGIZ01 (sample SAMEA2582108, study PRJEB24529) | metagenome | biome: Human gut stool | place: China | collected 2011 | reverse complement strand
AAACCATAAAATAGTCCTACAGATGCAAGTGCTTGAAGAAGAAATAGGCCTATTAATATATTTCTTAGATATTTTTTCCAGATGGTAAACGTAATTTTTCCTCTTTTGAGTTCTTTAAAAGCAATATTGTTGTTAATATTCGTCATGGTGCTAGTCCTTTCTGTAAATTGTAGAGCAGATTTCTTCAAATTTATCTTCTGCACTATATAATTCATATAGCCCTTTAAAAAGGCTTAATGTTAAAACTTCAAGTCGATCCAGGTTTTGATTTAAAGAGTTATAGGAGTCTATATCTGTACGAATGCTTTGTTCAAAATGCTGGTCAATTAGGTTTGTGATATAACTTGATATACTTTTATTTTCTAAAGCTGCAATATTTTTAATTTGTCGCTTTAATTGTGATGTGCAATAAATTTTAATGGATTCATTTAGGTCTGTATTTGCCATAAAGATCTCCTTTGTATTTTAGAGTGGAATAGTAGAGTAGATAGTGCCTAATCTACTTCATACACCATACGCACTGCATGCGAAGGTATATATTGTTAATAATGGTAGATTTTTTCTGTGTTATTAATAGGTATATTGTTATATTTCATCTAGGAATATTAGAGGTTAATTTAAATGAATAGTCCCTATAGATAAGCAGGTAGTAATTAGCTTATCTATAGGTCTATTTCTATATACCTAGTTTTTTACATTAATGTATAAATAAATTTGTTATATTTGTAATAAAAAAGAGACACTAAAGACTTGTATTTTAGCCTCTAGCGCCTCTCGCTGCATAGATTTAAAGTGGTATTTAATTTGTGCTTTTTTCTAAAGCTTGTTCGATCTCGAACATATTTAATTTTGCCATTAGGAAGTTCGATAGGAAAATACTTACGTTTTTGTTGAGAATAATTTGGATTTGTTTGCATATAATGGGGTATCCTTATTGAATATTAAAATTAGCTTTACAATAGTCATCTAAAGCATTTTCTGGGATTAGTATTTTATGACCTATATGAATGCAGTTTAAGTTTTTACTTTTAATTAGATTGTAAATATGACTCATACTTACATTTTTTGCAAAGTATTCCTCAGCAGCTTCGCGTACAGTGTAGAGTTTCATAACGGGGCTCCTTACATTGTAAAATACATGAAATTTTAATATAATAAAATAATAAGAAATTTGCACACACCAAATAATTAACTCATAAATAATAATTAATTAACTATTGGTTAATTACAGCATAGCGTATTGAAATAAAAAAATCAATATAAAATAAAGAAAGTAGGGAACAAATGGGAGTTATAGATGTATTAATGGATCTAAAAAAATCGGATTCATCCATTAAAGATATTTTTTCGTCTAGATTAGAAATTCTTTTGGATGAGTTTCAACTTCAAAAGAAAGATTTAGCCAAAGAAATTGGAGTTTCTGCTGTTGCAATAACTAAATATACTAAAGGTCTTACATTACCTTCTTTTGACGTGCTAGTGTCTATTGCGAACTACTTTAATGTTAGTGCAGATTATCTAATTGGTCTTGTTAATGAGCCTATTTCAGAGTATGATTATGTTTATTTTGCTCCTATAGGTAAACTAAACTATTCATTTAAAATTTCTGATTCAGAAACTTTAGAAGGGGAATTAGATTATATTTTTGGATTGACTGTTTGGAATATGGAGATTCCAAAAGATGAGACTGCTTTAAACCAGTTTTTATGCTTTAAGTTTTCAGATAACACAGATAATCAACGATTATATGACTGTCTTTTCTTAACTGATGAATTGAATGTAGGCTATTTTTTATATAAAATGTCAAGTCAGTTAGGTTTACCTTTTATGGATGAATATCAAGGGATTCGTTCAAAAAAATCTCAATATTTAGCTAATTTATTAGTTTGGAATGAGTTTGGAATTAAACCACCTATTGGAGAAATGGCACTAAAAGAACCTCAATATTTGGCAACGCTACCAATACCAACTGCTAATGAGCATATACGTTTAAACTATACATTTACTAGTGGTGCAATGCCTCACTTACAAGCTTGGATGGCTATGAGCAATCAAGAGCGAAGAGAGTTGTTGATGAGACGATTGAGACGTATTAAAAGAAATTTTATATAGAGATTAAGCTAAAAGGAGTATCTAATGATTAAAGATAACATTGTCACAAATCAATCAATAAGGCCAAATAGTTTTGAGTTGGAAGCATTAAAAAATAATTTTCCTCAGTTTTTTAATAAAGATGGTGAGTTTTTATTTGAACAATTTAAAGCTCTTTTACAACAAAATGATGTTACTCTAAATAAAGAAGGTTATGAGTTAAAATTCCTAGGAAAGTCATATGCACGTTATTTGAGTTCTACTAAAACAGAAACATTTATTTCGCCTGATATTGAACATAATTCTTTGCCTGAAAATCAGAATAGTGAAAATGTGTATATTATAGGTGATAATATTGATGTATTAAAACATTTAATGGGCTCTTATGCTGGAAAAATCAAATGTATTTATATAGATCCTCCTTATAATACTGATTCTAAAGATTTTGCTTATCCAGATAGTTTTGCTTTTGATGCAGATAAGTTATCAGAAATACTTGGTATTGATATTGAAGAAGCAGAGAGAGTTATTAATTTAAAGGGAAAAAGTTCGCATTCTGCTTGGTTGACATTTGTTTATCCTAGATTGGTTTTAGCAAGAACGCTTCTAACTGATGATGGCGTAATTTTTATATCTATTAATGATAATGAGATGACTAATTTAAAACTAATTTGTGATGAAATTTTTGGCGAAGGAAATTTCTTAGCTGAATTTATTGTCAGAAGTAATCCGCGTGGTTCACAAGCAAGTAAATTTGTTGCCGTAGAACATGAGTATCTTTTAGCATATGTAAAGGATAAAAATGCTAATTTAAAATTAGGATTTTCAAAGTCTGAACAAGATAGTGAATATAATCTAAGTGATGAATTGGGTAAATATAGGTTATTGGGGTTGAGACAAAGAGGTGGTGCCTGGAGAAGAACCGATAGACCCGATATGTATTATCCAATTTTTGTGAATCCTAATACTGGTCGGGTTTCTTGAGAGGAATCTGCTGAGTTTAATAAATGTGCGTTACCAGTAAGACCTTCTGGTGAAGATAGCCGTTGGACTTGGGGGAAGGCGAAGGCTTTGAAGGATTCTGATTTATTGGTCGGCAAACGTGTTAATCGTGATGGACAAGAAGAGTTTTGGGATATTTTTAGAAAAGATTATTTGTATCAGGATGGAGAAATATCAATAGCAAAAGCAAAATCAATATTTGATCAAAAAGAGCTGAATTATCAAAATGGAGGTAATGAACTGAAAACATTGCTTGGTGATTCTGAAATATTTAAATTTCCTAAGCCAAGTTTTTTGATAAAAAAAATATTACAGATGATTGGCTTATCGGATAATGACATTGTGTTAGACTTTTTTTCTGGTTCAGCTACGAGTGCACATGCTGTATTAGATTTAAATGCAACAGATTCTGGAAAAAGAAAATATATACTTGTGCAAATTGCAGAGAGCCTAAAAGAGAATACTATCGCTTATAAAGCGGGATATCGTAGTATTGATGAAATAGGAAGATATAGGATCCAACAAGCTGCAAAGCAGATAAAAGAATCAACTAAGGCAAAAATTGACTATGGATTTAAATTATACCGTTTAGAGCCAATTTCAGATAAAACATTAGATAAACTTGAAAAATTTAATCCTGATAGTTTAATTTATGATGATATGGTTAATATATTCAGAACGGATACATCTAATGGCAAAGAGTCTATTTTAACTACATATCTTCTTATGGATGGATGTGGATTTACGAGTGGTTCAAAACCATATAAATTAAATAAATATATAGCGGATAAATTTAAAGATAATCTATATCTCATAGATCAAGGATTAACATCGGAAGATATTGTAGTTTTAGTTAAACTTTTAGAGAGTAGAAAGCTAGATATAAATAGAGTTATTTTATATAGTTATTCCATTACCTTTAGTGTATTGCAAGAATTAAAAAAGAATCTTTCAAATTTACAAAATAATAAGCATGTTGAACTAATAGAGAGGTATTAATATGGGGATTAATTTAAGTATTCTACCTCATCAAAAAGAATGTGTAAATCGGGTTTCTAATGTTTTCAAATCGGTTGATATGATAATAACAAATGAATTTTCAGCGAATCCTATTTTTGAGAAAAGTAATATAAACATTAAGAGGAATATAGCTAAAATTCAAGATGGAGAAAATAGTATATCTTCTATACCTAAAGAGTTTAGAACTAGTACTCCAGATGAATTTGGTATTGATATTAAAATGGAAACAGGAACAGGAAAAACTTATTGTTATACTCAGATCATGTATGAATTAAATAAGTTGTACGGTTTCCATAAGTTTATTATTTTGGTACCGACTACTCCAATTAAAGAAGGAACATACAATTTTATTAAATCTGATTATGCAATACAACACTTTTCAGATTTATATCCTGGAAAGACAATGGAGTTGTCTGTTTTAAATGCCCAAAAATCAACTAAAGGGAAAAAAATATTTCCACAAGCAGTTGTAGATTTTGCTAGAACGACGATTCTTGAAAAAAGTAAAATTAGTGTGTTGCTAATGTCTAGTGGTATGCTTCTTTCTAAAGCTACAATGGATAAGGACTATGATCAAACTTTGTTAGGACGTTTTTCAACTCCTTACGATACATTAAAAGCTACTCGTCCTATTGTGATTATTGATGAACCACATAAATTTAAGCGGGATAATAAAGCATATGCAAGATTGATAGAAAAAATTGATCCTTTATGTGTGATTCGTTTTGGTGCAACATTTCCTGATGGAGATGAACCAGGACAAAAAGATTATAATAATTTAATCTATAATCTTGGTGCTTGTGAATCATTTAATAACAATCTTGTAAAGGGGGTAGAAACACAGTTTATAGAACAGGAAACAAAGAATAAAACTAAAGTAAAGGTACTAGATATTATAAATACTAATCCCAAGTCTTGTGTAATAAGAAATGAAATGACTCATAAAAGTTATACCTTAGCTTTAAATGATTCTTTAGCAAGTATTAGTGATGATTTTCATGGTGTAACTATACAATCAATTGGCAAGACAGATGACGAGACAATAAAAACAGGTATAATACTATCAAATGGTAAAATTCTTGCTAAGGGAGACCAAATATATCCTGGTATATATAGTGGTACTTATCAAGAATTGATGTTAAAACAAGCTATTTACAATCATATTGAAATAGAGCGAAGTAATTTTTTCAGAGAGACAAAAATCAAGACCTTATCATTATTTTTTATAGATTCAATAGAGTCATATCGTGGTGATGATGGAAATGGTTCATTACGATATAAGTTTCAAGAACTACTAAAAGCTGCTTTAGAGAATGAGTATGATAAGTACAATAATTCTGTTAACTCTAGAGAAGCAGAATATTCTAGTTTTATAAAGGCATCAATAATTGATATTGAAAATACTAATGGTGGATATTTTGCTGAAGATAACTCTACTAGTGATGCTGCCATACAAAAAGAGGTTAATCAAATATTAAAAGATAAAGAAGCGTTGCTAAGTTTTAAGGACAAGACGGGGAAATGGAACATACGAAGATTTATTTTCTCAAAATGGACTCTTAGAGAGGGATGGGATAATCCTAATGTTTTTCAAATTTGTAAATTACGATCTAGTGGCTCGGAAATTAGTAAATTGCAGGAAGTTGGTCGAGGACTACGACTCCCTGTAGATGAATATGGTAATCGTATTTCGGACGAACAATTTTATCTGACTTATCTTTGTGATTATTCAGAAAAAGACTTTACCGAATTATTAGTTCATGAAATTAACAAAGATAACATTCATTATTCACTATCTATTCAAGATTTATTAGAAAAAGTGGCATCTAATATAGGGGTAACGCCAGAGCAATTGTTTAGTGAATTATTAGCCAAACAGTATGTTAACTTTAAAGGCGAGATTTTAGATGATAAAAAATCTGAGTTTTTTGAGATGTATCCCGCATTTAATATCGGCTTAATTCAAGGAAAGGTTAGAAAAAAGGACGAAAAAAGAAATGTAACGGTAGGAATTCGTTCTGAAAGATTTAATGAAATTAAAAAACTTTGGAAACGCTTAAATGAAAAGTATTATTTGGCTTTAGAGGATATTCCTGAGAGCGATTTAGAGACAGCCGTATTATCTATTCTTCAAAGCGGTATCAAAGAAAATCTTTATACTTATACAGTTAGAAAAAGCGTAGTATTTAATAACAGTGAAGCCTATGTTCATGATGAACCTACAATGTCACAAAAAATTGAAGAAAAAATTCCATATGGTGAATTTTTAAAATTAGCTCATCAAAGTACAGGCTTACCACTTAAAACAATACATAAAGCGTTATGTGTTTATAACTTAACTTTTCCGATAGATGATTTATTCTTTAATAAAAAGACATTAGAAAAATTTGTTGAAAAGTTTCAAGTTTGGTTTGAGAGTGAATTTCTTAAGAGATTTTCTTACAAAGCATTAGGTATAGAAAAACAAGAGACTGCTTTAACTGATTTCACGGGGGCGGTTAAGAAAAGAATAATACAAGGGGTTGTAGGTATCAGTCGAGATAGCGAAATGAAGGTGCCTGATAATTTCTTGTATGATCAAGTTGTATTTGATAGTCCTAAAGAGAAAGAGAATATCAAAAATAGTGAAATTGATGAAGTGGTTGTATTTGGGAAAATACCTAGAAAAAGTATACAAGTTCCACTTTATTTTGGCGGCACTACGAGTCCTGACTTTATGTATGTCATTAGAAAAAATTCAGGATATGAAATTAATTTAATTGTAGAGACAAAGGATGTAGATAAAGATAGTACACTGCGTGGTACTGAAAAGCTTAAAATTGAATCTGCTAAAAAGTTTTTTGATGCTTTAAAAGAATCAGGCGTTAATGTTGTTTTTAAAGCGCAATTAAAAAATGATGATATAGTGCCAATGATAGAAGGAGTGCAGCAAAAATAATAGTATTAAATCAGTATTTATAATAGTTTGAATAGCTCTTTTGTGTAGTGGAAGGTGAAGAAGTATTTTTAGTTGCAATAAAATATATAATAGATAGAATATAAAGATTAAATATACGGCTTGTATCATAAAATTAATATATATGTGTTATATCTACTTAAAAAGATGCATAGAAATTATTTTTTCTTCCTTCTAAGCCGTGGGTCGGGGGTTCGAATCCCTCCTGGATCACCAAAGAAATAAGCGGATAGTTCGTAATGAGCTATCCGTTTTTGTTTGCGTTTTTAGCATAGTTACATATAAAAAAACTGTAAAAAGATAAATCTGCATTAAAAATGAATAAAATTTCATAAACTAATATATGAATGAGTAAAATAATGTACTTATAAGATGGCAAAAGTCTAAAATAGAATTAAAATAATACTGTAAATACTGGATTCTTATATGATGATAAAGCATGAATGAAAAATGAAATTGTATTGATTGTTATATTGAAAATCTTATATAATTATAAATATTATGGTTAATTATAAGCTTTCATATGTAAGTATGAGGTTTTATAAATGGATATCTAGGTTATAGTTGTAATAGGAGTGTTTCATGAATAAGATTTTCAAGGTGATTTGGAGTAAAAGCAAAGAGTGTTATGTAGTTGTGTCTGAGATAGCAAATAATTATAGTGCTAAAAAGGCTGTATTGACTAGTGTTTTTGCTGTGTTGGCGGTAACTGGTGGTGCAGCTCATGTTATGGGGGCGACTTTACCGTCGGAGCTAACAGACAAAGGCTCTATTAAAATCGGTCAGTATGCAACTACAAGTAATATGTCTAGTATAGTTATAGGGACAAGCAGTCAATTTAGAACTTCTTCAGTTGATGGGTATAGGGCAATTGGTATTGGCTCTGGGATTATTGCTAGTGGTAATAATAGTGTTTCTATCGGTGGACATTCTCAAGCAACAGAAGATCAGGCAATTGCTATTGGTGGAGCTTCTGATGATAGTGGTGCTAAAGCAACGGGTTCTCAATCTATTGCTATCGGCGGTAATACTGTAGCTAGTGGGGATTCCTCTATTGTAGTCGGTGGTGATGACGTAGAGGTTGCATTCTCTAGAACTGTAACTTATACAGATATTAACACTGGACAAGCTAAAACGGGGACATTGAGACAGGCATCTATTGATTTGGCGAATATCCAATTGCCTCAATATATCACCGCTACAGCTAGTCATGCAGGGACTGCCATTGGGATGAAAACTAAAGCTGGTGACTTGGGTCTTTCTCTTGGCATGGGGGCGGATTCCGCTACTCGCCTAGATGGTAAGGCTGGTAATGTAGTTAACGCTATCGCTATTGGTGCCGGTGCAAAAGCTAATCGGGATAACTCAATTGCAATCGGTGGTGGTGCTAATACTGATGCAGCGGGTGTGGCACAAACAAGCTATACTATGAGTAATGGAGATACGGTTAACTGGGCCGGTGGTGAAAATGTGTTGCCTGGTGACGTGGTATCATTCGGTGCTCCTGGTTATGAACGTCAGCTTAAAAATGTAGCTCCTGGTATTGTCAGTGCAACTTCTACAGATGCGGTGAATGGCTCTCAGTTATATGCAATAGCTGAGAAGACTTTATCTAAATATATTTCTATTAAATCTGATTTGGCTGGAAATAAATCTAATAAAGGTGCAGAAGCGACTGATTCTATGGCTATAGGTCCGGATGCTTCTACAACAACTGCAGCTACTAAAGGGACTGCTTTAGGTACTGGTGCAACTGTTACTGTAGCGAATGGTGTAGCTGTAGGTTCACAGTCTAAAGCGAGCACAGCTAGTGGTGTAGCAGGCTATAATGTAAATGACTCTAGAACCGATAAATATGGTGCTTTATCCGGTAAAGCATTGACATCTACTTTAGGTGCCTTTGCTGTAGGTAATGAGACTAATACACGTCAAATCACAGGTGTGGCTGCTGGTACAGCTGATACAGATGCTGTAAATGTGGCACAGTTAAAAAGTGTGAATTTGAAAGTAGCTGGAGATACCGGCACAGGTGATGTTAATCTTGCTAATAGTACTTTAAATATTAAAGGTGCTGGTCTTGCTAAAACTACTGCATCTGGTAAAGATGTAACCGTAACTGTGTCTGAAAAAGCAGTTAAACAAGAAGCTGTTAAAGCGGTTACAATGGCAGCAGCGGATCCTAATGGTCCGATTACTGTGACACCTGAGCTTAGTGCGGACAAAGATACAGCAACTTACAAAATTGGTATCGATCCAACTAAGGTAGCAGAATCTACTATCCTGACTTATAAGGATAATGATGGTGCAGATAAGACCGTTACATTAAAGAAAGGTTTGAACTTTAAAAACGGTACTATGACGACTGCTACAACTGCTGCAGATGGGGTTGTAACTGTTGATATCAATGATGATACAAAGGCTAAAATCAATAACGCCGCAACGAATAAGCTAGATAATCTTACACCGGAAGGCGAACAGAAGGTTAAGACCTTGGCAACATGGAATGTCGCTACTGCTGCTGATGGCGGAACTCATTCTGGTGACTCCACAAGTACTGTAACAGGTTCTGATACAGTGACTTTTAAAGCAGGTAATAACCTAAATGTAAACCAAACTGGTAGAGATATTACATTCTCCTTAAATAAAGAGATCTCTGATATGACTAGTTTAGGTCTTACAAATCCGGATGGTGCAAAGGCAACTATTAAGACTGGAAAAGGTGATGCTCATGTAGGTGAAACAGACCAAGCGGATCGCATTGTTTATACTAATGCAGCTGGTACTGAAGAACAGGTAGCAACATTAAAAGACGGTTTGCAATTTGGTGGCGATAATAATCCTGAAGTTATTAATAAGACATTGAATCAAAAGCTAGAAGTTGTTGGTGGTGCTGATGCAACGAAATTGTCCGATAACAATATCGGTGTTAATGCGAAAGACGGTAAGTTGCACGTGCAATTGTCTAAAGAATTGAATGACTTGACTAGTGCTCAATTCAAAAACGGTAATGCAGTGTCCACAATCAGTGGTGAAGGCACGACTGTGACAGACGGTACGAATACAACTCAATATGGTCCTAAAGGTATGACCATTAATCCAGGTGCGAATGAAATATCTCTTACCGATAAAGGCTTAAACAATGGTGGTAAAGTCATCTCCAATGTAGCGAGCGGCGGTGATGTTGATACTAATGCGGCGAACATTGGTGATGTGAAGAAAGCAGCTGCAGCATCTAAAACGACAGTATCTGTTAATAAGAAAGATACAGAAACTCCGAATTTGGTACTAGAAGAAACGGTAGATCCTACTGATGGTCATACGAATTACGATATCAAATTGGCTGATAAAGTTGACTTGGGTAATGGTAATATCGTTCTTGACGGAGCTGATGGCAGCATCAAGACTAAAGGCAATATTACATCCGAAGGTACTGTAGAAGGCAAAGATCTTAAAGCGGGTAATGTAACTGTTAACAAGGATAACAAAGGGACTGTAAACGGTTTATCCAATAAGACTTGGACTCGTGGACAGGCTCCTGTGAGCGGTCAAGCAGCGACAGAAG
>OGIZ01001195.1_pt1 | contig 10865 bp, 7 predicted proteins | sample 1571911 | NCBI WGS metagenome assembly OGIZ01 (sample SAMEA2582108, study PRJEB24529) | metagenome | biome: Human gut stool | place: China | collected 2011 | reverse complement strand
CTATATATAAGCCCATGTTTTAAAACAAACGTGGACCAGTATATAAAACCATTGATCAGCTTTAAAAAAAGCGCAATGTAGCCCGAAAACGGGCTATGACGCAGCGCAAATGCTATCCTGCGTCGCTATTGTCGAACAAAAATAAACGTAAAAATAGAAATCTACAGTCGGGATATGGCAGGGAGTTTCTGTTACTCTTTGGCAAAGAGTAACGTTTTTGCACCTTTGACACCACTGCGTGGCGTACAAAGGAAAACGCTCTGCCGAGGGCTATGGGTTGCACCCCTTTTTTGACCCTCACGGTTCAAAAAATTCACTGCTTTTTCGGCCCACAAAAGTGGTCTCGAAAAATCGGCGCGAACAACGCACCGGAAAAATTGCTTCACGCAATTTTTGCTTGCCCATCTTTTGCTAACAAAATGATTTCAGCTGCGCTAAAATCATCAGCAAAAAATGGTCTTCGCCCGTCGCACGAATCAGCGTGCGATTTGTCCGCGAACCGTGCAGACAAAAAAGAGAGAGAACATAACCCCCTCCCAATTTTAACTAGCTTATTACTCTAGTTAATGTTTGCTATTTGAAACATATTCATCATACGAGATTTCCAACGGCTCATAAATCGAGAGAGTGCCTAACTCAATTAGCGGTTGTTTCGTATCATTTCTTTTTTTTCGTCTTGCTGTATGTTCCAACGAAACGTTTGGAATCTCGCTATCAATCATCACTAAATTATTAATCGAAACGTGGCTTCGTTTATCTTTTTCATGATCGTAATAATTAAGGCGATAGCTGCAACCAGTTTGCGAAGAGACGCGGACAGCTCTATTTTTATCGTACTTAGATAGCAGTTCAATTGCTGTATCGTATTTTTCAGACAATTCTTTTAGCGTTGACTTGTGTCTTTTATCTTCGATTTCATTATCTACGACCAACTTTTTCAATTCTTCTGCGTCTGTTGTTTGATTTTTTGCAAAATGTAGTTCTTGTAGAATGATACGATGATTTTCCAGCTCTCTTTCAGTATTTTTGTCGTAACTTCTACGAAGCATATCAAGACAGTTTTCTACTGAAGTTGTGTCTGTATGTTTAGCGTTTTTGATCGATAAAGCAAAAGACGATGCAGAACGCAATCTATGTCGGCCAATTGTGATAGCGTTGTTTGAATTTCCTTCGTTTGCGTTTTTTTCTAACGCAGCCACCTCTTTCTCTAGTCTATCCAAAACAGCAGTAGGAGCAATAACGATATACTTGCTACCAGATACGATTTTCCCGTTATTCATTTCGGCTAGCGGTTTTTCGTATACAACATATTCGTTATGTCTTCTCATTAAGTCGTCAAATTCTTTGTACATTTCGGACAAATTCATTTTCTCTTACCTCTTTCTCACTAGGTTTTTAATCTAGTTTTTTCTTACGAAAGTAGTATGCCATCTTTTTGCGAAAAAAAGCCTTTTTTCTACAAAAAAATAAAAATAGGCGACAAAATCGCCTATTCTCTAAGATTAATCAATTTATCTATATTTAATTTTTTCCGACGTACCCCTACAAAACCAACTCTTTTATTAACTATTCACTCTTAATTTATCACCTAATATAGAATAAGTCAGAAAAGCCAATCCAACAATATAAAGCCAATATCCTATTCCTGGAGCTCCATATTTAAAAACAATAAATGGATTCCAAAATACTATCGATAGTAACTCAATAATGATATAACGTTTTATATTGTTTGGATCGTGTAGTATGCTATAAATTAACAATAAACCAATTATACAAATAGCTGATGAAATAATTGGCATATGAGCGAATGCAGGGGTTGGTAATAGATTTACTTGCATTCTATTGAAAGGTAAAAATTGAGAAGCTAGTAAAAAATAAATACCAATAGATAGCAATTTGTTTTTAGTAAAGCTAGCAATAAAATCTCGATACTGTATATAACTCGTTTGAACGAATCTTTCCTTTTTATAAAAACGATAATACAAATATCCAGCGAAAATTATTAAGCATAACAATAGTGAAATTGAAATAATAGAATATCCAAATAATAGTCTATCTGGCTGAGCTAAATCTTTAGGCATATTATATAATCCATTTGAAGCTTCTGACATCATATCTGATGCAAGATTCCCAACGGAATTTATTTCAGAACTACTTATTTCTGTTCTTGTAACAAGATTTGAAGCACTAGAAAGTATTAGAAACAACAAAAAACTATTTACTATTCTTAGTGGAATAAAAAGTTTTTCGTTCCGATTGATAAGTGCAATAATCTCAAAAAGCAAACTTATTAAAAGTAAAGGAGCTAGTTCATTTTCTCCGTAAATGTTTAAACTACCAATAGAAAAAGAGGTCTTATAAATTACACTCAAAAATGTTGTGAATGTAAGAAATATTACACTAAGTAAAAGTAAGTTTAACACTGTATCAAGTTTCGTATCTCTGAACTTGAAATTATTGAATTGTATTTTCATCAGTTCCTCCCAAATAATTGACAATAAATACCTTTATTTTTAAAAGTATTTTAACATTATTCTTAATTTTAGGAAACCCTATAGATAAGCCAATAATAGTTTTTAAACGGGACGTTTTTGTTAAATTTTAATATAGCATAAATGGAGAGTTTTCTATCATCAGACAACTTTCCGAAAAATCTATCTTTTTCCGAAAGTTGTACAATGAACAGAAAAACAGCGCAAAGCATTGATGCTGTAGGGATTTTTAGCGGTAGATTGTCCGTGCTTTAATCTGAAAATAGCTCAGAATGACTATCTCAGCATCATTTTTTAACAATTTATGCAAAAAAATTAACTATTCGGTATCAAAATTTCGAAAATTTTACCGAACAGTTAAAAAAATGAGCAGAATAGAAATTTTTAAAAATTGTATTGAAATGTTTGTTATGATGAGAGCATGAAAGATTTAATGTTTAAGATTGTATGCGAGGCAATGCAGCTACGAGCAGATGATGATATAGATGTGTTAGATGATAAAATAAGACAATTAAAGCTATCTATCGAAATACTAGAAGATAAATTGGACCGTTTTTATTTAAAATAATAGTATTTTGTTCTAAAAGCAAGTAATTTTGAACTAAAATCAACCCATTTTGTATTGTTTGTGTTAAAATAGGGTTATAAATAAAGAGAGAACTATTCCCGTAGTCCTCTCTCAGCTATTGAAAAAAGTGGCTGTTTTTTGGTTTTAAATCATCTTCAATCTTTGAAGATGATTTTTTTGTCCAATAATTTGAAATCTAAGCGATATTATTTTTTGTTACGATAATTGGTCAACCCAATGATTGCGATGACAACCATTAGGATTTCATAAGCTGACATGCTCGTGACTCCCTTTTTAAAAGGGAGTCCATAAGCGATTGTTTCAATATTCGCATATTATGGCCCCTTTTAACCTTTCTACTAGGATAGAGTGTAGAGTAAGATAGAGAAAGACAGAGCCACTTTTATCAATAATCTTATTATACCAATTAACGAAGAATCGCGCAAAAGTTTTCACCGTTCGTTCTAAGATAGTAAAAAAGGTGGGATATCCACCTTTTTTATTTCTTTGTAAGTTTTTCGTACATCTCGAAAAGTCTTGCCACTGTTTCACTTTCAGTTAACCAAGTTTTCTTTCCATCTACAACTTTTGTCATACCATAAGCTTCCATAACAGCTTTGTCGTTAGCTTGGTGAGCTCGTCTAAGTTCTACTGGCATGGTTAACTCATCATAGAGATCTGCCAAGGAGCTATCGGGATATAGTGCACGTGCATCGAGAATGGCTTGAGCTGTTTTAGAAATATTCTCTTTTTGAGTATCAGTCACTTCTGGCCAAGGAAAATTATTGTATACAATTTTAGCAGAATAACGATAACGCATTTCTAATCTACCAGCAACCGTACGCATCCATGCCATATGGACATTAGAAGTTAGAATACCAAAGTCGTAGAGTGTGGCATTAGGAATCATTTGTATAGCATCACTAGAAAGATTATCTGGTGTCATAAATCCTATTGGAATATAACGTCTATTTTCAGATGAAACACGAGGAACAATAAGATAATTACTATCTGGCATGTTTTCTACATGAAATCGTGTTGGCTTCTCAGCGATTTTACGTGTTCCAGCGCTAGGACTATTTAAACGATAATCTCGAACAGCTTCAATCCTTTTTAGAACTTTAGGCATTTTTCTTAGTTCAGAGGGATTACAGTCACCCAACCAAAGACAATAACGTGGTTTACGGCTAATAAATTCTTTAGCTCCATACCAAGGTTTGAAATATTGAGATGAGAGAGGCTCTTGTTTAATAAATTCTTCCATCTCTTCTTTTTCGAAAAGATAAAAACCTCCGTCAATAGGTTTATTACCAATCCCCATAATAGGTACATTGTGAACTGGGGTAGTTCTACTTTCAATAAAAATAGATGGGGCTTCGATTAAATAAGGATTTATTTGGCTGACTAACTCTTTAGTATTGTCAAAAATAAGTTTCTTCTGACATTGTTTAGCTACTTGATAGTCCGCAAACCCAACAATAACACAGTGAACGGCTGCTTTATGACTTGCTTCACTCTCCCATTTAAATGTAGGATATGCAAAGATAATCTCAATTCCTATTTCATAAATAGGTTTCCAAAGTATAGCAACTTGCTCACCTTGACTAATAGAATTGGTAGAGACAAATGCTGCTTTTATCATTGTTTTTGAAATAAACTTGGCAGCTTTGATATACCATCCAGTGACAAAATCAAGATTCCCTGCTCCTTTTGCACCATCAAATGCGGTAACCAGATCGTTTTTTTGGTTTTTACTCATCAATCTGGCACCATAAAATGGAGGATTACCAATAATATAACTCAACTTATCTTTAGGAACTACTGTTCCCCAATCAATCTTTAGAGCATTTCCTTCAACAATATTTGTATAAGACTTAAGTGGAAGAAAGTCGATATTCGCAAATACAATATCTTTGGTTTCTTCCAACATTTGACTTTCAGCAATCCAGAGGGCTGTTTTAGCAACAGAAACCGCAAAGTCATTGATCTCTATACCATAGAATTGATTCAACTTCACTTTAACAAGATCTTGACCCAAATCGAATGCTACTGCATCCCCCATATAAAGCTTGATAGCTTCATTCTCTAAGCGCCTGAGGGATATATAGGTTTCTGTTAGAAAGTTGCCTGAACCACAAGCAGGGTCAAAGAATGTCAGACTAGATAGTTTTGACTGGAACTGTTTAGCTCTTTGTTCAACTGTTTTAAATTGCTTGAATTGACGAATCTCATTCAATTCATCTCTTAGTTCATCTAGGAAGAGTGGATCAATTACTTTATGAATGTTTTCAATAGAGGTATAGTGCATACCGCCGCTTCGACGTGTTTCTGGGTTCAACGTTGATTCAAATACTGAACCGAAAATAGTAGGGCTAATTTCTGACCAATCAAAGTTAGATGATGCATGCTCCAAAATTAACTCACGTAGCTCGTCTGTAAATTTTGGAATTTCCAAATTATTCTCAACAAACATGCCTCCGTTGACGTATGGGAAGGCTAGTAATTCATCATCTAAGTAAGGATCACGGGCCTCGATCGGCGTATTTAAAATCTTGAAAAGCTCTTTTAAACCACTACGGAAATCACGGCTGCTAAAACGAGCTAGGTAATCATGAAACATCATGTGATGTCCAAAAATTCCCGCATCTTCAGCATAAAGACAAAATACTAAACGCACAACAAGTTGGTTAATCGCATGAAGACTATCTGGACTATCAGGATTAATATACTGCTTAAGCAGTCCTTCGTAAATCTCTCCAACGATTTCTCCAGCCTCAATAGAAACCTTCATCTCACGTTCTAGATGCTCATTTGTCTTGTCTATCAAAAATTCTAAACGATAGGCTTCTTTATCCAGGTCAGCTAGTTTAATGACCTTTGGTTCCCCGTTTGGCTGTTCCATATCATAGACATAAAACTCTTTAAAATTACAAGTTACAATCCAACGGGGTCTTTGAGAATACGGTAAATCTGTGGCATATCGTTTAGCTTGTTGAAATGGTGTTAGATAAGTACCATCAGACTGTTTAATAGCTTTATTTAAGTCCTTGTGTGAACCCTTTTGTTCAATCAAAACCTTTGTAGCATCAATAAAACCATCGATAAAACTTGTTTTGTCTATCTTAACTGTATTTTCAAATTTTATATATTCTGTAGGTTTTTCAATGCCATATACTGACTGAAGTAAATCTAACCAGAACGATTGACTGTCTTGCCTTTCGTTCCCTCTATTTTCCCAACGCTTAATAAACGCTTGGGCATTTTTCTTTTGTTCTTTCAAATTTATCAAAATGATACCTCAATACATCCAATTAACGATCTTTCTTGGAAAACAATCGTTGCCACCAACTCTTCTTTGTTTCTAAAAGTAATGTTTCATTTTTCATTGTTAGAGCTCCAATAAGCTGCAACTGGCTGTTGCTTGTTTCGATCAAGTCAGCAATCTGCTTGTCTTTTTGATCGATCTGAGCTACTAGTTGAGCGCGCTCACGTTCAAAATCCTCGCGTAATTTCTCAATCTGATCTTGTAGCATCTTTTCTACACGTGCGCTAGAACGTGTAGCATCGTCTATATTTGTATCTACATCTTCTATAAGACATGTATCTAAAACATACTGAGTTAGACTTTTGTTCTGTTTTTTTGATAGTTCTACAAGCCTCTCTTTCTGTTCTTTTGATACACGCATGCTGATTTGTACACTCATTTCCCCCACCTCTTTTTCGTCGATTATATACGTTATACATAACGTTATGTATAACAATTATAGCACGTTCTATACAGTTTCTGTACAGATATTTTGTTGAAATTGATTTTTAGCTCTCATTTCTATATCAGTTACTGTTAAAAATCGAAGCCCTATTTTTTACGATTTAATACTCTAACTAGGCTATTATCCTAGTTAAAAACAAAGCAATAAAAAAGACGGATAAACCGTCCTTTTTATTCGTCCAAAAAATCGTAAATATTGGTTTGTCCTTCGACAACGGGTGGCTCTTGCGATGGATTGTCTATTTTAGCTAGTAACTTATTTTGTTGTTTCTTCATGTCGACCTGTTCTTCTTCTGTCGTTTCATTTTTATAGTCTGGTTTCGACCACTTTGGTACGTTTGTTTTCGTACTCCGCTTTCTAGTCTTTTTCTCATCACGTTTAACAACATAATTTGCTTCATAAGATTTTCTTGCATCTTCAACCGTCGTTATATCTTTTTGTCTCCAATTTCGAAGAACGGTTGCTATGTACGTTGCTTTTTCCCCGCCATTTCGATTGAAAATCTCATATGCCAACTCTAATACATTGTTCCTATCAGATTCAACAAAGCCATTTAAGTATCCCAATATTTCTAATTTTGTTGGCTTTTCAACTGATTCAAATCGACTGAAAAACCAACCATATTCGTTCAATTCTTTTTTAGAAATTACCTTACTTTCCACTACTGGATTATTAGTTTTAACAGTAGTTTCTTTTTTTTGTGCCGTTTTCTCAATAGCCGACCTAATTTCGCTAATTTCTTTAGTTGCTCTTTTAATAACGTTTATTGCATCACCTATACTCTTTTCATTGATGCTATACAAATCCTTGAGAAGGCTATTATCTCGACTATATCCAAATCCTAGTAATTCAACGTACAGCTCAGTCGCAGTCGCTATTTGTGCCTTGGAAGCTAATTTTTTCTTTTCAATAGTCCATCGCAATTCTGCACCAATTATTTTTCGACCATTTTTTAACGGCTCATAAATGATGTTTAATTCTGTATTGCTATTGATGCTTTCAACCGCTGGAGCTAAATGTTTTCGTTTAATTGCATCGTATCGTTCCATCGATTTTCCAAAAGTACCAAAAATTCCGCGGAGGTCCTCATTACTTAATTGAATTTTTCGTAATCCAGATTGATTGGCTATGAGAATATTTTCATACAATGCTTGTCCTGAAAAATTGAGAGAGGCGAACATATCTAGTCTATAGATTAGCGGATTTTCTTCTCTAGATCTCAAAACTCCAATAATCGGAGCTACACCATCTTTTTCTATCTTATTTGAATTAAATATAAAATGGTATTTTCCTTTTTGATAAGAATAAGAACTGAAAATCATAATTCCCTTAGCGGAACCATTCAGTGGGTCATTGATCATCTTCTCATCAATCATCAAAATACTACTTTCCCCAACTGCTTTTAGATCTTGTAGAATTCGTGATGTTCTGTGTCTTTCATAATCTAGAAGAGAAACAAAATTTTTTAATTCATCGATTGTAAAAGTGGCTTCAGCAAAATCACCATCAACTTTTGCATTGAGCAATGCGAAAGAAAATAATATATTCTGCGCTGTCGTCATTCTGTTCGCCAAACTTGTTATACGAAAATTTTTACTCTTAGCTAACTGTTTGTTTTTTATATTAGTTAGCTGCCAAACCTCTGGCTGCTTTCTTATTTCATTCATTTTTCTTGCCTTTCATAGTGCTATTATAACACTATTCAAAGCAAAGTGCAACTTTTTACAATAAGGGTAGCACTAATGTGTTAGAACGGTAGCACTAATGTGTTAGAACGGTAGCACTAATGTGTTAGAACAGTAGCACTAATGTGTTAGAACGGTAGCACTTAAAACGTAGAAATCCTTATTTGACAAGGTTTTTCGTGTTTTTGCGCTTTTGCGTACTAATACCTATACCTATACATATTATTATAGAAGAAGAAAGCAAGATAAAAAATTATACGTTTGTGATCTTGCGATTCACGTTTGATTTGATTGCTACGGTAGCTAGCCTTCAAGGGGAATCTAAGGTAGGTATTAGAGAAGCTTTTATTTTGAAGACAACTAGTATTTTACTTTTTCAATCAAAATGAACGGATAACCAAATCGTCTTACTCCTTTTAGATAAAAAATTAGATTTTTTATTGACAAAGATAGATTATCTTCGTAAAGTGCTACCAAAAAAACACATACTTTTACTGAAATTATCTATCTGCTAAAATCGAGATCATCTCTCTCAAATGCCCTATCTCTATCTCCATCTTCTAATTCAAGATCCTTTCTCTGGATAATCTTCTCAGCAATCTCAGCACGTTCTTGATCCGTTAGATAGTACTCTTGATCCTGCAATTGAGATCTGTATCTGTTTCTATCTTCAACTACAGCTGTTAATTCTTTAGACAAGCTATCATTTTCTCTAAGTAGACCAGCCATTTCTTCTTTTAGTTTAGCAATTGTAGCCCTCAGACGTTTTACAATTCCTAGACCGAGAATATGCTCTTTGAAATCACTCAGCAACTGCATCAACGGCCCTCTGTCAGCCCTACGGGCCAAATCGTCAAAATCCTTTTCGGGAACAATAACATAGCGTTGTTTTTCCTTGCCGAATCCTTTCTCTTCGATTCGGTAGTTCCGTTTGTCGTCAATCGGTTTACTTGCGATCAGCTGCATCTTCAGCATCGCATTGACCGTTTCATCTTTGATCATTTCGAGGTCAAGCTCTTCAGCTTTGCTAGCGATCTCATCGTTATACTCCTTGATCACTCTAGCTTGCTCCCTCTTACTAGCCTTAAATGCTTCATCTCTTTTTTGGATCATTTCTTCTTGTTTTTGGATCATTTCTTCTTGCTTTCTCAATCGCTCATTTAGTTCTTCCAGCTTCTCTTCATGAGCCTTTTCTTCGCGTTGCATTTTAACGATCTGCCTTGATTTTCGATTTTCAATGTATTCCATCGCGTCTTTATATTCGCGCATATCCTTGATATCGTTCGTCTGACCTGCTTTTCGGTCAATACCGATCTCATGTACAAACTGATGTAGACGATGAATTTCTGCATTTCGAAACGCTTTAAACTGCTCTCTACCAGATGGCCCAAATCCCTCTTGTTCCAGCGCCTTTCTAAACGACGGCTGCACTGAAAGCCCATTTTTATATCCACTTGCTATTGGAATGACGTTAAAATGGGCGTGAGGGGCCCCAGCTTCGTCCAGATGGACGATTGCGTTGTAAATGGTCATATTATCGTGTCGTTCGTTAAAATCGCGTACATAACGCGCCAGGACTTCCCCTACCTCCTTCTTTTCTTCAATGCTCAATTTTTCCCAATCAGCTTTGTTTCCGACGGCCACGATAAACTCTCTCTGCAGGTCCAAATTTTTGGACTTTTGGACGTGTTTATAATAATCATCGATCTTACGATCTTTGCGCTTTTGTTTTGCGTTGTAAGCGTTCAGTGCATCATCGAAGAGTTCGTGATAAACATCTTTAATATCGCGTTTGAAAATCTGGATATTGTATTTCGATTTTTCACGTTTGATATGTTTGTGAGCATCGCTTCTAAATTCTTTTTCTGTTAATTCGCGATTGTTATGTCGGATATTTGTTTTCCTTGGATTCGTCTTGAAAGATAATGTCATTGTTTTATCCATCGTATTGTAAACCTACCTTTTAATTTAAGAGTTACTAATAGTATGCCAGCTTTTGTTAAAAATAAAGATAAAACAGAAGAAAAAAGGCAGAACTCAAAAAGTTTAACTAGGCTAATAGTCTAGTTAGTAAAAATAATGGATAGATATAGAGATCCATGATTTGTCCATTTTGTGGGTTTATATATAAGTCCATGAAAAATACAAAGCATGGTCTACATAGTTGTCCATGATTTAGGTAAAAAATGGACTATATAGAAGTCCATAAGTTCATAGAATCATGGGATACATAATAGACCATAAAACGATAAAATATGGAACATATATAAGCCCATGATTTATCTAAAATATGGTCTATATATAAGCCCATGTTTTAAAACAAACGTGGACCAGTATATAAAACCATTGA
>OGIZ01001184.1_pt1 | contig 10934 bp, 8 predicted proteins | sample 1571911 | NCBI WGS metagenome assembly OGIZ01 (sample SAMEA2582108, study PRJEB24529) | metagenome | biome: Human gut stool | place: China | collected 2011 | reverse complement strand
ATTCATCTGAAGGCCTGCCACCTTGCCCTGCAAGGCACTGGTTACCGAGGGGTCACCTGTCTTGTTCAGTTCATCGCTCTTCAGTTCCTGAACCGCATAACCCAACATTTTCTTCTCACGTTTGATCCCCAAAGCGGTTACCACCACTTCGCCAATCTGCTGTGTATCTTCCTGCATGGTTACATTCAGTACATTCTTGCCATCGGGCTTCAATGTTTCCGAACGGTAACCAATGTATGAGAACACAATCTCACCATTTCCGGGAACGGACAAAGAATAGTTACCTTCAAAGTCTGTAATCGTACCGGCTGTGGGATTTCCTTTCACTTGTACGTTTACACCAATCAAGGCTTCGCCTGTCGCATCAACCACTGTTCCGGTCACTGTATGTTCCTGTCCTGTCTGTTGAGGTGTCTGAGGCTCTCCGGATGCTGAAAGATAGACAATGTTATCCTCTATCTTATACGTAATTCCTTTGCCTTGCAAAGCCGCATCAAGTACAGACTGTAATGAACCGTTCTTCACATCAATGGCATTCACCGGCATTTCAGCCAGCTTGTCATCATAGAAAAACTGATAGTTAGACTGTGATTTAATGTTCTTGATCACTGCTCCAAGCGTTGTCTTGGGAGTTGAAAGAACGATTTGCGCGCGGGTCCATTGTATGGGTGCAGCCACAAACAAAAGAATCAAAAGCGCCCTGAGTAATTTGGGCTTTCTCATTAATTGATTGCCTTTCATAATTTATAAATTCGTTAACACTGACTTGTTTTTCTCCAGTGAAGGGGTTCTCATTCCCCTTTCGAGAATAAAAACAGGCAGCTAAAAGAAAACACTTACTCAATCTTGTTCTTTTTTCTAAATTTTCCAGAAAAAAGCAGAGGAAAGGCAAAAGTAGTAATATCATCGGACTTTGACGTATAGAAGAAATACTTAAAAAGAAAAAGGGGATGTACTCTTGCAATGCTGCCAAAAGAGAACATCCCCCTCCAACCTCTCTTTATAAGAGAGAAGTGCATGGTGAAACTTTTATTTTACTTTTTCGTCTTTTGAAAATGAATAAGGCAAATCACTTTCTTGTGTTCCACGCTGCATATTCGGACGGTCGGTCATCTTGAAGTCAATAGTACCGCCTTGTAACAATTCGTTATGCTTCAAATAATTCTTGGTATAAACAGTACCGTTTACACGCATTTCATCTACATATCGGTTGGTATCGCTGTTATCCGATGCGGTTATTACCAAGTTCTTTCCGTTTTCAAAATGAAGTGTCGCCTTCTTGAACAACGGAGCACCCAGAATATACTCATCCGTACCGGGACATACCGGATAGAACCCTAATGCGGAGAATACATACCATGCCGAAGTCTGACCATTGTCTTCATCACCGCAATATCCGTCCGGACCGGCTGTATACATACGGTTCATCACCTCACGCAACCAATATTGCGCTTTCCAAGGCTGGCCTGCATAGTCATACAGATAAATCATGTGCTGGATGGGCTGGTTTCCATGTGCATAGTTACCCATGTTCATGACTGTCATTTCACTAATCTCATGAATTACCTGTCCGTAATAGCTATCATCAAAGATGGGGGGAACCGAAAAGACAGAATCAAGCATGGTAACGAACATTTCCTTACCTCCCATCAAATCAATCAATCCCTGAGGGTCATGGAATACAGACCAGGAATAATGCCAGCTGTTTCCTTCCGTAAAGTCACCTCCCCATTTCAACGGCGAGAATTCAGGAGCGAACTTGCCGTCCTTCTGCTTGCCACGCATCAATTTACTTTCCGAATCAAACAGGTTCTTATAGTTCATGGCACGTTTGGCAAAAAGTGCGATTTCCTTCTTCGGACGCTTCAACTCTTTCGCCAGCTGATAAATACACCAGTCATCGTATGCATATTCCAATGTACGGGCTGCATTCTCATGAATCTTCACATCACAAGGCACATAGCCCAGCTTGTTATAATATTCATATCCCAGACGTCCGGTAGAAGAAACTTCAGGATGTACGGCTTCCGTTCCATGAATCAGTCCTTTGTATAATGTTTCCACATCTTCCACACGTACTCCTTTCAGATAAGCATCGACCAAGATAGAAGCTGAATTATTGCCGACCATGCAACCACGATGACCGGGGCTGGCCCATTCGGGGAAGAAACCGCTTTCCTTATAAGTATTAACCAAACCTTCCTGTATCTCCTTATTTACCGAAGGATACATCAGGTTCAAGAAAGGGAACAAGCAACGGAATGTATCCCAGAAACCTGTATCCGTATACATATATCCCGGCAGCGTTTCGCCATTGTAAGGACTGTAATGAACAGGTTGTCCGTTGGCATCCAGTTCATAGAATTTACGCGGAAACAACAAGGAACGGTACAAGCAGGAATAGAAAGTGCGGTATTGATCCAATGTTCCACCTTCCACCTCTACTTTACCTAAGGCCTCATTCCAAGCCTCTTTACCTTTCTGTACCAATACTTCAAAACTGTCACCACCCAATTCCTTCAGGTTCCGAATTGCTTGTTCAGGACTGATGAATGAAGAGGCCACACGGGCATGAACTACTTCACCTTTCTTTGTCTTGAAACCGATAACGGCTCCGGTATGGAAATCAGTCTGCTCCAGTTTACCTTCTTTCAAGGTTACAGGAACACTGCCATCCGGTTTTTCAGGCTGTACATCATTAGAGAACGTAGCCTCATAAGTAAACGGCTTATCAAACTCAATAACGAAATAATTCTTAAAGTTGGCAGGAACACCACCACTGTTACGGGTAGTATAGCCCACGATTTTGTTTTCTCCGGGAATCACCTTGACAGACGAACCACGATCAAAAGCATCCACCACTACATATGAATCATTCTCAGGAAAAGTGAAACGGAACATTACGGCACGCTCCGTAGGAACCATTTCGGTTACGACATCATGTTCTGCCAAATAAACCTTATAATAATAAGGTTTTGCAATTTCAGCTTTATGAGAGAACCAGCTTGCACGCTTGTCCTCTTCAAATTCCGGTTTTCCTGTTACGGGCATGATGGAAAATTGACCATAGTCATTAATCCACGGACTGGGCTGATGGGTTTGTTTGAAACCACGGATTTTATTAGCCGTATAAACATACTGCCATCCGTCCCCCATCTTTCCTGTCTGGGGAGTCCAGAAATTCATACCCCACGGGCGGGATATGGCAGGATAAGTATTTCCTGTAGAGAGTTCAAAGGAAGACTGTGTACCTACCAACGGACTCACATAGTCTGCATAATCCTTTGCCTGTACAAACAGCGTGACACACAGCGCTACAACTGATAGAAATAGTTTTTTCATGATATTGCTATTTGGGTTAAGTTATACTTTTAATTCTTCACCTGTTTTCCCCATTCCGTCGGTACGGGACTCATGGTAATCTCCATCGTTCCTCCACGTACCAGATCATCATGGGTAAAGAAAGGAACATCCAGCGGTTTTCCGTTCAACAAAACCGACTCAATATACTTATTGGTCTTCGAATTATTGTGGGTACGGATAACGAAAGTCTTGCGGTCGGGCAAATTAATCGTCACCTCCTCAAACAACGGACGTCCGATAGAATAAACCGGCTTACCGGGACATACCTGATAGAAGCCCATGGAATTCAAAATATACCAGGCAGACATCTGACCGCAATCTTCATTACCCGACAAGCCGTCAGGAGCATTGAAATACTGGTTATACAGCACACTGTCAACCAATTCCTGAGTACGCCATGGACGGTTTACATAGTTATACATATGAGTAATGTGATGACTAGGCTCATTACCATGCGCATACTGGCCTATCAGTCCTGTGATATCAGCAGAGGTAGCCTCCCCTTCCAACTGGGAAGAAACCGTAAACAAGGAGTCCAGCTTTCCTACGAAAGCATCCTCCCCACCCATCAAATTCACCAGTCCCGGGATATCATGCGGAACAAACCAAGTCCATTGCCATGCAGTACCCTCGCAATAATCATCATTACGGTGATTGGAAGAACGGGGATTGAACGGAGTACGCCATTCACCTTTACTATCCAATCCACGCATGAAACGGGTGGCAGGATCAAAATAAAATTCGTAAGCATCTGCAAAACGGGCATACTTCTCCTTGGTTTCAGTATCTCCCAAGCTGTCTGCCAGCACGGAGATACACCAGTCATCATACGCATACTCCAATGCTTTCGCTACCGATTCATTCTCACGGTCACATGGAATATAGCCAAGAGTATTCTTATAATAACGTGCTTTGGGCATAACATATGGAATCAGCCAATCGGGAGCTACAATACCGGTAGTGTCATATTCCGCTGCACGCAGACATGCCTTGTAAGCTTCCTGCACATCAAAATCGCGGTATCCCTTCACATAAGAATCGGTTACCAACGAAGCCGCATGATATCCCACCATAGTTCCGGTATAATTGGACACACAGTCCCATTTCGGAAAGATACCACCTTCCTGATGCTTCTTTATTAATGAACGGATAAACTCCGTATTCAACTGAGGATCGACAATAGTCAGTAACGGATGTAACGCACGGAAAGTATCCCACAAAGAGAAAATGGTATAAACCGGATGTTTCATGTCGGTGGTATGCACTTTCAAATCCATTCCCAAGTAACGCCCGTCTACATCTGTAAACAGATTGGGACTTAGGAAAGCATGATACATAGCCGTATAGAAAATGGCACGCTGGTCTTCATCATTGGTTTTGACTGCAATCTTTGACAAGCATTCATTCCATTTCTTCTTAGCATCGGCACGCACTCCATCAAAATTCCAACCGGGCATCTCAGCCTGGAGGTTCTTATAAGCACCTTCCGCATCAACAGAAGAGATAGAGAACTTAGCCAGCACTTGTTCATCTTTCGCCGTTTCAAAATGCAAAAGCATTTTACATACAGGAATCTGTTTGTCATTTTCCTGAACAGTATCCGTGTACAAGGTATACGTAAAGGGTTTGGAAAATACGGCATAAAAATAAAGATCCTGTCGGTATGCCCAATAGGCACTGCGTTTGCGCCCCCGCAACACAGTATCATTCACTGCCTCCACTTCCATTACCTGATTGATTTGTTGCTGAATATTATAGTCCATATCCAAGATAAATCCAGACTCCTTACTTTCCGGAAAAGTATACCGATGCATTGCCGCACGCTCTGTCGAAGTCAGTTCGGCTTTTACCCCGTATGTATCCAGAAAAACAGAATAATATCCCGGTTCGGCATATTCCTTTTCATGAGAAAAAGCCGATGCGAAAGGACGCTTCTGGCTTTCTGTTCCCAAGAAATCAGTACGCTGCACACCTACAGTCGGCATCAACAGGAAATCTCCGAAATCCGCACACCCTGTACCACTAAGACGTGTATGGGCAAAACCATTGATCGTAGTATCTTCATAATAATATCCGGAACAGGAATCCCAACCGTCAATACGAGTATCCGGCCCCGGCTGTATCATGCCATGAGGAACCATAGCACCCGGATGAGTATGCCCATGGCCTCCTGTACCAATAAAAGGATTGACATAATGGGTGTAATCATTCATTTCATTGCCCTCAGAATCACATGCAGTGAAACACAATAACCCTAGAAGACAGCCGCTTAAGAGCATGTTGATTTTCATAGATCTTTATTTAAAAATTATTTTGTTTCCGATGAGATAAATATATTGTTATCATCTACTTTCTTATAATTGAAAGGAATAGAGTTACGCAAAGAATTCAGCACAGACTCTATATTATCTTTCTTTTTCAGTACACCTGAATAAGTATTAGTACTGTCTACATCCGGTGAAAGGATTATCTTCACTCCATAGAACCGTTCCAATGCTGCCGCAATCTGGAAAATAGATGACTTTTCAAATGGAATCAAGTCATTATGCCAGACTATCTCCATCTTGGGATCGACCTGTTTTACTTGCATCCGCCCTGTTACCCTGTTTAAAACGGCTTTTTGTCCCGGCAACAAAGTAATTCTTCCTTTGTCCGATTTATCTTTTACCTCAACTTCACCCTCTATCAAGGTTGTTTCCGCAAAACTGTTATCCGGACGACATTTTATATTGAAAGAGGTTCCCAAGACCCTGACATCCATTGCCGGGCTTTTTACCATGAAAGGTTTCTCATGATTACGTGCTACTTCAAAATAAGCTTCTCCATCCAGATATACATGACGTTCCTTTCCTTCAAAAGCACGCGGATATTTTAAAACAGACGACTGGTTCAACCATACTTTTGTCCCGTCAGGCAACAACATCTCACGCACTTGTCCATGAGCAGCCGATGCTACCACCAATTCCTCCGCTTTATTCCGGAACCAATAGGCCAATCCCGCAGCCAGCACCATCACACCCACTATAGCAGCTGCATAACGCAACACACTTCTAAGCTTGAACACCTCTTGTTTCTTCTGATTTTCCCGTTTCAATCTTCTACCCAACCTGCGCTCTGCCCTCACTACCAGATTTTCCTCCTCAAAGGGGAATTTACCTAACTGATAAATCTCCTCCATACGGAACAGCTCTCCGGCATTCTCATCAGATTCTTTCATCCATTCATTGATAAGAACAAAATCCTCCTCCGAGCATCGGTTTTCCAAATACCTGATAATAATATCTTCGTTAAGTTTACTCATCTTTTTCCCTATTCATATAGTAAACAATTCAACTTGTAAAAACACTTAGCAGTTTTGCTGAAAATATAATCAATGACAATAATAAATGGCTGAGACGTTCGCGCAAAAATTTCAAGGCCTTATACATATGTGCCTCTACGGTACGTAAAGAAATGCCAAGAGTATCAGCGATTTCCTTGTTTTTCATATCATGAAGATAGCTCAGTTTAAACACCTCCTTACATTTATCCGGCAATTCATTAATCGCTCCAAAAATTTCCTGACGCAATTCCTGATTCTCTATCTTTTTAATGACTTCGGCATGATCCGGCTGGTAATATTGCAATTTTCGTTCATAGATTTCTATCATTGCCGCACTGTAGTTATTCTCTATAACCTGATGCTTCAATAAATTTATAGCCTTGGTATATACAGAACGATAAAGGAAAGCTAAAATCTGCTCTCCTATGACGACTGAATCTCTCCGCCTCCACAACTCCACAAAAACATCCTGCACTACATCTTCGGCTTCTTCGGTACCGACCAGCCGTGTCGCATAGAACAACAGCTTAGGATAGCATTGACGAAAGACGGCCTTATAGGTGTCATCAAGTTCCTCGTTCATATTATATAATTCACCTTTGTATGAAGGAGAGAGCCAATGTTCCAAATAACGATCCAATCATCCACTGTAGAGGCAAAAAGCTTCCGCTCATCATACAATTTTCAGGCAGATTCAAACCGCCTCTACAGCAAAACGATAACAAATATTACTTTTAACTCACCTCCTGTACAATTACAATTCTTAATAAGTTGAACCAATTATTATCTATCTATACCAAATATTTCCCGGTTCCGGACCCATTTCAAATTCTACAGTAGCACCATCCATTATTTGCCGGTGTGTGATATAGCTCTTATCGTATGGTTGCCCATTTACTTTCACCGACTGGATATAGATATTTTCACGACTTACTCCAGGGGCCAGTACTGTGAACGTTTTTCCATTATCCAGATGCATCTGTATCTCGGGGAACAACGGCGTACCAATCTCATATTCACCACTTACCGGATTGACAGGATAAAATCCCATAGCACTGAATACATACCAGGCAGACATCTGTCCACAATCCTCATTTCCACACAGTCCGGCAGGTGCATTGAAATAAAGGTCATGCATGACCTGCGCCGCATACTTCTGAGTTTTCCAAGGCTGACGTACCTTATTATACAAATAAATCACATGATGGCTAGGCTCATTACCATGAGCATACTGGCCAATCATACCTGTACTGAAAAGAGGCAAATCTGCATTACCAGCCGGGATATAAGTAAACATACTATCCAACTTTTCCGTAAAACGATCCTTACCACCAGTCAAGGCAATTAGCCCCTTAATATCCTGCTGTACAGACCAAAAGTACTGCCAACCGTTACTTTCACAAATGTGGGCAGTGTAGTCATCCGGGCTGAAATTAGGTTGGAATACTCCTTTATCATCTATCGGCTGCATGAAGCTTGACGCCGGATTGAACACATTGCGATAATTCTGAGAACGCTTGTAGAATTCGTCCGCTAATTGAGTCCTCCCCATCTTCCGGGCCATTTCGGCTATGCAATAATCATCAAAAGCATATTCTAATGTTTTGGAAAGCGACCAATTTTCCGCATTATATTCATCCTTTATATTATAAGGTATATATCCTAATTTTTTATACAGACCAATGCCGCGATAATCATCCAAGTTAGCAGTAGCCACACAAGCCTCCAATGCCTTCTCTGCATCAAAATCACCAATACCTTTCAAATAAGCATCGACAATAACAGGTACAGCGTGGTAGCCAATCATCATATCCGTTTCACTTCCCCAAAAATTCCATACCGGCAAACGTCCGTTCTGTTCATAAAAAGCAATGAATGATTTCACCATATCATTGACACGCTGAGGTTCCGTATAAGTAAATAACGGATGTGCGGCACGATAAGTATCCCACAATGAAAAAGTTCCATAATTCACCCAACCATCCGTCTGATGAATTTTCTTATCGGGACCATAATAAGCCCCGTCCACATCACTATAAATAGTCGGGGCAATCATTGTATGATACAATGCTGTATAAAAATTAACCTTATCGTCCTTGTTATCACCTGTTACCTCTATTTTTCCCAACTGACGGTTCCAATTATCTTTAGTTTCAGCCAAATATTTATCGAAATCATTGTGAGGTGCTTCAGCCGCCATGTTTTTAGCAGCACCTTCCATGCTTACTCCCGAAAGAGCAGTACTCAGAACAATCTGCTCTCCTTTTTCCGTATCAAAATTAAAACGGGCGATATAAGCCGTACCTACACGTTTACCTTTCAAAGCAATGGCAGTAGTATCCATCTCTACCGAGGCAAACGGTTTGGAGAAACGAGTGCGGAAATACACATGCTGGCCTCTTGCCCATCCTTCGGAAAAACGATATCCCTGAATGGTGCATGAGTCAATTATCTCAATATAAGAATCATTGGTAAAGTCCCAATTCATCGCTTTCTTCAGATTCAGAAAGACAGCCGACTCTCCTTCAGGAAACGTATAACGCTGTATACCGCAACGCTCTGTAGCAGTTAACTCCACATTGATATCATAATCTTTCAGCAACACGCGATAATAACCAGCTGAAGCCTCTTCATCCGCATGAGAGAATTTGGAATAGATGCCTAAAGGAGCTTCCGCTTCCTGATAAGGCAAAGTTACAGGCATGAAAGAGATATCATACAAGTCTCCGGCTCCCGTTCCCGACAAATGGGTATGACTGAATCCGGCAATCGTACTGTCCGGATAAAAATAACCGGAAATACGGTCCCATCCGGGCAAACCGTTATCCGGACTAAGTTGTACCATTCCGAAAGGCGCTTGCGCTCCCGGATAAGTATTGCCGGTAAAATCGGTTCCGATAAACGGATTCACCAATTGGGTATAATCGGTTGACGGCTGGGTTTGTTTATTGGACACACAGGCTCCAAATGCCACTAAAGAAATGAATAGCGCGAGAACAGGTGTTTTCATACTTAAGAGGTTTTTCATTATTACTTTGTTACAAAAATACACATTATAATAATATGAACAACCTTATTATAAAAAACACTTAGCTTTAATTCATTATTTTTTCGTATTTAAATAGTAAAGAAGGGATTCTTTCACCTTTTCATCCGAAGTTACAATCAAAAATTCACCGCCTCTTTTATCATACAGAAAGCAATAGGTCTTATAAAGAGCTATACCTGCTATCTCCTCCCAAGGGAATGTCTGTTTCAGTTCCGCCTTATCATATGTCAGCCCTTCCGGAGTTATTTCTACCCAAGTCTGCCCCGCAATACTCCGCTTATAAATCTTATTTAGTCTGACAGGCAGCATAATCAAGATATAAATAAGACACAAGAACCAAATCAGCAGCGGACTGAACAGGCTTTGCTCTTCGGGAACAATATAGTGCCCTGTACACAGTGCAATACAAATATAAATGATGAACAACAAAGAAAAACTGAAATGACGGATGTCCCACAATTTATACAAAGCATACTTTTTCAGGCTGATATTATAATCACAAACCACGACACCTGGTTCCCGTGTCAGTTTGCTTTTCGGTATGCTGAAGATACGCAATATCTGGATTCCCCGTTTCACGCCATACCCGAATAATAAAACCATCACACCAAAATTTATCAAGATCCACCACCACAATGATTCGTTTGCCAAAGCCGGTTGCCCGACAAGCACCATTGATGCAAAAGTGATACCCGCCACCAATAACAACATACTACAAATTACAGTTAAAATCCATCCTTTTGTTTTCATAATAACCTTTTTATTTTATTCCATGACGGGAAACAAAGATAAAAGATTATAGCTAGATAACAAATAAAGAGCCGTCGAATTTAAATTATTGTTTGGTTAGGAACTTAGATTTTTTTCGTATGTTTGTCGCAAATATTAATGAAAAACACATTTCTATCTATGAAAAAGAGTGATATTCTGTTCTTTTTGTTTGTAATAGCATTGTTTCTACCCTTTTTTATTAGCGATACCATTTATGAATGGTACAAATCTTTCAATGCAATCCATGGTATGGTCATGAGTTTTGTGAAGTTCGCCATTCTAGCTACTTTGGGAGAAATGCTTGGGCTTCGCATCAGCACAGGAGTGTATCACAACAAGACCTTCGGTATTATCCCACGCATGGTAATCTGGGGGGTACTGGGAGTATTACTAGCTATCGCTGCTAAAAAGAAATAACAATCTTCATGT
>OGIZ01001165.1_pt1 | contig 11063 bp, 7 predicted proteins | sample 1571911 | NCBI WGS metagenome assembly OGIZ01 (sample SAMEA2582108, study PRJEB24529) | metagenome | biome: Human gut stool | place: China | collected 2011 | reverse complement strand
CCCCAGCCGATCAAAAAGATATTATAGTGGCTTATTCCAAAGATGTAACCAAGCCAAGTGATAATACATTAAATCTTACATTCCAACACATCCTCACCCGTATAAACTTTGCTGTGAAACTAGTTGATAGCAGCTATACTTACACAGTTGAAAGCATAACTGTCACCGGTGCCAAAGGCGGTACTGCAACATATACATTCGGAGGAACCGAAGGAAAAGGTGGAAATTGGAATATAACAGGAAGTGCACCTGCTAGTGGCTATAGCTATACATTCGATAATACCGTAACAGCCAAAGATGGTATTTATGATTATACACAAAATGATAATTCATTAATGCTGTACCCACAATCTCTTACTGATGCAAAAATCATAGTCAAGTATAAAACAGAGAAGGATAATGCAACATTCTTTAATGACTCAAAAGAAGTATCCTTAACCGGAGAATGGACCAACGGACAAAGTATCCGTTATATACTAACTTTACCGGTTGGTGCAGAAGAAATGAGTGTAAATACAACATATGATGAAAATTGGGATGCTACTGATAACGAGCAAACTCCTAAAAACCCTGCATCATAAGATCCCTCAGCAAGCTTATAAATCAATGAAATTATAATCTCCTGATAAGAACATAGCAATTTCCTGCTCCGCAATGAAACACCGTATCATCCCCACCATGATTTGCGATTTCATTTGCGGAGCATTTTTACCTGTTGTCAATCAACCGTCCTCAAAAAGTATATGCGATAGTTATGCAGCTCGCCAATGATACCGGAGAAATTGGAGGATGATACTACAAATTCCATAATCTATGCTGTTTTAGCCGGTATACCTCCCCATGGATACACACAAAGATACTTTCTTTCTGCTACTTTCCCAACAATTGCAACTTCTTTTTGTTTGGCCACACAAATTTAGCCCTCTATGCTCACGCCCACAGGCTATCGTTTTCCGTAACGGCAGAAGACAAACAAGTGGAAACAGGATTCTTCGGTCTTTTTCCTGAAACTTATTGCAAATTATCCATATTTGACCTACATTTGTCAAATCAACCAAAAGAACACAAGCGTTTCTAACATCTATATATGTCTGGTCTGCCCTGTAATGAAAGGATGGATTGTACCCAATGCCCTAAAGCAGTGGAGAACAGCATCCATTACACACATAACAAAAAAGGTTTCCACTTACCCCCACATAAGTGTGAAACCAATATTTTATTTTTCTTACTCAAAGGTCAAATATTAATCAACAGTGAAGAATATGCCGGAACCATCATTAATTCCGGAGAATTTGTGCTGCAAGCTATCGCATCAAAAGTGGAAATACTGGCCATGACAGACTCGGAAGGTATTCTGTACACATTTGATGACCCTAAAGCCTTCTGCTATGACCGCTATACCTATATATTGAAAAACGTGCCTCCGCCACTCATCTCCGAGCCACTGAAAATAAAGCCCGAAATAAAGCTTTTCCTTGAAGGGGTTGCTTCCTATCTGAATGCAGACAAAATTTGTAAAGAGCTGCTCGAATTCAAGCGTAAAGAACTTTATTATCTGTTGGCGCACTATTACACAGACTATGAGCTATCTCCTGTTGTACACAGCCTATCCCAATACACCAGCAGTTTTGAATATTTCATATTAAAGCACCACAAACAAATAAAGTCCGTAGAGGAGTTCGCACAACTGGGCGGCTACAGCGTCACCACCTTCCGCCGCATTTTCAAAGCCATCTTCAACGAACCGGCCTATGAATGGATGATGAAACAGCGCAAAGAAAGTATCCTTTACCAATTGCGCTATACAGATGCTTCCATCTCCGAAATCTGCTTTGGACATGGATTTGAATCTCTCTCACATTTTTCCAACTTCTGTAAGAAGTCCTTTGGCGACTCTCCCAGAAACATCCGTAAAAAAGAAAAGGAAGAAACTTCACCCAATACATAATTATAAAAAAAATGCCCCGCCAAAAGGCAGGGCACTCTCAAATATCAAGTAAAACTAACCGTAATTAGTCTTTCAGCTTCGCAGCAATAAATTCACGGTTCAAACGAGCAATGTTGCTGATAGAAACCAGCTTCGGACATTCTGCCTCACAAGCACGAGTGTTTGTACAGTTACCAAAGCCCAGTTCATCCATTTTGCTCAACATAGCTTTCGCACGGCGTGCAGCTTCCACTTTACCTTGAGGTAACAGTGCCAACTGGCTGACCTTTGCAGAAACAAACAACATAGCAGAACCATTCTTACATGCAGCAACACAAGCACCACAACCGATACATGCAGCAGCATCCATAGCCTCATCGGCAATAGGTTTTGCAATAGGAATTGCGTTAGCGTCAGGAATACCACCGGTATTGATTGACACGTAACCACCCGCCTGCATAATCTTGTCGTATGCGCTGCGGTCTACCATCAAGTCGCGGATTACCGGGAAACCGGCAGAACGCCAAGGCTCAACAGTAATGGTGTCACCGTCTTTGAAACGACGCATATAAATCTGGCAGGTAGTAGCACCTGTAGCAGGTCCGTGAGGATGTCCGTTGATATACATAGAGCACATACCGCAGATACCTTCACGACAGTCGTGGTCGAATACGATAGGTTCTTTACCTTCATTGATAAGCTGCTCGTTCAAGATATCCATCATTTCCAGGAATGAGGTATCACCCGGAATATCTTTCATTTGGAAGGTATCAAAATGTCCTTTATCCTTAGGACCTTTCTGACGCCAAACTTTCAGTGTGAAACTTATATTTTTATCCATGATTTCTATACAATTAATAATTAAGACTTATAGTTACGAGTTTGAACCTTAACGAACTGATAGTTCAAATCTTCCTTGATCAATTCGGGTTCTTTTCCTTCACCTGTGTATTTCCAGCAAGCTACATACGAGAACTTGTCATCGTGACGAAGCGCTTCACCCTCCGGAGTCTGGTGTTCTTCACGGAAGTGACCACCACAAGATTCCTCACGGTTCAATGCATCGTAAGCCATCAGCTCACCGATTTCGATGAAATCAGCCAGGCGGATTGCCTTTTCAAGTTCCACATTCAATTCATTAGCTTCACCCGGAATGCGAAGGTCGCTCCAGAAGGTCTTTCTTACTTCTTTCAGTTTAGCCAGAGCAGTAGTCAAAGATTCCTTGGTACGTCCCATACCTACGAAGTCCCACATGATGTGACCCAGTTCCTTGTGAATAGAGTCTACTGAACGATGACCCTTGATATTCATCAGTTTCTGGATCTTATCGTTTACAGCCTTTTCGGCAGCCACGAATTCGGGAAGGTCTGTTGAGAAACGGGGAACCTGAATCTGGTCTGACAAATAGTTCTGGATAGTATAAGGCAATACGAAGTAACCGTCAGCCAATCCCTGCATCAATGCAGATGCACCCAAACGGTTTGCACCGTGGTCAGAGAAGTTAGCTTCACCGATAGCATACAAGCCCTTGATAGAAGTCATCAGTTCATAGTCAACCCAGATACCACCCATCGTATAGTGGATAGCCGGGAATATCATCATCGGAGTCTTGTACGGATTTTCGTCAGTGATTTCTTCGTACATATCGAACAAGTTACCGTAACGGGCACGAACTACATCTTCACCCAGACGGTCGATAGCGTATTTAAAGTCAAGGAATACGGCCAGACCTGTGTTGTTCACACCGAAACCGGCGTCGCAACGTTCTTTCGCAGCACGTGAAGCAACGTCACGGGGAACCAGGTTACCGAATGCCGGATAACGGCGTTCCAAGTAGAAGTCACGGTCTGCATCAGGAATATCGGTCGGTTTCTTAGTTCCTGCCTGCAATGCCTTGGCATCTTCCAGCTTTTTCGGAACCCAGATACGTCCGTCATTACGCAATGACTCGGACATCAAAGTCAGTTTAGACTGCTTGTCACCGTGTACAGGGATACAAGTCGGGTGGATCTGTGCAAAGCAAGGATTGGCAAAGTAAGCACCTTTGCGGTAAACCTGCATAGCAGCCGAACCATTTGACGCCATAGCGTTGGTAGACAAGAAGTAAGTATTACCATAACCGCCGGTACCGATAACTACCGCATGGGCAGCGAAACGTTCAATCTTACCTGTAACCAAATTACGGGCGATAATACCACGGGCGCGTTCCACACCTTCGTTATCCTTAATCAGCACAACGTCCAACATCTCATAACGAGTGTACAACTTCACGTTACCACGCTGAACTTCACGGCTCAATGCAGAATAAGCACCCAGCAACAACTGCTGTCCGGTTTGACCGCGGGCATAGAATGTACGTGAAACCTGAGCACCACCGAATGAACGGTTATCCAGCAAACCACCGTATTCGCGAGCGAAAGGAACACCTTGAGCTACGCACTGGTCGATGATAGCATTTGACACTTCGGCCAGACGATAAACGTTAGCTTCGCGTGCACGGTAGTCACCACCTTTGATTGTATCGTAGAAAAGACGGTAAACAGAGTCACCATCATTTTGATAATTCTTAGCAGCATTGATACCTCCCTGTGCAGCGATAGAGTGTGCACGACGGGGAGAGTCCTGGATACAGAAGTTTAATACCTTGAAACCCAGAGCACCCAGTGAAGCAGCAGCCGAAGCACCTGCCAAACCGGTACCTACCACAATAATGTCAAGACGACGTTTGTTGGCAGGGTTTACCAATTTTTGATGAGCTTTATAATTGGTCCATTTCTCGGCTAAAGCGCCTTCAGGAATTTTAGAATCTATAGTAGCCATATTCATTTACAATTTTATCATTTACAATTTACGATTAGCAAGCACCACAAGCGAGTGATTTCACGAAGTAGATAACGACTACTGCTGCAAAACCAAGAACTACCAAAGTAGAGTAGATGTTACCAATAGTCTTCCAACGCTCGAACCAGATTTTATTGCTCCAGCCCAAAGTCTGCAAAGCACTCCAGAATCCGTGAGTCAGGTGGAACCACAAAGCTGCTAACCAAATGAGGTAAAGCACTGTAAATACAGGGCATCCGAATGTTTCACGAATGTAAGCGGCACCGTCTGTAGGACCGAATGCGCCCAAATCATGAACACCGATAATTTCGGCAAACTGCATTTTGTACCAGAAATTGGCAAAATGAAGAGCCAATCCGGCAATGACAACAATACCCAGGACAAGCATGTTCTGAGATGCCCATTCCACAGTTTTAGGTTTAACGTTCACTGCATAACGTTCGCTACCGCGAGCTGCACGGTTCTGCATGGTCAACCAGAAAGCGTAGATGATGTGAATTACAAACAGAGCAGCCAGCCCGGCAGTTGCAACCAACGCGTACCAGTTAGCTCCCAAGAATTCACAAATCATGTTGTAAGCATCTTCCGAGAAGAGCGCAACAAGGTTCATCGCCATGTGAAACGTCAGAAACAGGACAAGGGCGATACCTGTGACACTCATCACCACTTTCCTTCCAATAGATGAATTACTTAACCACATAAATGATTGAATTTAAATTATTTAATTGTTAGAACTAAAAATTCTGTTAAAAGCTGTGTATTCACGATGCAAAAGTAAAGGAATTCTAGCGATAATACAAGGAATTATGGAAATTATTCTTTAATTCGGAGAAGGGTAAATGCGAATTACATTATTTTCCTATCTTTGCACTGAACAAATGCCAAACTAAATGAAACGCCAAAGGATTATTTTTCTTATACTGACAGCCTGTTTTACATTCAGCCTCAGCGCACAGAATATAGACATCAACACGTTGAAAACCATCAACCGATGGGATGTACACGGACTGAGCCGCGGATTGTCCGCTAGCGGAGTGATTCTACCCGTAGGAATACCTACAGCCATGGGACTCTATGCATTGATAAAAAAAGACCAGCCGATGCTGAAAGATGCCATTTACATAGGAACCAGTGTGATTGAAGCAGTGGGGATTACATACGCCGCCAAACATATAATAGGTCGTGACCGGCCTTTTGTAAAGTATCCGGATAAGATTCATGCATACGGAGCACCGGATGCCGATAGTCCGTCATTCCCTTCAGGACACACTGCGGCAGCTTTTTCTTTAGCCACCTCACTCTCCATCACTTATCCTAAGTGGTATGTTATCGCCCCTTCAGCCGTATGGGCTTGCGGAGTAGGGTTTGCCCGGATGAACCAAGGGGTGCACTATCCCAGTGATGTAGTGGCAGGAGCCGCTATCGGAGTAGGATGTGCTTTCGTGAACGTGTATGTGAACCGATGGCTGAATAAGGTGCTGTTCGGGAGACAGATAAAGTGATGGTTGGAAAATTATTCCACACCTAAAAGAAGACACAGCAGAAGTTTTTCAGACAACTGCAGGAGTGCAACTATGCGCCCCTGCAGTTAATATAAAGTCTTGACTATCGCTTTTTCAACAGCAGCCCCTCAAAGTCCGGTTGCTCCAACAGTTCCAGCGCTTTCCTGATACTTTCATTCGCGTCATTAATGACGTGATAATATTCATTCATATCCCATAAATCACGGGCTATCAATGCTTTCATCTGCAACCTCAGCAGAGGCAGGGCCTTTTGATACTCTTCTTCATTATATTCCACTCCCATCTCCTTGCCGGTAGCAACCAGTTGTGCCAACATATCCGGAGTCACTTCAAAACGTTTGTAGAACTCATTGAAAGTCTTGTATTTGCCCAGCCACTCTTTACGATGGGCATCAATAAAATGGAAATGAGCTTTCATCAATGCTCCTTTATCACGCAACTGACGATGGTATTTAGTATAGAGAGTCGTATCAATCGGCACAAAATAATCGGGCATGATCCCTCCGCCACCATATACCGTACGGGCCAACCTATGAGTCTTGAACTTCAGTGAATCCGGAAAGTGGATGCTGTCTTCACTCATCATTTCTCCTTTATTATAACGGTCTATCAGGTCTTCATTATACTTTTCAATGCTCTCGTAAGGTTTCTGGATACAACGTCCGGCAGGCGTATAATAGCGGGCCACCGTCAGACGGATCATCGAACCGTCCGGCAAATCAATGGGACGCTGCACCAAGCCTTTACCAAAACTGCGCCGGCCCACAACAACTCCTCTGTCCCAATCCTGAACAGCTCCGGTCACAATCTCACTGGCAGAAGCCGAAAATTCATCAACCAATACCATCAGACGACCGTTCTGAAACTCGCCCGTACCTTTGGCAAAAAACTCGCTACGAGGATTACGACGGCCCTCCGTATAGACAATCAGTTCCTTTTTACCCAAAAATTCATTGGCAATATCGATAGCAGCATTCAAATACCCCCCGCCATTGCCCTGCAAATCAAGAATCAAGTCTTTCATTCCTTTCTTCTGCAACCCGGTCAGCGCTTTCTTGAACTCCTCATGGGTAGTGGCGGCAAAACGGTTGATACGAATATAACCGATCTTATCTTTAATCATATAGGAAGCATCCAGGCTGTAAACAGGTATTTTATCCCTTTTCACCGTAAAGGGGAGCAGTTCCTTCACCCCTCGGCGAAGTATTTTCAGATTCACTTTTGAATCTTTAGGACCACGGAGACGACGCATAATATCCTCGGTACTCATCTTTACACCGGCTATCAGCGTATCTTCCACCATGACGATACGATCACCGGCCAGAATACCGACTTTTTCGGACGGTCCGCCCGATACAGGCTGTATCACCAGCAAAGTGTCCTCCGCCATATTAAACTGTATACCGATACCTTCGAAGTTTCCCTGCAACGGCTCGTTCATTCTCTTCACTTCCTCCGGATCAGAATAGGTAGAATGAGGATCAAGCTGCTCCAGCATTTTTACGATAGCTTCTTCCACCAGCTCTCCCTCATTGACTTCGTCTACATAAAGATTGGCAATGGCAAATTCCGCCAGTTGCAACTTACGTGCCGGAGAATTCAGAAATTTACTCTCCTGAGCCTGTGCGGCTACGATAGAAAAAAAGCAGGCAATCAAGCCTGCAAAATACATAGTATATTTCATGGTCAGTCTATTTTCATTCCTTCAGGCAAGAATGGCGTCACATCTTTGCCAAACTGCAACAATTCTCTTACAATCGTAGAGCTGATAGAGGTTAGTTCCGGCTCCGTAAACAACAGAATCGTTTCTATTCCGGCCAGTTTCCGGTTGATATCGGCTATAGTTTCCTCATATTCAAAATCGTGTACGGTACGGATACCACGAACAATGAACTGCGCCTCCTTAGCTCGGGCAAAGTCAATGGTCAGACAATCATAAGCATCGACCTTTACCCGGGGATCATCCGCAAAAAGTTTCTCGATCATCTCCACTCGTTTCTCTGTAGGAAACCAAGTTTTCTTATTCTCATTGATACCGATGCCGATCACCACTTCGTCCATAAAAGTCAACGCTCTCTTCACGACCGAATAATGACCGATGGTAAAAGGATCAAAGGTTCCCGGAAATATCGCTCTTCTCATATTTTTTAGTGATTCACTCACGCAATATCTTCTTCTACAACAAGGTTATCTATAATAAAATTCTGACGTTCCATCGTGTTCTTACCCATGTAGAACTCCAGTAATTCCTTTACCAGATCAGTCTTGCGGAGGGAAACTTGCTCCAAACGCATATCTTTGCCGATAAAGTGCTTGAATTCATCGGGTGAAATCTCTCCCAAACCTTTGAACCGTGTGATTTCGGGATTGGGGCTTAACCGTTCGATTGCGGCAACCCGTTCTTCTTCCGAATAACAATATACCGTTTCATAAACTCCTTTCTTGCGGTTACGGACACGGAACAAAGGAGTCTGAAGGATATATACATGACCTTTCTTTATCAAATCGGGGAAGAATTGCAGGAAGAAGGTAATCAGCAACAAACGGATGTGCATACCGTCCACATCGGCATCTGTTGCCACAATCACTTTGTTATATCGTAATCCTTCCATACCGTCCTCTATGTTCAGAGCAGCCTGAAGCAAGTTAAACTCTTCATTCTCATATACAATCTTCTTGGTCAGCCCGTAAGAATTCAACGGCTTACCACGCAAACTGAATACTGCCTGAGTATTTACATCACGGCTCTTGGTGATAGAACCGCTCGCCGAGTCACCCTCGGTAATGAAAATGCAGCTTTCCTCCTTCTTGTCTCCTTTGGCATCATTCAGGTGAAAACGGCAGTCACGCAACTTACGGTTATGAAGATTTGCCTTTTTGGCACGTTCACGTGCCAGTTTGGTCACTCCGGCTATAGCCTTACGCTCTTTCTCCGATTCTTGAATCTTCTGCAACATCACATCGGCCACATCCGTATGTTTGTGCAGATAGTTATCGACCTCAGTCTTTACAAAATCACCTACAAACTTATTAACGGTAGGACCACCGGGAGCCATATTGGTAGAGCCCAGCTTGATTTTAGTCTGACTTTCGAACAACGGTTCCTCCACATTAACGGCAATGGCAGCTACCAATCCGTTACGGATATCGGCATAGTCCATATTCTTGTTGAAATATTCCTTGATGGTACGGGCTATATGCTCTTTGAAAGCACTTTGGTGCGTACCTCCCTGTGTGGTGTGCTGTCCGTTGACAAAAGAGTAATATTCCTCACCATACTGACCGGTATGCGTAAAAGCGATCTCGATATCTTCTCCTTTCAAGTGGATGATGGGATATAATCCCACAGCCGTCATGTTGTCGTTAAGCAAGTCCACCAACCCGTTACGGGACAGGATACGCTGACCGTTATAGATAATGGCCAGTCCTGTATTCAGATAGGTATAGTTGCGGAGCATGGTTTCCACGAACTCCGGACGGAAACTGTAGTTCTCAAACAACAGGTTATCCGGTTCAAAGAAAATATAGGTACCGTTCTCCTCTGTTGTATCTTGTGTGGTATCCGTCAACAAGTCTCCCTTGGCAAAGGTAGCGATACGCACCTTTCCATCACGATAGCTGCGCACCTCGAAACGTGAACTCAATGCGTTGACGGCTTTCACACCGACCCCATTCAGTCCGACGCTCTTCTTGAACGCCTTGCTGTCATATTTACCTCCCGTATTCAACACACTAACAGCTTCAATGAGTTTTCCCTGCGGAATACCCCGGCCATAATCACGCACGCTGACACGGAGATTTTCTTCAATAATAATCTCAATCTTTTTACCCGCCTGCATTTTAAATTCATCGATACTGTTATCGATAATTTCTTTCAAAAGAACGTAGATACCGTCCTCGGCATGTGATCCGTCACCCAACTTTCCAATATACATACCGGGACGGGTACGCACATGCTCCATGTCACTGAGGTGGCGGATATTATCGTCGGTATATTCTACGGCGGGATTGTTTATCAGTTCGTTGTTTTCTTCCATATTGACTTATCACATTTTTATATATCGTTGTTACAGAATACTCTTTTTATAAGCACGACGGCGTTTATGCTGCTCGGTCTTGAAATATTCCCACTGGGCCTGCACCTTTCCGTTCAGTTCCAGTTCCGGATTACTTTCGGCATACTCGAATCCCAGCTGCTGATATACGGGGATCAAGTCCGAGAATAACAAAGCATTGACACCTTTGTTCTGATACTCAGGTTTTACAGCAACCAGCAACAAATCCAACATAGGAGGATACTTATGCAGGAACAACACTTTCAACAGGTGATACCATCCCATAGGCAGCAAACGTCCCTTCGCTTTTTGTAACGCTTCGGACAGAGAAGGCATTGAAATCCCCACTGCCACCAGTTTATCTTCGGCATCGGTCACCAAGGTTACCATACGCAAATCTACAATAGGCAAATACATCTTTATATACTGGTTGATCTGTCCTTGCGACAAAGCCGAGAAACCATAAAGCGGAGCATAAGCCTCATTCATCAACTCGAATATAGCCTGTCCATATTCGGCCGCAATTTTCTTACCCGATGTATATTTCTTCACCCTCAGGTTAAACTTACGTTGAATCAAGTCACTGATACGCTTATGCTTATCAGGAATTGCATCCGGAATATAAATTTTATATTCCACCCAATCGGCATCCTTCTCGAATCCCAACTTCTCCATATGCTGTGGGTAATAAGGATAATTATAGATAGTCGCCATGGT
>OGIZ01001162.1_pt1 | contig 11088 bp, 8 predicted proteins | sample 1571911 | NCBI WGS metagenome assembly OGIZ01 (sample SAMEA2582108, study PRJEB24529) | metagenome | biome: Human gut stool | place: China | collected 2011 | reverse complement strand
GGGAGGGCCACGGCGGCGCTCTGCGCCCGGTGCTCCTGCTCCACATAGTGGAGCGTCAGTGCCAGGTACAGCCCGCCGGGATACTCCGGCTCGCCCATGGCGCTCCGCATCATCTCCAGCAGCGTCCGCAGACGGCTGGCCCACTGGACGCTGCCGTAAAGGGCCATCTGGCTGCCCGGTGCAAAAAGGCGGAGGAAATCTTCGCCGGTGGCGTTCTTCATCTCGTGGAGGGCCGCCTGTGGGAAACTGCATCCCAGCATTTCCGGCTGGGTGTGGCCTGCCTGCGATACCGCCCACGCCCCCGGCCCCAGCAGCAGTGCGCAGCCGGGGCTGACCAAGAGCGCCGTATCCCCGCACTGGACCGTGCAGCTGCCGCCCGAAAACAGAACGATATGGCACATCTCGGCAGGCAGCTCGAGCCGCCCGCCGGCCAGCCTGAGTGCTCCCGCCGTGATCTTCGCGTTGAGTTTTTCCCGTTCGGCGCGCATCCGCCCTTCCCCCTTCTTGCTATGCCTGCCCCGCCGGGGCAGTGCTCTGATCTTCTTATCCCCAGTGTACCATGCCCGCCCTCTGCGGGCAAGCCGCAAATCTACGCAAATAACTCAGGAGGCTGTAAAAATGAATCTGTCTCTCATCCGTTCCATGACCCGCAGCGCCGTCTTCGAGCTGGAAAACGGCAAGTGCTTCCGCCCGAAGCACCCCTTCGCCGTGGCTCTGAACGGCAAGACCATTTACGAAAGCTGCAACACCAACGTGTTCTCCCTCTTCTCCCTGACTCCGTCCACCGCCTACACTGTGGAGGTGGACGCCGAGGGTGAGCACCTGAAGCTGGACTTCACCACCGCGGCCGAGAGCTTCTTTGTGGCTGCAGGCTGCTCTTTCCACCTGCCCCAGGGGCGGCACGGTATATGTTCCCGCTGGCCGCTACCGCACCGCCAGCCTCTTCATGAAGAGCTGCACCACCCTCTACCTCGAGAAGGGCGCTGTGCTGCTGGGCGACAACGACCGCACCCACTACCCCATCCTGCCCGGCGTCATCCCCAGCGAGAACGAAGTGGACGAATACTACCTCACCGGCTGGGAGGGCAACCCGCTGAACAGCTTTGCGGGCCTGCTGAACATCACCCAGGTGCATGACGTCGTCGTCACCGGCGAAGGCACGCTGGACTGCGACGCCCAGAACGGCGACTGGTGGATCGACCCCAAGGTCAAGCGCATCGCATGGCGTCCCCGTGCTGTGGCGATGGTGGACAGCGAGAACGTCTGCCTCCACGGCATCACCGTGCAGAACAGCTACTCCTGGACCATCCACCCCATCTTCGTCAAACACCTCGACCTGCTGAACTTCAACATCAACAACCCCTACAACGCCCCCAACACCGACGGCATCGACCCCGAGAGCTGCGAGTACACCCGCATCATCGGCGTGAACATCCACGTCGGCGACGACTGCATCGCCATGAAGGCCAGCAAGGTCTTCCTCGGCATGAAGCTCAAGAAGAGCTGCGAGCACACCGTCATCCGCAACTGCCTGCTGGACAAGGGCCACGGCGGCATCGTCATCGGCAGCGAGATGAGCGGCGGCGTCAGGGACATGGTAGTCACCCAGTGCCTCATGGACCACACCGACCGCGGCCTCCGCGTCAAGACCCGCCGCGGCCGCGGCAACACCGCCGTCATCGACGGTCTGGTGTTCCGCAACGTGGAGATGCGGGGCGTCAAGGCTCCCTTCGTCATCAATATGTTCTACTTCTGCGACCCGGACGGCCACAGTCCCTATGTCCAGTGCCGCGAGGCTCTGCCCGTGGACGAGTACACCCCGAAGCTCGGCACCCTGACCATGGAAGACATCGTGGCCACCGACGCACAGTTTGCGGGCTGCTACTTCGACGGCCTGCCCGAGCAGCCCATCGAGGGCGTCTCCATGAAGAATGTCACCATCACCTTCGACCCCGACGCAAAGGAGGGTCAGGCTGCCATGGCCGACAACCGCCCGCTGGTCAAGAAGCTGGCCATCTACGCCGAGAACGTCAAGAACATCGAGCTGCACAACGTCAGGATCGAGGGCTACGAGGGCGAGCGCCTGCGCTTTGCCAACGTCGGCCATTTTGAGGAGGACTAAGCCATGACTCATGAAGAGATTTTGTCCATGCTGGGTGATTATGTGGACTACCTCATCGCCAATTCCAGCGCCGAGGCACCCATGTGGAACATCGAAAAGGTCCGCAGCGGCAAGCCCAACAAGTGGAACTACATCGACGGCTGCATGATCACCGCCTGCCTGAGCCTGTATAAGACTACCGGCGACGAGAAGTATCTGAAATTTTCCAAGGATTTCATCGACTGGTTCGTGCAGGAAGACGGCTCCATCAAGACCTACGACCCGAAGGAGTACAACCTCGACAACGTGAATCAGGGCAAGAACCTGTTCATCCTCTACGACATCTTCGGCGACGAGAAGTACCGCAAGGCCATCGACACCATCCGCAGCCAGCTGCTCACCCAGCCCCGCACCAAGGAGGGCAACTTCTGGCACAAGGACATTTATCCGTGGCAGGTCTGGCTGGACGGCACCTACATGGCCCAGCCCTTCTATATGGAGTACGAGACTCGCTACAACAAGATGCAGGGCTGCATCGACAGCTACAAGCAGTTCATGAACATCAAGAAGCACATGCGGGACGAGAAGACCGGCCTGTACTACCACGGCTACGACGAGAGCCGCCAGATGTACTGGGCCGACCCCGTCACCGGCTGCAGCCCCAACTTCTGGCTGCGGGCCACGGGCTGGTTCATGGTGGCGATGGTGGACGTGCTGGAGCGGATGGATGAGCAGCTCTACAACGAGTACCGCGGCATCATGGCGATGTTCAAGCAGACCATTGAGGACGTCCACAAGTTCCAGGACGAGGAGACCGGCATGTTCTGGCAGGTGATGGACCACCCCGGCGTCGAGGGCAACTACCTCGAGACCAGCGGCACGGCCCTCTTCGCCTACGCCGTGCTCAAGGGCGTGCGTCTCGGCTGCCTGCCCAAGCGGATGGCCGCATGGGCCGAGAAAGCCTTCTACGGCACCTGCGACAAGTATCTGAGCAAGAACCCGGACGGCAGCCTGCAGCTGGGTGGCATCTGCCTCGTGGCCGGCCTCGGCGGCAAGGACCACCGCGACGGCTCGCTGGCTTACTATTTCAGTGAGCCGGTGGTCTGCAACGACGCAAAGGGCGTCGGCCCGCTGGTGCTGGCCTACACCGAGATGATCGCACGGAAGTGACCTCTCCCCTATCGCAGAAGACCTCCGCCGCCTTTCAGGGCTGCGGAGGTCTTTTTTACATTGGAATTTATTGTTTCTGTTCAGGGCCAAAGAAATGCAGGACCCTCAGCGGAGCCTCCGCGTACAGTGTAAATCTTCCCGTTCCAGCGGGGACAAAGAGCTGGTCGGTCTTTTTCAGAGGCAGGCTGCGGCCGTTTGCGCTCAGGGTCCCTGCGCCTTCCAGCACATAGATGCCGCTGCCGCGCGGCGGGCAGTCCACCGTCAGGGTGTCGGAGACGTTTGCTTCGTCCAGACGGAAGAGCGGCGTATTGCGATAGCCCACCAGCGTCGTGATGCTTCCGCCCGCCGTTTTCAGCACCGTTTCCGGTTCGATGAACCAGCGGTCGTGGATCTCCTCGCGGCTGTGCGGCTCATAGTGGAAGCATTCGAACATCGTTTCAAAGCCAAGCCCCTGATGGCACATACTGTCGGCCACGGCAAAGCCGCTGGGCGTCGTGCGCTCCACCCGGATCGTATAATCCGTCGGCTCCTGGATCTCCACGAGGAAGCAGCCCGCGCCGATGGCGTGGGGCATACCGCCCTCGATCAGGATGGTGTCGCCCGGATGCACCGGGTATTTCTGCATCCCGGCCAGCATCCCGGGAATATCCTGTGCGTGGAACAGCGCTTCCCACCGCGCGCGGGTCATGTCCGGCTGGAAGCCGTAGTAGATCCAGGGCTCTTCGCCGTTCACGGGGTGGCCGCTGAGGATGTGCCAGCACTCGGTCTTGCCGTACTGGCTCTGGAACAGCCGCAGGGCCGTCGGCCTGTCGGGATGCACCTGCAAGGTCAGACGCTCGGCGCTGTCGATGAGCTTGGTCAGCACGCCGAGGGTGGGCTGCGCCGCGCCTTTGCCGAGATAGCCCTCCGTATCGCTTTCCAGCACCGATCTCAGGGTGACGTCGGTGCCGCGCAGGTGGCTCATGCCCTCTTCGGGGAATTGCTCCCGTCCGGCGTTGCGGGCGGCGACGGTGGAAAGGATCCACTCTTCGGGGAAATGCCCGTCCTCGCCGTTGGAGTCACCGTGCAGGGCGTCCAGCATCCGGCCTCCCAGATAGGTGCGCCACGCCCGGGGGTTGTCCAGCAGGAACGGGAAATCTGTTGTCGGTTTCATAAAACCCTCCATAAAAGGCACAGAGCCTGCCTTTCCAAGGCAGGAAAGACAGGCTCTGCTTTATTATAGATAGAAGAATCGGAGAGATGTGGAACGCTTGATTTAAGCGCCGTACACGAGGTTCGGCAGGAAGAGCACCGCCTGCGGGAAGAATATCATGAACAGGATGACACCTATGATCGCGAGGTAGAAGAGCCAGCCTTTCTTGAAGGTCTCCTCAATGGGACACTCCATGATGTCAGACACGGCATACAGCGCGGTGCCGACAGGGGGAGTCATGACACCGAAGGTGACGGTGGTCATCATGATCATGCCGAACACGACTTCGTTGACGCCGATGCTGCGCATGACGGGCAGCAGGATGGGGGTCAGGATCAGGGCGATAACGGTGGTCTCCATGAACATACCGCAGATCAGCAGGAAGACGACGACCAGCAGCAGCAGGATGGCGCTGTTGCTGGTGATGCCCAGCAGAGCGTTTGCAATGGTGACCGTGATGTTATCGAACACGATGCCGTAGCCGAACACGCCGGAGAACGCCAGAATGATGGTGATGACGGTGATGTCCTTCACGCTGTCGCGCAGGGTCTGCAGCAGGCTCTCCCAAGTCAGCTCGTGGTAGAACACGGTGCCGACCAGCAGGGCGTATGCGCAGGCAAAGGAGCCGGACTCGGTGGGGCTCATGATGCCGAAGCGGATCAGGACGATCAGCAGGACAGGGAACAGAATGGCCCAGATACTATCCAGCAGAGCCTTCAGGATCTCAGACAGCGGAGCCGGATGGTCATGCTCGGGCTTGTAGCCGAAGCGGCGGGCGCTCCAGGTGACGGCCAGCATCAGCAGCACGCACATCAGGATGCCGGGGACCCAGCCGGCCATGAACAGGCGGCCAATGGACACCTCGCCGACGGTGCCGTAGATGATCAGGCCCATGCTCGGCGGAATGGTGGCGACGATCAGGCCGGACAGGCCGTTGATGGCGGCAGACCAGCCGCGGTCGTAGCCCAGACGGGTCATCTCAGGTCCGAGGATGCGGCACTCCATCGAAGCATCTGCAACCGCAGAACCGGAGACGCCGCCCATCAGGGTGGACATCAGGCAGGAGACCTGACCGATGTTGCCGTACATATGGCCGGTGCAGGCGTTGGCAAAGCGCATCAGGCGCTTGGTGATGCCGCAGCTGTTCATCAGGTTGCCGGCCAGAATGAACAGGGGGATGGCCAGCATGGTAAAGCTCTGAGAAGTGGAAATGGATTTCTGCACCAGAACGGTCATGGGCAGGTCGCGGATCATAAAGAACGAGAAGCCCGACAGACCGATGGAGAATGCCACGGGCATACCCAGCAGCAGAAACACAAAGAAGATACCGATTGCAATAAACATCAGCCGACGTCCCTCCCTGCTTCGTGTTTGACTTCCTGACCAGCAGGCGTCTTGACGCGCTCAATGATGTTCAGGATGGTGGAGATGAGCATAAAGAAGGAGCCGACAGGCACAGCCATCGTGACCCAGCTGTAGCTGACGTGCAGAGAAGTGATCTGACGTGCCCAGCCGGAAGTGGTCATGCCGTAGCCGTAGTAGATCAGCACGCAGAGGAACGCTGCGATGATGATTTTGAACGCAATGTCCAGCACCTTCTGCACCCCGGCGGGGAACTTCTTGACGAACAGATCAACACCGATCAGGCCGGAGCCGCGCATTGCGACGTCGCTGCCGAGGAAGATCAGCCATGCGAAGGCGATCAGTGCAACGTCCTGTGCCCAGTTCAGCGGATGGCCAAAGGTACGCATCAGCGCCGAAACAAAGACGAGGACCGCAATGCCTGCAACCAGGATCAGAGCGATCAGCTCTTCCAGCTTACAGACTTTTTCATAAAATTTCTTCATAGAAAGTCGTCCTTATTCACAATACCTCCTGCACAGCGAGCTGCCATGCAGGAGGACATTTACGTTACGGTCGATCCAGCTTTTTAAGGGCTCAGGCCTCGACGCCGGCTTCCTTGTACAGCTGCTCGCGCAGCTCGGTCCAGCCCAGCTTCTCGTATGCGGGCTTGACAGCCTCACGGAAGATGTCCTTATCGACCTCGACGATGGTCATGCCGTTGTCGGTCAGGGTCTTCTCCATGTCATCCTGAGCAGCGATGATGTCCTGAGCATTGTTGTATGCGCAGTCGTTGAAGTCCTTCTTCATGACTTCCTGATACTCGGCGGGCAGCTTGTCGAACCATGCCTGACCGCAGATGACCATGTTGAACAGGTTGATGTGCTCGGTCTTGCTGACATACTCGCAGACCTCGTAGATCTTGCTGGAAACAGCGGAGGTGTACTGGACTTCGCAGCCGTCGATGGACTTGGTCTGGATGCCGTTGTAGACCTCAGACCATGCGATGTTGTACGGGGTAGCGCCCATAGCGGAGATGGACTCAACGTACGGGTCAGCACCGGGGGTGCGGATGACAGCGCCCTTCAGATCGGCGGGGGTGTTGTAAGCCTTGTGGCCCATGAAGGAACGAGCACCGTCGTAGTAGTTGTAGCACAGGCCGCAGATGCCGTTGTTGGCCAGGTCAGCGTCCCAGCCCTTGAAGGTGTCGGTAGCCATCAGCTTCATGCCGTCCTCGTAGTTGTCCACGATGTAGGCCATGTTCATGATGCCGATGTCGTTGACATAGCTGGACAGACGGCCTGCGTCGGTCAGGACGGCGATGCCCATGCCCTGCAGAGCCTGGTCGATCATGTCTTCCTCACCGCCCAGCTGGCTGGAAGGATAGATGGTGACCTTCACATGGCCGTCGGTGTCCGCAGCGACCTTGTCGGCAGCAGCCTGCAGGCCCTGATAGATCATAGAAGTATCGGTCTGGGTGGTGGAGAGCTTCAGCTCAAAGACCTCACCGGATGCAGCAGAACCGGCAGTGGATCCGGAAGCAGCGGTGCCGGCGGTAGAAGCGGAAGAACCGCCGCAGGCGGTCAGGGCAGCAGTTGCAGCCATAGCGCCGCAGACAGCGAGAAACGAACGACGAGAGATCTTCTTCATGTGATTTTTCCTCCTGATTTTTCCAAACAGATTTTGCTCTTCTCGGATGAGCCTCGCGCAGGCCCATCTGATTTTCATGGCTTTATCATACCATGTTCATGTCCTGTTCACAGCTGTAGAATGTCACAAGCGTAATGTGACATTCTGCCAAATAAAGCATGACAAATGTCACTTCTTTCGTCAAATAGTCGAATAAAAGCCCGTTTTTATGCAGCAGTTTGCACAAAAACGGGCTTTTGCGTGGATTTTTTGTCAGCTTGTCAATGTGACGTCGAGCTGCTGCTGAATTTGCAGCAGCTGCAATTCAAAGTTCTTGTCTGCCGACATGGCCTCGGTGATCAGGCGGTCGGCGCTCTCCATCGCCTGATGATACCGCGCAAAGCGGGGCGTGGCAAGCGTATCCTCCATGATGGCAGGCAGAGTAGACATCCCGGGGGAGGCGGTGTCCTGCGAGTCCAGCTGAAGCAGCCGGGCGACCTCATCCGATTCCGTCACACTGTGCAGGGCGGACACGCCGCTCAACTCGGTGTAGACCATCGTCTGCATCTCCTCCGTGCAGGCAATGGTCTTCAGCAGCTCCCACGCCAGCCGGGAGTGCTTTGTGCGCTGGCTGATGCCCAGCATGAGGGTGCTCAGCCGGGAGTAGTTGCCGCCGCCGGCGCTTGTGCCGCTGGGCATGGCGATGCAGTCCCACTCAAAGTTCGACGAGCGCTTGATGCGCCACGGATACGGCTCATAGCTGCGGTACTCGGAAAAGAGCATCGGGCGGAACGCCACTCTGCCCTCGTCGAAGGTCTTGTCGCTCAGATCCGTTCCGGCGTTGAGCTGGTAGATCTGCCGCGCAAACTGCATGGCGGACTCCTGCGCGCTCTGGTTCAGCAGGCAGTGCTGGCCGTCCTCACTGAACAGCGAACAGCCGTTGGCCACCAGCGCCTCTTCCCAGCCGTAATCGTAGACGCCGAACTGGTCAACGATGCCGTCCCCGTCCGTGTCTCTCGTCAGCTGCTCACACAGGCTGTAAAACTCATCCCATGTCCAGTCGTTATCCGGGATGCGGATGTGCTCTTTCTGGAGCAGTGTCTTATTGATGAACATCATCTGCGGCACGCATTCCAGCGGCAGCGCATACTGTTTCCCCTTGTCGGCTCCGGCCTGCAATGCCGCCGGGTAAAAGCCGCTCAGATCCGCTTCCGGGTCTTGCTTCATGAACGGATCCAGCTCCCGCAGGGAAGCTGTATCGCTGAAAATTACAAAGTCCTCGGGAAGGATCACCATCACATCCGGCTCCTGCCCCAGCAGGTACTGGCCGCTGAGCCATTCGGTGTAGTCTTCGACCCGGATGCCGCTGGTGTACTCGACTTTCACGTTGGGGTGCTCTGCCTCAAACTTTTCAATGGCGGCGTCAATAAAGGTATAGTAGTTCTCGCCCGGGACCTTCCAATAGCTGTCACACGGGAAGCCGATGTGCAGCACCACCGGACGGCTGGCAGCCGCCAGAATGATGACCGCTGCCAGCAGAAAGGGCAGCGTGGCTTTCCAGTACCGGCTCATACGCCTGCCTCCGGCTGGCTGTTCTGGTTCTGCACCGCCCAGATGGCCAGCTGGGTGCGGTCACGGAGCTCCAGCTTGCGCAGGATGCTGCTGATGTAGTTGCGCACCGTGCCTTCGGAGAGATAGAGTCTGCCCGCGATCTCCTTGTTGGAGAGGCCGCAGCCCACCTCGCGGATGACCTGCCACTCCATCTTGGTCAGCTCCAGCGCATTCTTTTTGTTCACGCGCACCTGCACGTCGCCCTGTGCCATGCGGGAGAACATCTGCAAGACCTTGGACGCCACATCCGGGGCGATGATGGAGCCGCCGCGCGCGGCCTCCCTCACGGCGTTGGTCAGGCCGTCCACCGAGACGCCCTTGAGCAGGTAGCCGGAAGCGCCGTACCGCAGAGCGTCAAACACATAATCGTCATCGTCAAAGGTGGTCAGGATGATGACCTTGATGCCCGGAAACTCCTGCTTGATGCGGCGGGTACACTCCACGCCGTCCATCTCGGGCATCCGAATGTCCAGCAGCACCACGTCGGGCTGCTTTTCCTCCACGAGTTCCAGCGCTTCACGGCCATTGGCGGCTGTACCCACCATCTCAATGTCTTCCTGCCTGCTCATCACAAAGCTGAGGCTCTGACGGATCAGTTCCTGGTCGTCGGCCAGAAGCACCTTTATCATACCGTTTCCTCCTGTTTCCTCTTTTCACTGCCTGGGGTCTTGCGCAGAGGGATCTCTGCCCGGATGCAGAACCCGTCGCTGTTCTCATACCAGAACGTGCCGCCCAGCATGAGCATCCGCTCCTGCATATGCCGCAAGCCAAAGCCCGGCGTCACGCTCTTGCAGCCGATGCCGTTGTCCCTCACCGACACTTCCAGCACGCCGTCCTCGATATGGCACCGCACCTGGACCCGGGTGGCGTGGCCGTGGCGGATGGCGTTGGTGATGCCCTCCTGCACGGTGCGGTAGACGCAGTCTTCCTCATCCTGCGAGAGCGTCAGCCCGGCCAGCGACTCTTCCAGCTGGATCTGCGCGCCGCTGCTCTGCGCCATGCTGGCACACATCTTGTTGAGCGCGCCCGAGAGGTTTTCTTTTTCCAGCGAGTCCGGCCGCAGTGCCTTGACCGAGCGCCGGACATCGTTCATCCCGTTGCGGGCGGTGTCGGCTATCAGCTCCATCTGATGCCGTGCCATCTCGGGCGAGTCGTCCATCATCTGGATGCAGGCGTCCGCGCCCGCTGTGATGCCCGTGAGCACATGGCCTAACGTGTCGTGGATCTCGCGCGCAAGGCGGTTGCGCTCCTGCACCTGTGCGGTGTGGGCGCTCTCCTCGGCGTAGATGCGCAGCTGCTCGTTGGCCTGCTGCAGCTGCCGGTTCAGGTTCAGGATCTCCTGTTTCTCGCTGGTCTGCTGGCTGATGAACAGCACCATGTACAGGATGAAGAGTATCATTTCCAGCGCCGACAGGCTCTCGATCACCAGCTGCAGGACGCTGCGGGTGTGCAGGCTGTAAAAAGCCAGGTATTGTTTCAGCGTCACGGCATGGAGGGCGCTGGTGGCGGCGTCCATGTTGCAGAAAAGGTACACCACGATCATGGCGCTCAGAAAGCGCTTCTGCCGGAGAGCGCGCGGGTCGTCCACCATATCCACGATCGCAAACAGAGCGATCTTGTCGCAGTTCTGCTGGAAGATCAGCGCCGAGGCACTGTACAGCACGCCCTCCAATAAATATAGCTGCCAGCTGCTGCGGGAGAGAAAGCCGCTGTCCACCTCATGGGAGCACTTGCTCAGGATGGTGCCCACCGCTGCCAGCATCACGCCCAGGGCAAGCACACCGGGGCGGTACGGCAGCCATTGCAGCTGCTGCAAAAACGAGTCTGCACGGCCAACTCTCACCGCGTAGAGCGGCGTGATGATCTGCACCGCAAAGATGAGCAGGATCAGAAATACCGTCAGCCACTCAATGGCATGGTAGAGCACCCGGAGGCCGATGGACAAATTTTCAGTTTTCATTGCCAGCCCTCCGTGCCGTAGCGCAGAATATCCTCCTGCGTGATTTGATTTACCGGCACCACGATGTTGGTCAGGTACGGCTTT
>OGIZ01001156.1_pt1 | contig 11162 bp, 10 predicted proteins | sample 1571911 | NCBI WGS metagenome assembly OGIZ01 (sample SAMEA2582108, study PRJEB24529) | metagenome | biome: Human gut stool | place: China | collected 2011 | reverse complement strand
TGATACATTGGGCCACATCTCTAAAACCGTCGGCTTAAATGTACCAAACATGGCGAAAATCGGTCTTGGAAATATTCCTCGTGAAGTACCATTGAAGACTGTGCCAGCTGAAAGCAACCCAACTGGCTATGCGACAAAATTGCAAGAAGTCTCTCTTGGGAAAGACACTATGACTGGTCACTGGGAAATCATGGGGCTTAACATTACAGAACCGTTTGATACCTTCTGGAATGGATTCCCAGAAGAAATTATTACAAAGATTGAAGAATTCTCAGGACGTAAGGTCATCCGTGAAGCCAACAAACCTTATTCTGGTACAGCGGTCATCGATGACTTTGGACCACGTCAAATGGAAACTGGTGAGTTGATCATCTATACATCAGCAGACCCTGTCCTTCAAATCGCAGCTCACGAAGACATCATTCCTTTGGATGAACTCTACCGTATCTGTGAATACGCTCGTTCCATCACTTTGGAACGTCCAGCTCTTCTAGGACGTATCATTGCCCGTCCTTATGTTGGGGAACCTGGAAACTTCACACGTACAGCTAACCGTCGTGACTTGGCTGTTTCACCATTTGCGCCAACTGTTTTGGACAAGTTGAACGAAGCGGGGATCGATACCTATGCAGTTGGTAAGATCAACGACATCTTTAACGGAGCTGGTATCAACCACGATATGGGCCACAACAAATCAAATAGCCACGGTATGGATACCTTGATTAAGACCATGGGACTTCCTGAGTTCCAAGAAGGGTTCTCATTTACCAACTTGGTAGACTTTGATGCTCTTTATGGTCACCGTCGCAATGCTCATGGTTACCGCGATTGCTTGCACGAATTTGACGAACGCTTGCCAGAAATCATTGCAGCCATGCGTGAAGATGACCTCTTGATGATCACTGCAGACCACGGGAATGACCCAACCTATGCTGGTACAGACCATACGCGTGAATACATTCCATTCTTGGCTTATAGCCCATCCTTCAAGGGCAATGGTGTGATTCCAGTCGGTCATTTCTCTGATATCTCTGCGACAATTGCAGAGAACTTTGGTGTTGAAAAAGCCATGATCGGTGAAAGCTTCTTAGACAAATTGAACTAAGATGACACGCTTCGCTCTCCTCGTAAGAGGGATCAATGTTGGCGGGAAAAACAAGGTCGTGATGGCAGAGCTTCGAGAGGAGCTCCAAACGATCGGGCTGGATGGGGTAGAGACCTACATCAATAGTGGCAATATCTTCTTTGAATCTGCTGGTTCTAAAGCAGAATTGGTGGATTTGCTGGGACATTTCTTTTGTGATCACTATCCCTTTATCCAGTCTTTTTCTCTCTTTTCAGCTGAGGACTATGCGCAAGATCTCGCTGCTTTACCAGCCTGGTGGCAGGAGGATCTGGCCCGCAAGGATGTTCTCTTTTACACAGAAGGCCTTGATCAGGATGCCGTTTGGGAGCTGGTCTCCTCTTTTTCGCTCGGTGATGAAATCATTCATCGTGGAAGACTTGGGATCTACTGGGGCAAATACTCAGAAGAAACCTATACAAAGACCGCTTACCACAGACAAGTCCTCAAGATGCCGGATTACCGTCTGTTGACCATTCGCAATGCCAATACATTCGACAAAATTGGCCAATTTTTAAGGAAATCATAAAGGAGATATGCAATGACATTATTAGCAAAAATCAATGAAACAGCTGCTTTTTTGAAGGGCAAAGGAATGGAAGCACCTGAGTTTGGCTTGATCCTTGGATCAGGTCTTGGAGAACTGGCTGAAGAAATCGAAAATCCAGTTGTAGTAGACTATTCTGAAATTCCAAACTGGGGTCGTTCAACGGTTGTCGGTCATGCTGGTAAATTGGTCTACGGTGATCTTGCTGGACGTAAGGTATTGGCGCTTCAAGGTCGTTTCCACTTCTACGAAGGAAACCCATTGGAAGTTGTGACTTTCCCAGTTCGTGTCATGAAAGTTTTGGGCTGTGAAGGAGTTCTTGTCACCAACGCTGCCGGTGGTATTGGCTTTGGTCCTGGTACTTTGATGGCTATCACAGACCATATCAACTTGACTGGTCAAAACCCATTGATCGGTGAAAACTTGGATGATTTTGGTCCACGTTTCCCAGATATGTCGAAAGCTTACACACCTGAATACCGTGAAATCGCCCACAAAGTAGCTGACAAATTGGGTATCAAATTGGATGATGGGGTTTATATCGGTGTGACTGGTCCTACCTACGAAACTCCAGCTGAAATCCGTGCGTTTAAGACTCTTGGTGCAGATGCTGTCGGAATGTCAACTGTTCCTGAAGTCATCATTGCAGCGCATTCTGGCTTGAAGGTTCTTGGTATTTCATGTATTACCAACTTTGCGGCTGGTTTCCAAGAAGAGCTCAACCACGAAGAAGTAGTGGAAGTGACAGAGCGCGTCAAAGGCGACTTCAAAGGATTGCTAAAAGCGATTCTTGCTGAGCTCTAATCCAATGAAAGTACGACTCCAAAGTCTGCCCTACGGACTGAGGTTACTTCTAGCCACCTTATCATTAGGAATCGGGACGGGTCTGGTCGGAATTGCCTGTCATTATCTATTAGAAGGGGTGCAAGGGCTGGCCTTTGGTCAAGATACGTCGGATTTACTCCAGCAATTTCAAGAAGCTGGAGGTCTCCGTAGATTTCTGGTCTTGTGTGTGACTGGGTGCTTGGCAGCAGGCTTCTGGTATGTCCTGCAAAGGCGTCATCAAATCCTGTCTATTCGCCAGCAAATTGACTTAGCTGGAGACAGGGAACCAGCGCCCTTAGCCCACCTCCTTCATTCAGGGATGCAGGTGGCAATTGTTGGAGCAGGCGCATCGGTCGGAAAAGAAGGAGCCCCACGTGAGGTCGGGGCTCTTCTAGCTGGTCGCTTGGCGAAGGGATTCTCACTAGCTCTCAAAGAGCGAAAAGTCTTGATTGCCTGTGGTGCTGGAGCTGGTTTAGCTGCGGTCTATCAGGTCCCCTTTGCCAGTAGCTTGTTCGTCTTTGAGACCTTAGGACTCGCCTACAGTTGGCAGAATTTTCTACTGGTTTTGACCAGTACTTATCTGGCCACCTGGGTTGCTCAGTCCATCGTTGGTCAGGAGGCTGTTTATCACCTGTCCGCAGTCTCATGGTCGTCTAGCAGCTTCTTACAGGCTATTGTGATTGCTTTCTTGGTCACTCCCTTGGCTCTGGTCTTTGCTTTCCTCGCCAAGCGGGCTAGTCACAAAAGGCGGAAGGATGGGACGATTCTTTGGGCTCTTCCTCTAGCCTTTCTAGTGCTGGGGAGCCTAGTAGCCTTTTTCCCTATCTTTATGGGAAATGGCCAGGTACTAGCACAAGCCCTCTTGTCTAGTCAGCCGATTCCTTATCTTCCACTGACTCTTGCAGTGAAGGGGCTTATAGTTTACCTCCTCTTGCGCAATGGTGCTTATGGGGGTACCTTGACACCATCATTTGCCCTTGGGATTGGTTCTGGCTACCTAGTGACCTTGCTTTTGAAAGTCCTTGGGATTCATCTGGATCCTGCTCTAGGGATGTTACTAGGAGCGACCGTCTTTTTAGGGACGACCCTAGAAGCTCCTCTGACAGCCATTGCCCTGAGCCTTGGATTTACAGGCCAAACTTGGAATTTGACTATTCCGCTTGTACTTGCGGCTGGTCTGTCATACGTGATTCGAAAGAGATGGGAGAAGAAATGATGAAGGTACATTTTGTACTGCATGAAACTTTTGAAGTGCCGGGCGCTTATCTAAAATGGGCACAGGAGCGTGGCCATCAAGTGACCACGACTAAAGTCTATGAGAATGAAATCTTACCAGAGTCAGTGGATGAGATTGACTTTTTGATCGTCATGGGAGGACCTCAATCGCCAGATGAAGATCGAGAAGCTTTTCCATACTACGATCCTCAGGCAGAGATCGAGCTAATTCAAAAGGCCATGAAGGCTGATCGTTATATTGTTGGGGTCTGTCTTGGTGCCCAGCTCCTGTCTGTTGCCTATGGTGCAAAGTATGAACACAGTCCTGAGCGCGAAATTGGGGTTTATCCTGTGACCTTGACGCCTGAAGGACTGACAGATCCACATGTCGGTGAGTTTGGAAAAACTCTTGAAACTGGTCACTGGCATGGTGATATGCCCGGATTGACAGAAGATGCTGTTGTTCTTGCGACCAGTCAAGGGTGTCCACGTCAGATGATTCGCTTCAGTCCGAAACACTATGCCTTCCAAGCCCACTTGGAATTTGATCCAGAAGCAGTCGATCTCTTGATTGCTGCTGACGGTGAAGATGTTTTGGAAGAACAAAGTCAAAAATTGACCTTTGTTCAAAAACCTGAAGCCATTCGTGCTTACGATTATCGAGAAATGAATGCCAAACTCTACGCATTTTTGGATTCATTAACAAAATAAATAAAAAAGAAAGGTAGAGCATGTGTTCTAATTTGAACACGAGCGGAAAGCTCTCCTAATTACTCAATAAAAAAAGAAAGGATGGGTTTACCGTATTCGCTGAACTGAATACGGGCGGAGAACTGTGTAAAAAAGATAAACTGTCTAGCATCTGCGATGCGTCGTCAGTTTCCTATTTTTACTTTGTTCTCTGTCGCCCTTTATATCTTAATTATGTCTATCCATATTGCTGCTAAGCAGGGTGAAATTGCTGATAAAATTCTTCTTCCTGGGGATCCTCTTCGTGCGAAATTTATCGCTGAGAATTTCCTTGAAGACGCTGTTTGCTTCAACGAAGTTCGTAACATGTTTGGTTACACAGGAACTTATAAAGGTCACCGTGTATCTGTCATGGGAACTGGAATGGGGATGCCATCCATCTCCATCTATGCGCGTGAATTGATTGTCGACTACGGTGTGAAGAAATTGATCCGTGTGGGAACGGCTGGTTCTTTGAACGAGGATGTCCATGTTCGTGAATTGGTCTTGGCGCAAGCTGCCGCAACCAACTCAAACATCATCCGCAACGACTGGCCTCAATACGATTTCCCACAAATCGCTAGCTTTGATCTTTTAGACAAGGCTTACCATATTGCCAAAGATCTTGGTATGACCACTCACGTCGGCAATGTCTTGTCATCAGATGTCTTCTATTCAAACTATGGTGAAAAGAACATCGAGCTTGGTAAATGGGGTGTCAAAGCTGTAGAAATGGAAGCGGCAGCCCTTTACTATCTTGCTGCTCAACACCATGTTGATGCCCTTGCTATCATGACTATTTCAGACAGTTTGGTCAATCCTGATGAGGACACAACCGCTGAAGAACGTCAAACTACTTTCACAGACATGATGAAAGTTGGTCTTGAGACCTTGATTGCAGACTAATGGCAAAATTCCTTCATGATGAATGGCTCTACGATCTCCAAAATTATCACTACAGCCGGGCTCTGCGCTCTATCAAACAGCAGGAAGAAGTACCGGATTTGTTGGTAAGTTTACTGCAGTTAATGGCGGAGCGTCGTGAGCTTAATATCCAACCCGTCATGAATCAAAAGTTGAGAACCGAGTTGCTAGAGGCGACTGGTTTTCAGCTTTTTTGGCATGAAGATCCAGAAAATGAACAGTTGGCCAACTACCTCTATGATCTTGAAGCGAAGTTGCGAAATGAGCAGATTATTGACTTTGTTCGTGCCGTTAGCCCAGCCATCTATCGGATCTTTATGCGATTGATTCAGTTGAAAATTCCTGATATTACCAACTATATCCATAACTCCAAAGAATCGAGTTATGACCGTTGGAAATTTGAGAGTCTGCATGCGTCCGACAACCCTATCCTGCAGCAATTCCACAGCGAAAGTGTGGTCAATTCGTCCAGTTTGACGGAGTTGATTGTGCAGTTGGATTTGCCAGATAGCGTCAAAGTTGCAGCCCAACAATTGCGGGAGTTAGAAAAATCAGTTCGCAACCCCCTGGCCCACTTGATCAAGCCCTTTGATGAGGAAGAGCTCCATCGGACGACGGGTTTCTCTTCTCAGGATTTTATGAAGAATTTGATTGACCTTGCAAGCTACACAGGCATCCATTATGATCAAGTTAACTTTTATTTTGATCAGGCCAATGCTGTCATGGAAGAGCTACTAAAGGAGAAGTAGATGGATAAGATTGCTCAACTACAGGAGATGATTGATCAGAGTCAACGGATCGTGTTTTTCGGTGGGGCAGGAGTTTCCACGGAGTCCAATATTCCAGATTTTCGAAGCTCAGACGGTGTCTATAGTGTTCAGGTAGGGCGGCATTTGACAGCTGAGCAATTGGTCTCCCATACCATGTTTGAGCGCTATCCAGAGGACTTTTTCGACTTTTATAAAAAGTACTTGCTCTACCCAGATGCCAAACCCAATGCTGCCCATCGCTATCTGGCTCGACTTGAAGAGACCGGTAAGCTCAAGGCAGTGGTGACACAAAATATCGATAGTCTCCATGAAATGGCTGGTTCTAAAAAAGTTTTGAAGCTTCATGGCAGTGCCGACCGCAATTACTGTACGGGTTGCCAGCGATTTTATGATTTGGAGGCCTTTCTAGCTTTGGAAGGCCCGGTTCCACACTGTCTGGACTGTGGCAAGGTTGTCAAGCCGGATGTGACCCTCTACGAGGAGCCTCTCGATATGGAGGTCTTTAGCCAAGCAGCCCAAGCCATCCAAGAGGCTGATCTCCTGATTATCGGCGGTACCTCTCTCGTGGTCTACCCAGCAGCTAGTTTGATCCAGTATTTCCAAGGGAAGAAGCTGGTTGTCATCAATAAAACCAGTATCCCTCAGGACAAACAGGCAGACCTGGTTATTGAAGGGAAAATTGGGGAAGTATTTTCACAATTAAGACAATAAAAAGAGAGTGGGACAGAAATCGGTAATTCGTTAGAATTTGATTTCGTCGTCCCACCTCCGCACAGTTGAGTAGGGCTGTAAAAGCTGATGAAATCAGCGTAGTAGAGCCCACTCAACCACTGCGTCTTGCTCGACAATCCAAAAACAATTGAGAGGCTAGGACTTTTGTCCCAGCCTCCTTTTTTATTTATCAAACTTCACTTCCTCAAGCAAGTACTCGATGAATTTTTCTCCCATTTTTGAGAGGGCTGTTTTTTCATGTTTGATGTAGACCAGCTCGATCGGGTCTTCGATATCAAGGGGAATGGAGACGATGTTATTTCCGTTGAGATTGCTGTTGAGGATCCCGGTCGCAATGGTGTAGCCATCTAGACCAATCAAGAGATTAAAGAGGGTCGCCCGGTCACTAACGACGATGGATTTCTTATGATGCTCTTGAGAGAGGATCTCTTCTGAGAAGTAGAAGGAATTGTGGGTTCCTTGGTCATAGCTAAGGTATGGGAAATCTTCCAGATCTGACAAGTGAACGATCTCTTTCTTGGCAAGAGGATTGGTCTTGCTGACAAAGATATGAGGTTGCGCTGTAAAGAGGTGGGTGGCAATCAGGTGATTATCATCCAGCATCTTAGAGAGGACATCTCGGTTGTAGCTATTCAAAAAGAGTACGCCAACTTCGCTTCGGAAATTCTTGACGTCATCGATGATCTCCCAAGTCCGCGTCTCCCGTAGGAAGAGCTCGTATTTTTCCATGTCACTTTTCTTGAGGAGAGAAACGAAGGCCTCAACCACGAAGGCGTAGTGCTGTGAAGAGACGCTGAAAAGCTCACGAGAGCCCACAGGATTTTTATAGCGCTCGGACAAGAGGTCAATCTGCTCCACCACCTGGCGGGCATAAGAAAGAAACTCCATCCCATCACGAGTTAGAGTGATTCCTTTGGGATTCCGGATAAAGATTTCAATTCCCATCTCATTTTCCAAGTCCTTGACGGCATTGGAGAGACTGGGTTGCGTGATAAAGAGTTGTTTTGCGGCCTCATTCATAGAGCCGGTTTCGACGATTTTGATAATGTATTGTAATTGTTGTATTCTCATGCTTTTATTTTAACATAAAAAAGCACGTTTTTCCCGTAAAATGTGGACATTTCAAGGATTGTATAAGAGAGTAACACGGACTGGAGTAGGTAATCAGAAGTAGGCTAAATCAAATAGTTAAAAAAATAGGAGATTGGAAACAAAATCTCCATCTGGGGACTGATTTTGATGGAAAAATACAGTTTTGCCTTGCTTAAGGGGTGAGCTGATTGATAGAATGGTAAAAAATTGATTGAGGAGATCTTATGAAAAAACTCGTTTCCTGGTATAAGAAAAAGGATAAGGAATTGGAAACCCATTTCACAGCCGGTCTGTTGCAGATCAATTTTGTGACCAATGCTTTGATTCTATTGGCCTTTTACATCTATTTGGTCATTAGTCAGTCGCTCTACGCAATAAAGGATCCATTCATTCAATTTAGTGTTTGGGTTATCATTGCCTTCACGATGGAGATCTTACCCTACGGTCTAACCATTGCCCTCTTTGTTCCCAATATTTTTGTCATCATTTATGGGATCGGTCGGTGGTCTAGCCTCCAGTTCAAAGAATCTGAGGAAGAAGCTCTCAAAGATCCGGATTTGTTTGAAGAGAGAGGGCCAAAGGAAGGGCAAGGGACAAGAGAAGATGACGCATTTCTTACGAAGGAAAAGCAGGAATCACCTAGTCCTAAGCCTGTCAAAAAGAAAAAGCAACAGCCTACCATTGTTCTTTGGTTTGGTCTCTTTGGTTGCTTTCTCGAAGCGATTTTCATTTTCATCGTCAAGGATATGACCTTTTACGATTGGAGTGAGAGTTTGATCAATTCTCAGAAGCATGCCCTGATCTGGACTGGCGCCTATCCGACCTTCTTCACACTGGCAGCTCTTACTTTACTAGCCTTGATTATCTATTCCTACCGGGATGCGAATTCACTCTCGCCGTTAGCAAATGTCTTCTGCATCAGTGGCATTCTAGGAGGAGTGGTTCTTCTCTTAGTTTTTGATAATCAACTGCAGGTAGCAAGTTTTCACACCTTTTTCTTACTGATCTATTCCATAAATCTCTTGTGGGTTCGTATCAAGGAGTGGCAAGAAGATCGAACAGAGATCACCTATGAGAATCGTCTGCTTCAGTATTTCCATCAGCTCTTAAACAAGTCACGTAACTGGCCTTGGCTAGCGGTTTTGCTTGCCCTTCCGACGCTGGTTCTCGTCGTCCTCATTCTCATGCTCTTTGGGCAACAACCAGATTCCATGATCAAGGCCTGGACCAATACAGCAGACTGGGCCTTCTCGCAAAAGATCCCTCCTCAGAATCTCATCATTGATGAGCACTATCTCTGTACGGTTGCGGCTGGTGGGCATGAAAAAGTTGTCAAGCCCCAGCGGATGGGCATCCGCCACGGTCATCCAGTCGTTGTCAATCGCCAGCTCTGTATTGCCAATGCTTTTGAGCAAGTATTAGAAGAAAAGACACCCCGATTCCATCGCTTCTTACGTCGCAATTATGACCGCTATGGCTATCCTTTTGCTAAACATATCAAGAAGAAATGGGCTATGGACCTGATTTACTACCTAATGAAACCCTTGGAATGGATCTTTTTGCTGGTTCTCTATCTAGTCGATCGCAAGCCTGAGAACCGAATAGCCATGCAATACATCAAACCGATCCCAGAAGATTTTGATCCCAAAAAAGCTTCTTAAGTCACTGATTTCTACTTGACAAGCGACCAGTAGCGCGATATAATGAGACAAATTTAACCTTTAAGAGGTCCAGAGAGGCCTGCAAGGAAAGACAGAAAAAAGATCAGCGGACGGAGTCTAGCTGATCATTTGTGGGACCTTGCTTTTGCGAGGTCTTTTTTGCTGGAAGAAAGAAGAGGAAACCAATGGTCAGTGACAGCTGTAAGAAACGGTTTGGAAAAATCATGATGGAAGACATGGAGTTAATCGCTCAAGAAGAGATTGCGCCCCGGATTTTTTCAATGGTCTTGAAGGGGGAAATGGTGGAGCAGATGTTGCCGGGGCAGTTTCTCCATATCCGTGTGCCGGATGACTCTAAGCTCCTTCGCCGTCCCATTTCTATCTCAGAGATTGATCCAGACAGCCAGACCTGTCGCCTCATCTATCGGGTAGAAGGAGGCGGAACGGCCATCTTTTCTCACTTGCCTGTCGGTAGCTTTCTCAGTGTCATGGGCCCTCAAGGAAATGGCTTTGACCTAAAAGATCTTGGTCAAGGGGCGCGTGCTTTGATCATCGGTGGCGGGATTGGAGTGCCTCCCTTGGTCCAAGTGGCTAAACAACTACATGAGCAAGGAGTAGAAGTACATTCTGTCCTTGGATTTGCTACTAAAGAAGCAGTTATCCTTGAGGAAGAATTGAAGCAGTATGGGCAAGTCACTATTACAACTGACGATGGCTCTTATGGCATAAAGGGATATGTCTCCACCATCGTTGACCAGATGGACCAGGAGTTTGATGCCATCTATTCTTGTGGGGCTCCTGGCATGCTCAAATATGTCAACAGCAAGTTCTATGACCACCCTCGCGCCTATATTTCCATGGAATCCCGCATGGCTTGTGGGATGGGAGCTTGTTATGCCTGCGTGGTGCATCTGGAAAATGCAAGCCAAGCAGCAAATAAGCGCGTGTGTGAAGACGGACCGGTCTTTGAAACTGGTACAATTGTGATGTAGGGAGGAAAGTATGACAAGCAATCGATTAGCTGTATCCTTACCAGGATTAGACTTGAAAAATCCCATTATTCCAGCTTCTGGCTGTTTTGGCTTTGGCCAAGAATATGCCAAATACTATGATTTAGATCTTCTTGGATCCATTATGATCAAGGCGACGACTGCTGAGGCTCGCTTCGGAAATCCGACACCACGTGTTGCGGAGACTCCTGCAGGCATGCTTAATGCCATTGTGCTCCAAAATCCAGGCGTAGACGTTGTCCTAGCAGAGAAACTCCCTTGGTTGGCCCAGCATTATCCAGATTTACCGATTATCGCCAACGTAGCTGGCTTCTCTAACGAAGAGTATGCGACGGTTTCTAGAAAAATCTCGCAAGCACCAAATGTCAAAGCGATTGAGCTCAATATCTCTTGTCCCAATGTGGACCATGGCAACAACGGCCTCTTAATCGGGCAGGTTCCAGAGTTAGCCTATGCAGCTGTCAAAGCAGCAGTGGAAGCTTCCTCCGTCCCTGTCTATGTCAAGTTAACGCCTAGTGTGGCAGACATCACCCA
>OGIZ01001143.1_pt1 | contig 11248 bp, 7 predicted proteins | sample 1571911 | NCBI WGS metagenome assembly OGIZ01 (sample SAMEA2582108, study PRJEB24529) | metagenome | biome: Human gut stool | place: China | collected 2011 | reverse complement strand
AGGTTAATGCGTCCCGGTGAAAAAAATGTGTGATCTGCTTCTGCCCCAAAAATTGTTGCAAAGTTTGAACGCAATTGTTGAATAGAAAGAGTTGTTGACATAAAAAGTCTCCTTTTATTTTGTTAGGTCTTGTAACCGTTTTATTATCTTTATTATAAAACATCATTAGTAAAACTTCAAGTATTTTAGTAAATTTTTACCAAAAAATCTCAATTAGGAGATGACCCAATTGAGATTCTTCATTCATTAGTGTTTCTTTCTTGGATAGACAAAAGATCCAAGGAAGGTTAAGAGGCTGACACCCATAAGGGCTAGGAGGTTCTCGGTTTGCCCGGTCTTTGGCAATACCGATGAAGCAGGACTAGCGGATACACTTGCAGGAGCCTGAGCAGTGTCATGTGACACAGAGACCGGAGTAACTTGTGGTCCATCAAGAGAGCTTGCATTTTCTTGCTTGCTAAGAAGGACCTGTGTCTCTGTATTTCCAACCACTACTGGTTTTGTCTGATGGGTTGGATCTAAAACTGGTGAAGTTGGGTCTTGGGCTTCTGGTGTTGGTAATGGTGTTGGTAATGGAGCAGGTGCTGGATAGAAGAGACCATGACCAATACGGTAAGCATACTCTGTTTCCGACATTTTTCCATCTACAATTTTTGGAATATCAACCGGCAAGGTACCTAGATGTTCCTTGCCATTGAAGATGACTTCCACTCCTGCAGGAATATTAGGACCAAATGCATTGTCTGGTTTGAGGGATTCCGTTGGATCCATTCCCTTATTTCCATAGACTGCTAAAATGGCTTTGGCTGCGGGATAGTTGGCTACATCATAAGGTTTAGAGATAGAAAGGACAGCTGCCTTCTTATGGTTGGTATTGGCATAATTGACGATTTCTGTTGGAATCTTGGTCCGCCAGAAATCTTTATCCAGTTGCCCTTCATAACCGATCTCTGAAATCACTACGATATGGGTGGCTTTTTCAAGGTCTTCTTTTAGACTATCAAGGGTGGATTCCTTAGTGAAGTTCTTGGCCACAAAGGAGGTATCTTTTGGAAGCACTCCATCCGCGATTAAGCGACGCATGCCCAAATTTAGTCCAGGGACTTCATTTTCAAAAGCTCCTAAGAGTAAGACATGGTCCCCTGTTTGCACCTTAAATGGCAAGGTATTGTCTTCATTTTTTACAACCGTCACCGCTGCTGCTGCAATCTTGCGTTCCAAGTCACGGTTGAGGCTAGATCCGACTGCTTCCTCTGCTTTTTCAGCTGTCCGAGCACTTGGATCAAAATTCAGGACCCCACGTTTTTCTTTGAGGGTCAGGATCCGACGAACCGACTCATTTAAGCGTTCTTCTGAGATGTCACCGGTTTGGACCGCATCTACCACTGCATTGACGATGGTATCAATCTTGGTCAAATCGGCTTTGCTGCGAAGGGTCGTTGGCATCAAAACCAGGTCAACTCCGGCTTTGATAGCCATCTTCACGGCTTCCACCTCACCGAAGTTCTTAGCGATAGCATCCATTCCCATGGCATCGGAGACAATCACGCCCTTATAGCCGTATTTCTTCCGTACCAAGCCCGTTAAAATATCATCAGAGAGAGTCGCTGGAACATAGATTTTCTCACCCGTTTCTTTTGACACGACCTGATCTTTTTCAATCTGCGGGTACTGGATATGAGCTGTCATCAAGAGGTCGACCCCTTCATCCATAGCTTTTTTGAATGGAAGGAGTTCCAATTTTTCAAGCTCGGCAAGAGATTTGTCCACCAATGGGAGACCCGTATGGGAATCGACTGCTGTATCCCCATGACCTGGGAAATGCTTGGCTGCTACAGCCACATTGTAGTCCTGAATGCCTTTCATCATCGGAATACCCAAGTAAGCAACCCGGTTTGGATCAGATGAGAAGGAACGAAGCCCAATCACAGGGTTTTGAGGATTGTTATTGGTATCTAGAACCGGAGCGAAATCCACATTCAAGCCTAGTGCAGAAAGCTCCCGACCGATGATTTGACCGGCTTCTTTCGCTAGTTTGGGATCATTGGTAGCCCCTATAGCCATATTACCAGGAAGGGCTGTACCCGTACCCAAGCGGTAGACGATCCCTCCTTCTTGGTCGATGGCTAACAAGAGCGGAATCTTCCCGTTATTGGCCTTGTTTTCAATCGCTGCCTTTTGCATATCTTGCGTCAGAGCCAGTGTCTGCTTGGTTTCTTTGACGTTTTCAGCAAAAAGAATGACGCCTCCAAAATCATATTTATCGATCGCATCTGCTACTTCAGCATTGACCTTGGTGAGATCCTGTGGCGATTCCTGATTAGCCTCTTGCCACTTACGGAAGTCCGGCATGATCATTTGAGTCACTTTTTGTTTGAGTGGCATGTTTTCAATCAGTTTTTCCACTTCAGGAGATGCTGTCTCTGTCGATGTTACCGTTGGGGAGGCAGAAGGGACAGCTGCACGGTCTGTTGTCGTCGGTGTTTCGGCCACTTCTCCCTGATTTTCTGTAGTGGTTTCTGGCGTTGGAGAAGCCACCACCTCTTCTACTGTTGCTGCCGGTTCATTGGCTTGATCCGACGCTTGAGCTGTGTCTGCTTTTGCTGTTTGAACGGATAATAGAGCAAAAGCCGTTAATAGGGCCGCAGATGGATAAATGATTTTTTTCATAAAGCGACCTCCTTTCTTTCAATAGATATTGTACCATTGTTTTATAGTTTTGTAAACGGTTGCAAGGTGCTTGTTTTAAAAAAGGATAAGCATTTTTTACTTATCCTTTAGTTCGTTCATATTTTTTTAAAACACCATTTCTTGACCATTTTCTGTCACTTGGTAAGTGCCCTCAGCAAGATCAATTCGGGCTACTGCTGTGACAGTCTGGTCTTTATTTTGGCGCGTGATGACAATGGTATGATCATCTGGTGTTTCCACCTCAATGCTTCCTTCTAGGTCAAAAGCTTGCGAGTTGTTCCGGAAACTAAAGAGTTTGAGAAGGGATTGCACGACTGGTCGCTCTACTTCTTGAGCGATTTCTTCATTGCTGTAGTAATGACGGTTGATATTGCGGCCTTCTTTGGTGTTTTCTAAGAGTTCCAAATCATTCTTCCCAGCTAGGAATCCAACATAATAAACTTGTGGAATACCTGGTGCAAAGGCTTGAATTAAACGGGCTAGGAAGTACTTGCGATCATCATCTCCAAGTGCTGAATAATAGGTCGAATTGATTTGGTAGATGTCCAAGTTGTTGTATTCTGCTGTGGAATATTTGCGTTTAACATTTGCCCCTACCTTATAGAGCTCATTTGAAGCATAGTCAATCTCTTCATCTGTCAAGATATCCTTGACATCGACCACCCCAATTCCATCATGGGTGTCCAGCGTCGTGAATTGCTTCATTGGACTCATCTTCAACCACTTGGCAAGGCGCTCCACTTTTGAACTATAGAGGGTATAGAGGGTTACCATTGGAAGGGCGAAGTCATAGACATAATAGTCGTGATCGGCAATCTTAAATTGGATGGAATAGTGCTCATGAATCTCTGGAAGAAGCTCAGCACCGTAGCCTGCCGCTATATCGCGCACCTTATCCAACAAATCCCAAATGTCTGGCTCCACGAAGAAATCATTGGTGTCCAATTTCTTGACTGCATAGGCAAAGGCGTCCAAACGAATGAGGTCACAGCCATTGCTTGCCAGGTGTTCGATGGTCTTTCGAATGAAATCCATGGTCACTTCCTTGGTCACGTCTAGGTCAATCTGCTCTTCCCCGAAAGTATTCCAGAGATGCTCGGTCGTCCCATCCGCAAAAGTGATTTCTTGCTTGGGAGCTCGGTCTTTGCGCTTATAAATCAAGTCCACATCCGCTTGAGTTGGACGATTCTCCGGCCAGAACTTGTCCCAGTTGAGAAAGAGGTCCTTGTAGGCACTTTGGTCGTGCTTTTCTTGGTAGTCCTTGTAGTATTTAGACTGACGAGAAATGTGATTGATCATAAAGTCAAACATAAGATAGTACTTGTCGCCCAAGCGTTTGACATCTTCCCAATCTCCAAAGGCTGGATCCACTTGGTCATAGTCTACAGGCGCAAAGCCCCGGTCACCAGTTGATGGGAAAAATGGCAAGAGGTGAACCCCACCTACTGCATCACCAAAATGTTTCTCTAGATTTTCATAGAGATCCTTAAGGTTATTTCCTAAGCTATCTGAGTAAGTAATTAACATGGTTTTGTTTTGAATTGGCATAATGGTTTCCTTTTCTTTTTTTTGAAAGCCAAGTCTGAAGAGACCTGGCTTTCTTGAGTTTATATTTTTAAATAATTGCTTCCTAGGATACGATTGAAATCAGCAAGCTAAATCGTCCCTTTGTATCTTGTTATTTCACTGCGCCGTTGCTCATTCCTGCGATGATATGGCGTTGGAAGAAGAGATAGACAATGGTGATACTGATAATGCCGACAACGTAGGAAGCAAAGCTTGGTCCGTAGTCGTTGAAATATTGGCCTGCGTAGTTGTATTGGAACAAAGGCAAGGTCCACATTTTGGAATCGCGGTTCAAGACAAGGAGTGGCAACATGAAGTCATTCCAGAACCAAAGGGCATTGATGATCATGGTTGTCGCATGCATGGGTTTCATCATTGGGAAGATGATGCGGAAATAGGTTGTGAATTTATTAGCCCCATCGATCTCTGCTGCTTCATCCAAACTTTCTGGAATCGAGATTTTGATATACCCGACATAGAGAAAGAGGGTCTGTGGAATCGCATAAGTCAAGTAGAGCAAGATCAATCCAAAGGTATTAGCCAAACCGAGTTTACTCATCATAACCGTAATCGGAATCATGATGACTTGGAAAGGTACAAAGATCCCAAGGATCAAGAGGGTGTACATGATGGTAAAGGCTTTTCTCTTACTCATATTGCGAGCGATGGAGTAGGCTGCCATGGGGATAAAGATCATTACTGCAAGTAAAGACAAGACAGTGATGACGACAGAGTTCCAATAATAGCCTCCGATCCCATCAGCCAAGAGACGGCTAAAGTTGTCCCATGTGAAATTCGTCGGGAATCCAAAGAAATTGTCTACGATATCCTTGGTGGGTTTGAAGGAACTAAAGAGGGTGGCAAGGAGTGGCACTAAAATCAGAACCGATCCTAGAATCAATAGAATATATTTGCCAATCAAGGCTTTTCTTTCATCTTGTTTCATCGTGCTTCTCCTCTTAAATTTCAAATTTCTTAGATACTCTCAATTGGATGATCGAAATCACTACAATCAAGAAGAACAAGATTACGGCAATGGCATTGGCATAACCGAATTGGTTGTTTTTAAAGGCGTAGTTATAAACCAAGAGCCCAAGTGAGGTTGTGGCATTGTTTGGACCCCCACCAGTCATGGCAAAGACTTGGTCAAAGGCGGTAAGCCCACCTTTTAGGGCTAGGATAAAGACCATAGAGACACTTGGTAGCAAGTAAGGCAATTCAATATTCCAGAAAACTTGCTTGCTCGTCGCACCATCGATTCTGGCTGCTTCTGTAATCTCGGTTGGAATGGATTGCAGACCAGCTAGGAAAATGATGATGGGCATGGCCACCCCTTGCCAAAGAAGGACAAAGACAGCTGCAAAGATCGCTCCCCACTTAGTCCCTAAAAGACTGGTTTGGAGGAATTCAATATGAAGGGCATTCCCAATCGCTGGTAGACCGTAGTTGAAGACTTGTTTGAAGATCAACGCCACTGTCAAACCAGACAAAACTGCTGGAAAGAAGAACCAGGCACGGAAGAAGGTTTGGCCTTTGATTTTAGAGTTCAAGACACGCGCAATGAAGATCCCAAGGGCAATCTCACCAACTACCATAGCAATCGTGATGATCGCAGTAAAGCCAATAGCATTCATGAATTTTGGATCCATAAAGAGGAGCTTAAAGTTGTTCAAGCCAACAAACTTGTAGTTATAGGTCAAACCTGTCCAGTTGGTAAAACTGTAAAAGGCTCCTTGGAACATTGGCACATAGAAGAAAATTGCTTGTAATAAGAGGGGAATGACCACAAAAGCCCATGCCCAATATTTTTGTAATACTTTTTTCATCGTCTCTCTACTCCTAATCCACATCCGCTTTCATCGGGTTAAAGAAGGCATTCAAATCATTGACCATTCCTTGTTTATCACCTGTCAAGACATAGTTCATCGTCAAGGTATGGAAGTCTGCTTCACTGGTCCAGTATTGTTGCAACCACACCAAGTGACGATCCGTAAAGGCATATTTGGTCATCCCAGCAAGCGGTGAATCCTCTCCTGCTTGTTTGACCCCTTCGATCGCTGTTGGCGATCCGTCCACATCATAGTACTTTTGCATGACTTCTGGACGGGTCATGTATTCCACAAAGGCATTGGCTTCTTTTGGATGTTTGGTAGTAGCTGAGATAGACCATGCTAAGTCTCCCGCACCAACGGTTAAGCTTTGTCCTTTTTCTTTCCCTGGAATCATGAAGGTCCCAATCTTAAATTTCGGTTTTTGTTCATTGATCGCTGTAATGGCCCAAGACCCATTTGGTGTCATGAGGACATCTCCACGCGCGAAGGCTCCGATAACGTCTGTATAACCTGCCCCTTCCCAGTTCTTTTGCTTCGAACCTTTAATGCGAAGAATATCCATGACCTTGATGTCATCCTTCATAATCGGATCAGACAATTTAATGGAATTTGGCTGTGAATAACGAAGGTATTGATTGGCTTCTTTACCCCCACCTGCTGCTGTCGCAAAGGCCAATTGATTATACCCATTGAGCGTCCAAGCATCTGCACCTGCAATTCCAAATGGTGTTTGTCCTTTGGCAACGATGTCTTTTACTAACTGTTCGAACTCATCCCAAGTTTCAGGAACCTTCAAGCCCAATTCTTCGAATTTATCTTTGTTGTAGTAGATTCCGTAAGCATTGGCTGTGAAAGGAACGTTGTAGACTTTTCCATTTACGGCATATTTTTCAGCGTAGCCGTTTTTCACGCGTTTGAGATAGTCTTTATTGCTTAAATCTTCGAAGACACCCGCTTTTGCCCATTCTTGCAGTTCGATAGACTGTGGGTAAATATTGACTACATCTGGCACATCCCCTGCGAGAACACGTGTTTTCAATACTTCACCAGCATTTGGTACATTGACAACTTTGACCTTAACCTTTGGATTTTCCTTTTCAAAATCACGCGCGATTTCTTCCAAGGTTTTGGTCATTTCTTTTTTCTGGTTGAAATACTCGATGGTCACTGTGCCATCCGCAGATTTTCCATCGTTGGAGCAAGCACCGAGCCCAAACAAGGCTAGGCCTGTAGTCGCAAGAAGTCCGATTTTTTTATACCATTTCATTTGGCTGTCTCCTTTTATTTTTTGACAAAAACATATTGTTTGCTGAGGAAATCTCCCTGAGGAAGAACGACGGTTAAGCCGGCATACATGAGCTCAGCTCCTGAATAGACTTGGTCCGTCCCTTCTAAGCGATAGAGCGCATCTTCTTCCAACCCTTTGAGTTTCAGGGTCGGCTCGATCTCTTCAACTGTTGATAAGACCCTTACATAGGTTACAACCGTACGGTCTTGATAAGTGAACTGGACGGCTGCTTGATTGCTACCATGGCTTGGATTGATCAAGCGGTAGTGTTTTCCGAATTGAACAAGTGGTCGAATCGTTTTGTAATGAGCGACTTGAGCTGCGATCCTATCCAACTCTTCTTGCGGAAGACTGGTTAGATCCAATTCATAGCCTAGATTTCCCATCATGGCTACATGACCTCGCGTTTCAAGCGGTGTCATCCGTCCCATCTGGTGATTTGGAACCGCTGAAACGTGAGCCCCCATAGAAATGGTAGGATAGAGATAACTCGATCCGTACTGGATCGGAAGTCTGGCAATGGCATCCGTATTGTCACTTGCCCAGACCTGTGGGAAGTAACGCATCATACCAAGGTCATTGCGGCCACCACCACCGGAGCAAGACTCAAAGAGGATGTTCTCGTACTTCTCTGTCAAGTAAGAAACCACTTCATAGAGACCCAGGATATAAGCATGAGATTGCATCTTGGTTTCAAGGTAGGTTTTACCATTTCCAAGTTTGGTGATATTGCGGTTCATATCCCATTTGATATAGTCGATCTCATGCTTTCCAAGTATGTCATCCAAGACCTGCTTGATATAAGCCACCACTTCTTTATTGGAGAAATCGAGCACCAGTTGATTCCGTGAATAGGTGTGTTCGTAGCCTGGGACTTGAATAGCCCAGTCCGGATGAGCCCGATAGAGGTCGCTATCAACAGAAATCATTTCTGGCTCCACCCAAAGGCCAAATTGAAGCCCCTTGTCGTGGATGCCCTGGATCAATTCTGCTAGACTTCCTCCTAATTTTTCTTCATTGACAGTCCAGTCACCAAGGGCCCGATTGTCATCATAGCGATTGCCAAACCAGCCATCATCAAGAACAAAGAGTTCGATTCCCACTTTTTGAGCCTCATCTGCTAGCTCCAATAATTTTTCTTTTTTAAAATCAAAGTAGGTGGCTTCCCAGTTGTTGATCAGAATTGGACGTTCTTTATGAGCAAAGGGACTAGGAATGATATGATTTTGGACAAATGCTTGACTTTCTTGACTGAGGCCGGTCAATCCCTTATGTGAGTAGCTGATCATGGCTACCGGCGTATCAAAGAGCTGATTTGGCGCTAACTCCCAAGAGAAGTTTTCTGGATTGATTCCCAATCCAACCCGAACTTCATTGAGTTGATTCTTTTGAACAAATCCTTCAAAATTCCCACTGTAGAGCAGTTGGAAGGCCAGAGCAGAGCCTGCATCTTCAGTCACTTCATGGTCAGCAAGAATAAGAGCTGGGGTCTGGGCGTGTCCAGAAGCACCACGGTTGGAGCTGATGGAGAAGATTCCTTGCTCTACTTGCTGGCGGCGGACTGTTTTTTCTCTCGCATAGGCCCCTTGAAGGGTGATGACATCATAGTCACCTGCTGGGACATCGGCCATCACACTGAGGGCCTTGTGGATCACGACGGTTTCATCACTGCAGTTTTCAATTTTTGAAAAACTGGTGATAGTTGCTCGATCCTCGTAAGCCGTGTAATAGAGGGTCAAACGAAGAGCCGCTTGATCATCTTCAAAGACCAAGGCCAAGGTTTCAGCACTATCTACTGTATGTGGATTGGGAAGACCAGTTGCCTCGACACTGCCAGAGTAGATATTGGCTCCGACATAGAGGAAATCCGTCACCTCTGTGGCGCCGTGCTGGATTTGAATAGACGGCTTTCGGAAATCTCCAAGCCCGTGCTGTCCTAAGATCTGACGCTGGGTATCCAAGCTGAAGGTTCGATTGTCAGGTGTTGGATTTCCAGAGAAAGCATGATCCTTCTCATGCACCGTATTGGAAAAATGATAAGACGGGATCGGACGTCCCAGATGCTTAAGCATCAGGTAGCCATCTCGATTTTCAAGGATCAGGCTCAGTCCCTTACTTTCTACATAGAACAAATTTTGTTCGATACGAATTGCCATATCTTCCTCCATTGGACCCGAAAAATATCACTATGTATTTTTAAATTCAGTTCCAATAACTTTCTTTTTTAGCATGTCTTTATTTTACATAATGTAAACGCTTTCGAAAATAGAATTTTGTTGGACTTATATGGTAAAATGTTAGGTAGGAGGTTTCCCTATGTTAGTCTTTTCTGAATACCAAACCGATACCATTGACCTAGCCCTTGATTTTTATGGCTATGAAGATTGTCCAAAAAACTATGAATTTGGCCCTAGCGTCCGAGATAATTTTGTCCTGCATTTTATTACAGAAGGAAAGGGAGTCTTCCACTTCAATAAAAAAGAAATCCACCTAGAGGCCGGGGATCTCTTTCTTCTTCCCAAAAATAAGGTGACCTACTACAAGGCCGATGCAGAAGAACCTTGGTCCTACTACTGGATTGGCATCAGTGGCACCAAGGTGAGTGATTTCATGCGTTTTTCAACCCTGCATGAAAAAGGCTTTTTAAAGAAAACAGAGGTGGAAACAGAAAAGATCGGCCAGTTTATGGAGCGACTCGTCCACAAAGCAGAGGCTTCAAAAATGACTTCTCACTACCAACTCCACCTTCTCTCGCAGATCTATGAACTGCTATTTCTTATCAGTGAAGTGGCTCCCGATATCCATCGGAGCCATCCATCTCCAACCTATCAACTCTACCTGACCTGCAAGCATGTGATTGAGACGCATTACAACAAAGAACACTTGAGTATTCAAGAGATCGCTGATGACCTCAATGTCCATCGCTCCTATCTGACAACTATTTTTAAGGAGTTTCACCAGATCTCTCCCAAGGAATTCTTGCACTCGGTCCGCATGCAGCGTGCCCAACAGTTACTGACCAATACGGACGAAAGCATTAAGATTGTAGCTTACTCGGTGGGCTTTTCAGATCCCCTCTATTTTTCAAAAGCCTTTAAGGCCTATAGCCAACTGACTCCTAGCCAATATCGCAACAAACATAAAATTTAGTAAAATTTTATTTCTTTTTACTAATTTTTAGAGTATACTGGAAGTAGAAATCAATAAAGGATGAACTATGGCAACGATTAAAGACATTGCGGAAAAAGCAGGCGTTTCTCAGGCAACGGTCTCTCGCGTCCTCAACCAGGATGCGACCTTATCGGTTGGTGAAGACACGCGCAGTCGGATTCTTCGCATCGCTGAGGACCTGCATTACCAAAAGAAAAGCCGCAAAACAGCGCCTCAACCAGTTGAGGATTTTCATAAAATCGTCATCTTTGAATGGTACACGCGCGAAGAAGAATTAGATGACCTCTACTACTATGCCATTCGGATGGGGTTAGAAAAACAAGCCCAGGAATTAGGATATGAGATCTTTCGTATCTTTAATAATGACGATTGGTCCTTGATTCAAGAGGCAGACGGCATTATCGCTCTTGGGAAATTCAGTCCCAAGACCATTCGAGATCTAGAAAGCTACGGCAAACCCCTGATCTTTGTCGATAGCAATACCCTCTATTTAGGGCATTCCTGTGTGACGACCGATCTAGAAGATTCTGTCATCACCGCTCTCGAGCATTTCCTTGAGCATGGCCACAAGGAGATTGGGCTCTTGGTCGGTCAGGAAGAGACGGCAGATGCGACACCGCTTCAGATGGATCCTCGTCAACGAGTCTTTCAACAGTATCTCACGGAGAAAGGGCTCTATCAGGATCGCTTTGTCACTGTC
>OGIZ01001135.1_pt1 | contig 11323 bp, 10 predicted proteins | sample 1571911 | NCBI WGS metagenome assembly OGIZ01 (sample SAMEA2582108, study PRJEB24529) | metagenome | biome: Human gut stool | place: China | collected 2011 | reverse complement strand
GTTGATTTCGATGCCTGCTTTATGCAGCGCACCCATCAACTGGCTATAACTCATATTCTCGAGACGGGCAGCAGCATTGATACGCTGAATCCACAGAGCGCGGAAAGTGCGCTTCTTATTGCGGCGGTCGCGGTAGGCATAGGTGAGACCCTTCTCCCAAGTATTCTTAGCTACCGTCCAAACATTCTTGCGTGCTCCAAAATAACCCTTAGTGAGCTTCAGAATACGTTTTCTTCTTGCTCTTGATGCAACATGATTAACTGATCTTGACATAGTTTTTCTTCTTTAAAAGTTCGACTAAAAAGTCCATAATTAACGGAGGCAGAGCAAGTCACGAACCTGCTTCAGGTTAGTCCGATCAACAAGTGTGTCATGAACCAAATTTCTCTTCTGCTTCTTGGTTTTCTTAGTCAGAATGTGACTGTGGAAAGCGTGATGACGCTTAATCTTGCCTGTACCAGTAAATGAGAATCTTTTCTTGGCACTGGAATTAGTCTTTACTTTTGGCATTTTTACTTTTAATTTTAAATTTTTAAAAATTGCTTTGGAAAGAGATAGAGAAAATCTATATGATAGAATAAATAAAAGAGTGGATATAATGTTTGAGCAGGGTTTAGTTGATGAGGTAAAAAATTTATATAAAATTTATGGTGAAAAATTATACAAATTAAATATAATAGGTTATAATGAAATTATAGATTATATCAATGGTATAATTAGTTTAGATGAAGCAAATTATAGAATTAAATTAAATTCAAGACATTATGCTAAAAGACAATTTACTTGGTTCAAAGCAGATAAAGAATATCAATGGTTTAATCTTGATGAAGTTTCAGAGCAAGAAATTGTAAAAACTATATACACACTGTTTAATATCAAGGCTTGATTTAATGCTTTTTATATGATACTATTAAAAGGTAGAGGTGTCTATTATGAAAAAAATTATATTATTTATTGCAATGATTTTTTTATTAATATCATGCTCTAATAATAACTATATTAAGACAGGTTTTTCTCAAAATGAGAAACAAGAATTGATTTTATTTAAAGAGAAGATTAAAAATAATTTAAGTGAAAATAATCTTGCTTACATTAAAGAAAACACAAAAGATAGTTATAGAAACAGATATATTTTAGAGAAACTACAAAATATTGATTTTACAAAATTGAATATATTTGTATCTGAGCCATCTTATACAAATGAGTATCCTAGTTCATTATTGGCTCTGAATATGAATGAAGATACTTATTATTTTGATTTAATTTTTACTTATGATAGTCAAAATAAAAAATGGTTAATTTTTGATTTAAAAGAAAAGGGGTGAGCTTATGGAAAATTTTGAAAAAGAAATAAATAGAATAAAAATATTTATTCCTTCTTTTTTAAGTAGCTTATCCACAGTTAGAGCTATGGTCAGAGTTTATCTCAGAGAACATCGTATAAGTGAGTTAGATGAAATACAACTACTTTCAGTTGTAGATGAATTGACTACCAATGCAGTAGAACATGCATATAGATATGATAAAGGTGAGATAAAAATAGTGCTAAATTTTTATAAGAAAACTATTTTCTTAACTGTTGAAGATTTTGGTAAAGGTTATGATGAAAAACTGGACAGTAAAGAAGATGGTGGGTTTGGTTTATCAATTGCTAGAAAGTTAGTAGATGTTTTTGAAATTGAAAAGAAAACAAAAGGGACAGTTTTTAAAGTTGAAAAAAGAATTAAGGAGGCAGTATAAAATGGAAAATAATTTTGAAATTTTAGAAAGAGTAAAAGACGATGTACAAATTATAGAGATTAATGGAGAATTGGATGCATTTGTTGCCCCTAAATTAAAAGAGACTTTCAATAAACTTATTGAGAAAGATATTACAAAATACATTGTTGACTTTAAAGGACTTATCCATATTAACAGTCTAGCTATGGGAATTTTAAGAGGAAAATTACAAGTGGTTAGAGAAATGGGTGGAGATATTAAGATAATCAATCTTAATAAACATATCCAAACTATATTTGAAACCATAGGATTAGACGAAATATTTGAAATTTATAAAAATGAAGAAGAAGCATTAAAAAGTTTCAAATAAATAGGGTCGTTTAAAGGGGAAAATGTATGGACTTACTGATATTTTTAGGATTAAGTTTTCTAGCATTAGCCTTGATTTTTACAATCTTCTTCAAAAAAATAGTTATTGATAGGCAAATTGAAAAGCTGAATGATTTAGAAGATGAAGTTGAAAAAGCTAAATTAAAAGCTAAAGAAATTGTTGAAGAGGCTGAAAGGGATGCTGTTTCCAAATCTAAGGAAATAGAATTAAAAGCTAAGGAAAAGGCTTACCAAATAAAAGAAGAAATTGAAAAGGAAGCTAGGAACTCAAAAAATGAAATAGCTCAAAAGGAAGCTAGAATTATTAAAAAAGAAGAAATTTTAGACGGGAAAATTGAAAAAATTGAAATTAAAAGTTTAGAATTAGAAAAAATTAATGATGAACTTGAAGAAAAAAGAAAAGAAATTGATGGTTTAAAAGTAAAACAAGAAGAAGAACTTTCAAGAGTTAGTGAACTTACAAAAGCAGATGCAAGAGAGATTTTATTGCATAAAATAAGAGAAGAGATGACTCATGATATGGCAGTTACTATAAGAGAATTTGAAACTAAACTTGATGAAGAAAAAGAAAAAATTAGTCAAAAAATTCTTTCTACTGCTATTGGAAAAGCTGCTGCTGACTATGTAGCTGATGCAACAGTATCAGTTATTAATCTACCAAATGAAGAAATGAAAGGTAGAATAATTGGTAGAGAAGGTAGAAATATTAGAACTATTGAGGCTTTAACAGGTGTTGATGTAATTATAGATGATACACCAGAAGCTGTTGTACTTTCTTGTTTTGATGGTGTAAAAAGAGAGATTGCAAGACTTACAATAGAAAAATTGATTACTGATGGTAGAATACATCCAGGTAAGATAGAAGAAATTGTAAATAAATGCAAAAAAGAAATTGAAAAAGAAATAATTGCTGCTGGTGAAGGAGCTCTTATAGAGCTTTCTATACCTTCAATGCACCCAGAAATTATTAAGACATTGGGAAGATTAAAATATAGAACAAGCTATGGACAAAATGTTTTGACTCACTCAATAGAAGTTGCAAAAATTGCTTCAACAATGGCTGCTGAAATAGGTGCTAATGTTGAACTTGCAAAAAGAGGAGGTTTACTTCATGATATAGGTAAAGTTCTTGTCAATGAAATTGAAACTTCCCATGCTATTGTTGGTGGAGAATTTATAAAAAGATTTGGTGAAAAACAAAGTGTTATAAATGCTGTTATGGCTCACCATAATGAAGTTGAATTTGAAACTGTTGAAGCTATACTTGTTCAAGCTGCCGATGCTGTGTCTGCTTCAAGACCTGGTGCTAGAAGAGAAACTCTAACAGCATATATTAAGAGATTAGAAAATCTTGAAGAAATAGCAAACTCATTTGAAGGTGTAGAATCTTCTTATGCTATTCAAGCAGGTAGAGAATTAAGAATAGTAATCAATCCAGATAAGATTAGTGACGATGAAGCAACATTGATGTCAAGAGAGGTTGCTAAAAAGATTGAGGATACTATGCAATATCCAGGACAGATAAAGGTTACTATTTTAAGAGAAACAAGAGCAGTGGAATATGCAAAATAATAATTTAAAAGGTGTGGAATTTTGAAAACCACACCTTTATTTTTTTTATCTACCCCATTTATCAACCTTAGATAAGAATTGAGGATATGCTAAATATAATGCTCTAGCATTTACATTATTTAATTCTAATTTTGTTTTTTCTTGTTTCTTAGCTAAATTTGCAAGTTGTGTCATTCTATCAGAAACTTCTACTTGATACCATACTTGTTCATTATAGAAATTACTTCTCTTTACAAAATCAGCTAATAACTTTCTCAACTTTTTAACATCTTTAGAAGTTAAATCAGATTGTTTTGAAAATGCTTCTATTTGAGCCCATTCTTCTTTATCAGCCACCACTTCTTTTATATATTTAGAAGGGTTATCTAATTGAGGAGAAGCAGCTTGTTTAACCATATAGTCAACTAATCCTTTTGGGTCTTTTATATTAGAAACTTCAATTATAAACTTCCTAGGCATTTTATTTACATAAGATGTCAATATTTTAGTGAAACGATCAAAGTCATCGTCTGTAATTTCATTAGCAGGAGTTTTTCCTAAATAATCTAAGAAATAATATTCTTTTTCAGACATCTTTCCTTGTTTCCTAAAATTAACTAAAGGATTTTCTTCACCATACCAATCAGGATTTGTTGCTTCAGCTACCATAACTTTTGACATGCTTTCCTCCCAATTATGAGCTGACTCCTTATTTAAAGAGTATTTTTCAACTAATCCCTTTTTTGTTACATTAGTTGAACCACAAGATATTAAAGTAAAAACTACAACCAAAAGAAATAATATTTTTTTCATTTTTCCTCCTTATTATCTACCACAACATTTTTCATAAGGTTTTCCACTTCCACATGGACATAATCCATCAGTGTTTTTAGTGTCTACCTTTTTAATTTTAGCTTCTTCAATCTCATCTTCTTCGTCTTTTACTGGTTCAGTACTAACAATGACTTTAAATAAGAATGAAGTAGCTTGTTCTTGAATTGTTGCTATCATTTCTTCAAATATTTGGCTTGAAATCAATTTATATTCAGTTACTGGATCTCTTTGACCATAAGCTCTTAAATAAATACTTTCTCTCAATGCATCAAGAGATTTTAAATGTTCTCTCCATCTATTATCAACAACATCAAATAAAATATGTTTTTCAAGTTTTCTCATTAAATCAGAACCAAGTTCTGCTTCTTTATTATTATATTGCTCAACTAATGCATTATAAATTCTTTCTATATATTCTTCTTTTGTACTTCTTAAATATGCTTTATCATCTCTTTCTTCATAAGCATAAAAATTTTTTAGATACTTATTCAATCCATCAATATCCCAATCTTCCCTCATTTCAGGAGCAAATTTTTCATATACTTTTTCTGTGATATTTTTATGAAGCATTTCCATTATTGTATCTTTTAAATTATCAATTTCAAGAACTTGATTTCTATTTGCATATATAGTTGTTCTTTGTTTGTTCATAACATCATCAAATTCAAGTAGATTTTTTCTTATTCCAAAGTTTCTAGCTTCTATCTTCTTTTGAGCTTTTTCAATAGCAGAATTTATCCACTTATGAGTTATAGGTTCTCCTTCTGGAAGTTTTAATCTGTCCATCCAAATCATTACTCTTTCAGAACCAAACAATCTCATTAAATCGTCTTCAAGTGATAAATAGAATTCAGATTCTCCCGGGTCTCCTTGTCTACCAGATCTTCCTCTTAATTGATTATCTATTCTTCTTGACTCATGTCTTTCAGTACCAAGTATAAATAAACCACCTAAGGCTAAGACTTTTTCTTTTTCTTCTTTACATTGTTCTTGATATTTTGCTAAAACTTCTGGAAATCTTTCATCATCTCTTGAACCAACTTCTGCAAGAGCCATAAACTCTGGGTTACCTCCAAGCATAATATCTGTTCCTCTACCTGCCATATTTGTTGCTATTGTAACTGCTTTATATCTACCTGCTTGGGCAACTATTTCGGCTTCTTGAGCATGGTATTTAGCATTCAATACATTATGAGGAATTCCTCTTTTCTTTAAAAGTTCTGACAATTCTTCTGAACTCTTTATTGAAATTGTACCTACAAGAACAGGTTGACCTTTTTCATAAAGTCTTTGTATTCTATCAATAATTGCATTGATTTTTTCTTTTTTAGTCTTATAAACTAAATCAGCATTATCTTTTCTTATAACTGGTAAATTAGTAGGAATAACAACAACTTCTAAGCCATAAGTATGCATAAATTCTGTTGCTTCTGTTTCAGCAGTACCAGTCATTCCTGATAATTTTTTATACATTCTAAAATAATTTTGAAGAGTTATAGTTGCAAGAGTTTGGTTTTCACTAGCAATTTTAACTCCTTCTTTGGCTTCTATGGCTTGGTGAAGTCCATCTGAGTATCTTCTTCCTTCCATAGCTCTTCCAGTAAATTCATCAATTATTACTACTTCACCATTATCTCTAACTAGATAATCTCTATCTCTTTTAAACAGTTCTTTAGCTTTTAATGCTTGATTTAAGAAGTGAGTCAATTCAACATATTCAGGTGAATATAGGTTATCAATCTTTAAGATTTGTTCAACTCTTTTTACACCTTTTTCTGTAAATACTATAACTCTTGATTTTTCATCAACTTCATAATCTCCCCATTTTTCATCAGGGATATTCATAGCTTTTTTTTCTTTAATATTTTTTATTTTTTCAGTTTCATAACTTCTGTTAAGCATAGATACAACTTGGAATGATATTTGATACCATTTGATTTTATCTTCTGCTGCTCCTGAAATTATCAGTGGTGTTCTGGCTTCATCTATAAGTATTGAGTCAACTTCGTCCACTATACAGAAATTAAGTTCTCTTTGAACTTTTTGATCCAAACTTGATACCATATTATCTCTTAGATAGTCAAATCCAAATTCTGAGTTTGTACCATAAGTTATATCTGAATTATATGATTTTTTTCTTTGCTCGGTTGGAAGTCCATTTAAGATAACTCCTGAACTTAAACCTAAAAACCCATATAATCTTGACATTTGATCTCTATCTCTTTTTGCCAAGTAATCATTTACTGTGATTACATGTACACCATGTCCTGAAAGGGCATTTAAGTAAACTGGACAAGTTGCAACCAAAGTTTTACCTTCCCCTGTTTTCATTTCTGTAATTTTTCCTTGGTGTAAAACTATACCCCCGATTAATTGTACATCATAATGTCTTAAACCTAAAACTCTCTTTGATGCTTCTCTAACTGTTGCAAATGCTTCAACTAAAATATCGTCAAGAGTTTCACCATTTTTTAATCTTTCTTTAAAAATATTTGTTTTGTTCTTTAAATCTTCATCTGAAAGTTTTTCATATTCAGATTCTAATGCATTGATTTTTTCAACTTCTTTTGTCAGAGCTTTAATTTCTCTGTCATTTTTAGTACCAAAAATCTTTTTAAGTAAACTACTTATCATTTTTTTTCTCTTCCTCACTTTTTTAAAATATCATTTTATACTCTAACATAATTTACTATCTTAGTCAAATTTATCTTTTAGTTCTATAAACTCTTCCTCAGTCAATATTTTTATAGTTGGAATTTCTTGTGCTTTCTTTAACTTACTTCCTGCTTTCTCTCCAACTATTAAGTAATCTAAATTTTTACTAACTGAACTTAAATTCTTCCCACCTAATTTTTCAATTTCTTCTTTTATTTGCTCTCTTGTAAAATGTTTTAATGTTCCTGTGAATAAGAAATTTTTTCCAGCAAAATTAGGATTTATATTTTGTGTATTAGTTTCACTTTCTTTTATTTCAAATTTTAAACCTTTTTCTTTTAAACCTTGAATAATTTTTTGATTTTTTTCTTTTTTAAAGAAAGTTATAATTTCATTAGCAGCTATCTCTCCAATTCCATCTATAGCAGTCAGTTCTTCAAAGGTCATAGTCATCAATTTATCAATATTTTTTGAAGCTTTTGCTAATATTTTAGAAGTAACCTTTCCAATTTCAGCTATTCCCAAAGCATAGATAACTTTATCATAATCTCTATTTTTGCTTTCTTCTATTGAATTTAAAAGATTTTCTATACTTCTTTTTCCCATTTTATCAATATTTTCTAAGGCTTCTCTATGATTTTTTAAGTCATAAATATCAACAACAGTTTTTATATATCCTAAATCTATAAATTTTTCAACTATTTTTGAACCTAAGCCCATAATATTTAGAGCATCTCTTGAAACAAAATATTCTATCTCTCCTTGAACTTTGGCAGGACATTCTTCATTGACACATTTTATATCAACTAAGCCCTCTTCTCTTTCAAGTTTATGATTACATACAGGACAATTAACAGGCTCTTCTATAATTTTTTCATTTCCTGTTCTGTCCTCTTTTATAGATTTCACAACTTGTGGAATAATTTCAGCAGCTTTTTCTATAAAGACTCTATCTCCTATTCTTATATCTTTTCTTTGAATTTCACTTATATTATGTAAACTTGCTCTTTTTACTTTACTTCCTGATAGTTCAACTTCTTGAAGCTCTGCAACAGGTGTTAGTTTTCCAGTTCTTCCTACTTGCCAAGTTACACCATTCAACACAGTTGAAACTTGATGTGCTGGAAATTTATATGCTATTGCCCATCTAGGAGTTTTACTTGTGTAGCCAATTTCATTCCATAAATTTATTTCATCAACTTTTATTACTAGACCATCTGTTTCATAAGGTAGATTTTCTCTTTCTTTTTCCCAATAATCTATTCTTTTTTCTATTTCTTTTGAAGTTTCTAAAAGTTCAAATATTCCTGTTGTTTTTATTCCCATAGACTCTAAAAATTTTATACTTTCACTATGAGATTTAAAACCTAATTTATCTGCTTCAACCAAGAAATAGAAATAGGCATCTAAACCTCTTTCTTTTACAATTTTAGAATCTAATTGTCTTAAAGTTCCACTTGCTGCATTTCTAGGATTAGCAAAAAGCTCTTCCCCTTTTTCTAATCTTTCATTATTTAATTTTTCAAAACTAGCTAAAGGTAGGACAACTTCTCCTCTAATTTCCATATCCATAGCTTGTGGTAAAGTTTTAACTATACTTGCTATCTCTAAAATATTTTCTGTAACATCTTCTCCTATAAGTCCATCTCCACGAGTTACAGCTCTGACAAGTTTTCCTTGTCTGTAAGTTAGACTGATAGATAAGCCATCAAGTTTAACTTCTAAACAATATTTTAATTCTTGTTCTTTTGAAATTTTCTTTTTTATTCTTTCAATAAAGTCTACAATTTCCCCAATATTATAGCTATTTGCTAAACTTAACATAGGGTGTATATGTTCAACTTTCTTAAATTTATTTTCTTTTAAACTTGCTCCCACTGATGTGGTTGGAGAAGAAATTTCTTTATACTGTGGATATTTTTCCTCTAAACTTTCTAATTCTTTTAACAACATATCAAATTCATAGTCTGAAATTAGACTTATATTGTCATTGTAGTAAGAATTCCTATACTTATCTAGATCTTCTCTTAATTTAACTATTTTTTCTAAATCATTTAATTCTTGTGATGAGTAAAGTGTAAGTCCTGTTTGATTATTTTTTAATTCTTCAATTCTTTTTTTAATTTCCATATCTTCTCCTGAATTAAATTTATATTATTCATAATGGATATTATACCATTATTATAATAATTTTTCTAATAAAAAAGAACTGTCATAACAGTTCTAATTTACTATTTCTAAATATGGGGAATTTATAAAATCATAAGGAAGTACAAAACTTCCTCCATCAGAATCTAAATCTAATTCAAAACCCATTTCTTGTGCAGTTATATAGTAGATGTACCAAATGTATTGTGAACAATAAAATCCATCTGTATTTAATTTATTAAAATGTATTTTATAATCTTTACCAAAATACTTTTCCATATTTTTTACTAATCTTTTTTTAAATTCATCAGTCATATCTTTGTATCTAAGAACTAATATATCTCTGCCTTCTTCTAACCAATATTCAATATCAATAGTATATGATTTATTTCCAAATTTTGGATAGTCAACGATGACTCTATCATTCTTCATTATAGCTGCATGTCCAAACATACCAATAGGATTTATAGTTTTTTCTTTCACTATAATATCACCAGGTTCAAGATTTAAAACTATTACAGGAGGTTCTACTTCTTTCCAAGTAACATTATTTTTTTTCTCATATTTTGTAGTTGTTTGAACACTTGAACAAGCTGTTAAAAAAAGTAAGCTTATTACTACCATTATTTTAATTTTAAAATTTTTCATTTTATACCTTCATCTTCTAATAAAAAATCTATAATATTTTTATGAATAATCCCATCTTGACTAAAATCAAAATGATCCATTGATAAAACATATTTAGGAAAATTATCTGTTACAGATTTGTAAACCCCAAATTCCCTTTCTCTTGTTTTTTCATCTCCCATTATATATGAAACTTGATAATAGGATAAATCTTTTCCTTTTTTAGCAATAAAATCAATTTCTTTATTCTTTATTTTACCAATTTTTACTTCATATCCTCTTGATATAAGCTCTATACATACTATATTTTTTAGTGTTCTCTCTATATCTTTTGTATTAGAAAAACCTATTGCTTGACGGAAGCCATGGTCTGTTAAATAATACTTTTCATCTATTTTTAATATTTTTTTACCCACTGTATCATATCTAGGAATTTTTTTAATAATAAAAGCTAGACTACAATATTCTAAATAATTTAAAATAGTATCTACTGAAATATTTCTATTTTCATTTTTTAAATAATTTTTTATGCTACTAGCTGAAAAAGTATGCCCTATATTTTCAATAACATAGGAAAAAATTCTATTAAATAAATCAACATCACGAATATTATTATATTGTAAAACATCTTTTACTAACACTGTATTGTATACATCATTTAGATACTTAAAACTAGGTGTTTCATCTAAATCAAAGTATTTTAAAAATGGCATACCACCTAATTGTATAAATTTATCAAATAATGCTTCTTTTGATAGATTCATATTTTCAAATACCTGTTTAAATTCAACAAAAGTAAATGGTTGTATTTCAAATTCAACATATCTTCCTGCAAGTAAAGTTGCTAAATCTCCTGAAATAAGAGTTGAATTTGAACCAGTTAAATAAATATCATAATCTCTATCTACTCTCAATCCATTGATAACTTGCTCCCAATCACTAACAAGTTGTATCTCATCAAAGAAAAAATAAACCTTGCCATTTATATTTTTTAATAAAGGCTGTAAATATTTTAGTAAAGCATGGGAATTATTAACATCAAAGAAATTTGTAGACTCAAAATTGATATAAATTTTATTCTCATTTGGAATATCCTTTAAAATATCATCTTTTATTATAAGCAAAAGAGTTGATTTTCCAACTCTTCTCATTCCAGTTAATATTTTAATAATTGGTTTATCTATAAATTGTTTAATTTTTTCAATATATTTTGGTCTAGTGATGTAATCCATAGCCTCACCTCATTTCTATTATAATAGAAATTAAATAGAAAATCAAGTTTAGTTTCGAGTATAGTCGAAATTATAAACAGAAAAATTAAAAAGATAATTCTACTATTTAGAGAAGTCAACTCTAATTATTGTTTTACTTTTTCTTTAGCAAAAGCTGTTAGAATAAT
>OGIZ01001124.1_pt1 | contig 11416 bp, 10 predicted proteins | sample 1571911 | NCBI WGS metagenome assembly OGIZ01 (sample SAMEA2582108, study PRJEB24529) | metagenome | biome: Human gut stool | place: China | collected 2011 | reverse complement strand
GGGGGACAGGCTGCCATTCGTTCTTAACCGTTGCGGAAATCTGCGCCGGAATTACTTCTGGTCAGCTGCGGGAGCGGTATCGACCATGCTCTTCTTAGCCTTGAGGGCCTTGCTCAGCTGCCATGCGCACAGGATGGTCAGGACGGCCAGCACTGCGATGAGCGCATAGATGGCGGTCTGCCACCACGGGGTGATGGTCTTCAGGGTATCGGTGGAAGCCCAGCCGTTCATGGCGTTGGAGTTGACCACGGTGTAGAGGATGTGGTGCATCGCATTGCGCATCTGGGTGACGATGTAAGCATCGTTCTCATAGTTTGCAGCCTTGGTGGTGTGGATCTTGGGCATCGGGCTGTCCCAGATGTCAGAGCCGGCGATGAGGCCGTCCACCAGGTCCATGTACTGGCTGGAGCCGGAGAAGTCGGTGATGCACATGCCGCGCATCCCCAGCTCGCCGCGCAGGAAGCCGGTCAGCAGGTTGGCGTTCGCGCCGCACCAGGTAGCACCCCAGCGGTTGAAGCCGGTCATGACGCTCCAGGCGCCGCCATCGGTGATGGCCTTGTCAGCGACTTCCAGATAGATCTCACGGGCGGTCTGCTCGTTCAGCCAGGTGTTGACACCGCGGCGGCTGGTCTCGGAGTCGTTCAGGGCGACGTGCTTCAGGTAGACGTAGACGCCCTTGGACTGGATGCCCTGCACCTCAGCAGCGCAGATGGTGCCAGCCACGAACGGGTCCTCAGCGTAGTACTCGAAGTTACGGCCGGAGTAAGCGGTGCGGTGCATATTGATGCCGGGGCCGTACAGGCCGGAGTAACCCATGGCCAGGCAGTCCTCGCCGATGCACCGGCCGACCTCATTGATGAGGTCAACATTGAAGGTAGCAGCCATGACATCCTCGGAGGTGTAGCACATTGCGGATGCACCACCGGTCAGGGCAGCGGTCAGACCCTGAGGGCCGTTCTCGTCCTTGGTAGCAGTCTTGCCGATGGAGGCAGCGGCTGCGGTGTTGTGGAAGCCGAGGGTGATGGTGTTGACCATCTCGCTGTAGGTCAGCTGGTCCAGCAGGGTATCCCACTCGGGATCATCGAAGTCCTTGCCGATCATGGAAGCGAGGGTCAGGCCGTTCTTGGCGCCCAGAGTGGGCATCTCGACGCTGTTGGCCTCAGAGCCGTCGTACTGGGTGAAGGCGAGGCTTGCAGCCAGAGTCTCGTTGGCGGTCAGCTGTGCGGGAGCGGTGGGGATGGTGCCGGTCCAGTCGGAGCGGCTCATCCAGGTCACACTGCCGGGGGCGTCGCTGCTCTTGTTGGGGTCGGACTCGTCAAACAGGTTGGTGATGGCGGTGCCATTTGCGCTGGTGGCAAAGGTGGTGGTGTCGAGGGTGTCGTTGGTCCACTTCCAGACGAGGTCGGTGCTGCCGTTCTCGGTCATGCGGCCATTGGTGTTCTCGACGGTGTAGCCCTTGGCAGCCAGGATGTTGTTGACTGCGTTGTGGGAATCGGTGGCAGCGGTGAAGTAGTAGTCACCGGCGTCCACGATGTAGGTCTTGGCGTTGTTCGCGTCGTAGGTGCGCAGCTCGCTCTTCGGGACCGTGACGGTCACGTCCTCGGAAGCGCCGGGAGCCAGCACGTCGGTCTTTGCGAAGCCGCACAGCTCAGCAGCAGCCTTCTCGATGCCGTTTGCCTTGTCGTAAGCGGTGTAGGGAGACTGGAAGTAGATCTGGACGGTCTCCTTGCCGGAGAAGGTCTTGCCGGTGTTGGTGACCTTCAGGGCGACGGTGAAGGCATCGTCAGACTCGGTCACGTTGAAGTTGGAGTACGCGAAGGTGGTGTAGCTGTCGCCGTAGCCGAAGGGGTAAGCAACGGTGGTCGCCCAGTTGTAGTCGCCAGCCTTGGCGGTACCCATGACGACATCCTCGTAACGGGTCTCGAAGTAACGGTAGCCCAGGTAGATGCCTTCCTGATAGACACTGTACATACCCTGCACGTCAGCACCCTCGGTCAGCAGGTTGTACTCTGCTGCGTTGGGGTAAGCCTGGGTGTAGAAGTTGTACATAGCGGGGTTTGCCATGTTGTCGTACAGATAGGTATCGACCAGAGAGCCGGAGGGGGTGACAGCGCCGGACAGCAGCTGGCCCACACCGTTGATGCCGGTCTGGCCCACGTCGCCGATCCACATCGCAGCGTCGATGCCGTAGTCCTCACCGCAGATCTCGGGGTTGAGGAAGTCCAGCTCGATGGCGTTGGAGCTGTTGATGAGGACGACGATCTTCTTGAAGGTGCCGTTGTCCTTCAGAGCCTTCAGGTTCTGCAGCAGCTCGATCTCTTCAGCGGACAGAGCGAGGTAGTTGCCGTCGCCCTCCTGACCGGAGATCCAGCTGTCGCTGGTGCCATTCTCGCCGCTGGGAAGGTCTGCGCCCTCACCGCCGCAGCGGCGCCGTACTCAGCAAAGCTGGACTCAGCGCTGGACAGAGCGCTCCAGGGAGCCTCGTTGACAGCGTACTGGGTGTTTGCCTCCAGAGTATCGGAGATGGAAGCGGGGGTCATGCGGCTGTACTTGCTCATCATGGAGTCAGAGCTGTACAGGTCCCACAGGGTCTGGTTGATGGTGATGCCCTGAGCTTCCAGAGCCTGCTTGAGGTTGGGAGCCTTGCTGGTATCGACAGAGCCGGAGCCGGTGCCGCCGTACATCAGGTCCACAGAGCCGTGGCCGAACAGGCTGACCTTGGCGCCGCTGGCCAGAGGCAGGGCATTGTTCTCGTTCTTCAGCAGAGCTGCGCCCTCGGCCTCGACCGTCGCGCACAGTTCGGCCTCGTAAGCCTCGCGCTCCTCATCGGAAGCAAAGCCCTTCTTGAAGTATTCGGTATCGCCGGTATTCTCGCCGTGGATGATCTTATAGGTAGATGCATTCAGAGCGACGTTGAGGGTGGTAGCGTACTGGTTTGCGATGATGTTGCCCACAATGGCAGCGACGGTCAGGATCGCCGTCAGGCCGGTGAGAACAGACCACAGCCGTACTTTCGGTTTGGTGTTTTTCACGGATTCTCCTCCTTTTTTCTATAACAACCGCCGGTCGGCGGAATGTTTCACAAATCAGACCCAGTTTGCACTCTTGGACTTGGTCTTGACCAGCTTGTAGCTGGGGTCCGGGGTGTCCACATGACGGAAGGAAGCGGTGTCGGTGCAGTCACCGGCCACAGCCCTGACTTCGATTTCGCCGGTCAGCGGCACACGGAAGCTGAAGACGTGCTCGCCGGTCTGCTCGCCGGTCTTCTCGCCGTTGACGTAGAGGGCGACGGACTTCTGGTTGGAGTAGACCTTCACTTCCATCTCCCTCTCCGTGCGGTCGGTGAACCGCTTGGAGCAGATGTGGACAAAGTTCTCGTCGCTCCACCATGCCTTGTAGAGGTAGAAGCTGTCCTTCCGGGTCTTCCGGTCGAAGGTGACGAGGCCCTTATGGTTCATGCCCGGCTCGCCGCCCTGGTCGCGGGCGTCGGCTGCAAAGTCGAACATATTCCAGACGTGGGTCGCCCACATCCACTTATGCCGGTCGAAGCAGCGGAGCATGTACTCGTGATACTTTGCCTGATACTCTTCGGTGTGGTCGCCGCGGCGGGGCTTCGAGCTGTGGAGGTTCGGCATACCCTCGGCACCGTACTCGGAGAAGCCCAGAGGACGGCCCGGGTAGACCAGATGGAAGAAGTCCATCCACAGGTCGTTCAGGAACAGGCCCGGCACATACCAGCCGAGGTAGAGGTTCCAGCTGACAAGGTCGGTGATGTGGGCCACCGGGTTGAAAGGGCCGCACATGGCGTAGCAGGCCAGCGTGGTCAGGCGGGTGGAGTCCATCTTGTGGCACAGGTCGTTCAGCTCGCGATGATTGTCGAGCATATCGGCCTTGTCCTTGGTGGAGATGGTGATCTCATTGGAGACGCCCCAGCAGACGATGCAGGGGTGGTTGTAGTTCTGGCAGATGAGCTCCTTCATCTGGCTGACGGTGTTGGCGCGGCCATTGGGCAGGTGCTCGGAGATGTAGGGGATCTCAGCCCAGACCACCATGCCGTACTGGTCACAGAGGTCGTAGAAGTACTGGTCGTGCTGGTAGTGGGCCAGCCGGACGGTGTTGGCACCCAGCTCCCGGATGAGGGCCATATCCTCGTCGTGCATCTCGCGGGTGATGGCGTTGCCCACGCCCTTGCGGTCCTGATGGCGGGAGACGCCGTGGAGCGGATAGGGACGGCCATTGAGGAAGAAGCCGTTCCTGGAGTCCACCGAGAAGGTGCGCAGACCCACGCGGGTGGAAACTTCGTCCACCACGGTGCCGTCGCTGCTCAGGCGGACGACACAGGTGTAGAGGTAGGGGTCCTTCACGCCGTCCCAGAGGTGGGGAGCGTCGAGGTGGAGCTGAGCGTCTGCGCCCTCAGCCCTGGCCATGATGCTGCCGGCTGCGTCCTGCAGCTCGACGGAGACAGCGCCCTCGCCTTCGACGATGGTCTCGACCCGGATGTCAGCCCTGCCGTCCTTGAGGGCGGGGGTGATCTTGACGCCGGTGTCGCCGAAGTGGCCCAGCGCGATGTGGTTCCTGCTGACCACCATCAGGCTGATGTCGCGGTAGATGCCGCCGTAGAATGTAAAGTCGGCCTTCTGGGGGTAGACGCGGTCGTTGATGCTGTTGTCCACCTCGACGGTGAGCTGGTTGTCCTTTGCCAGCAGGTCGGAGACATGGACACGGAAGGTGGAGTAGCCGCCGTCGTGGGTGCAGATGTTCCTGCCGTTCAGCAGAACCTTGGCGCTGGAATTGACGCCCTCGAACTGCAGCCAGACTTCCTGCGAAGCCGCGTCGAACGCCGGAGCGGCAAAGGTGGTGCTGTAGGTACAGGTGCCGCGCCAGTAGTCGTTGCCGCCGTCCTGGCCGTCTTTTGCGTTCCAAGTGTGGGGCAGCTCCACCAGAGTGGTCTTGCCGTCCGGCCCGGTGAACTGCCAGTCCTGCATGAGCTTGGCGATGCTTCGCATTCGTTTTCCTCCCGTGTATCTGTAGCGTTTTCTCTGTTGTGCGGTCGTTTTTCTGTCTTTCGCTATTATTTTATCAAAGACTTTTTCTTTCGCAAGACCGTTGCGATAATCGGTCGAATGGTGTGGATATTCGGTTTCGCTCTCACAAATCGAAGCCGATATATTTGTGCATCTCTCACAAACGGTTGGATACAACCATCTCCGTCACCCGCGGTGACTGCTCCTTGTCAGCGGCCTTGCCCTCTCAGGCGCTCACGCGCCAGCTCTCCCAAAGGGAGAGCCATTGGCATATCGGACAGCTTTCTGCCAGACGCCGAAAGTTTACTCTGACGTAAAAGATAGTGCCCTGCTGCAGAGGGCAGCGGCTTCGGAACAAGCATCCTTGTCAAGCTGCTGTGAATCTCTATAGCAGGGCACTACATTTTACGATAATAAAAGCTTTGTTCGTCCAGCGTGGGCCTTACCGGTACGCCAGTGGCTCCCCCTCTGGGGGAGCTGGCAAAGCCATCAGGCTTTGCCTGAGAGGGCGCTCGGAAAAATAATTTTCACCGCAAAGAACCCGTTCTGGCTCTCTGTGGTCAGGGTACCTTTATACTTTTGAACGATGCGGTTGGTCACTTTGACGGCGTAGTGGGCGGCACGGGTGTCGGCAGACTCCGCCGGGCGGTCGGGGCTGATGACGTTCACCACCACGAAGCTCTGCCGGGTGCAGACCAGCAGGTCGATGCAGCGGCGCTCCGGTTCCGGCACCTTCACCGCGCTTTCAATGGCGTGGTCCAGCATATTGGCAAAAAGGGCGTAGAGGTCGCCGGCCTCAAAAAAGCTCAGACAGCTGCCGTCCGTCACCGCGTTGAGCTGGATGCGGCGGGACTCGCAGAGCAGGCTCTTTTCCGTGAGCACCACGTCCAGCACCTCATTGCCGGTGTTTCGGCTGGCGTCGTGGAGCTGAGCGGCCTTTTCGGCCTCGTCGATGTGGGCTTTCAGCTCCGGGTCTGCCGGGGCGCTCGACATCTGGCGGAGCGCGGCGATCTGAAGCTTCAGCTCGTGGCAGCGCTTGTTGATGATCTGGACGTTCTGCCGCGCCACCTGGTACTGCTCCCGCTGGCGCTCATATAACAGGTTGAGGGTGTCCATCTCCTTCTGCATGGCCGAGAGCTTGAACACCTCGGTCTGGAAGTAGAGCAGGGTCAGGAAGTAAAACTGCCCGACAAACATCGTCATGACGAGACTGTGATCCAGCGCCACCCCCTGCCCGCTGCTCAGCAGCGCAGCCTGGAGCATGAAGAGGATGCCGATGAAAAAGGCGCTGGTCAGCTGGCGCGGGCCGATGTTATACGCTCCTTTATAAGACATCTTCCGGGAGAGGGTGGTGCAGATAACAAAATAAAAGAATGCACCAGCGGCCAGCTGTGCCAGCATGACCGGCAGGCTTCTGAGGTCGAGGGGCGTTCCCCGCCGCTCGAAGAATACTTCCACCAGATGCCAGCACTCGTAAGCGGTCTGGGAGGCCAGCAGGCTCCATACGGCACAGTAGAGCGCACTCTTTTTGTCTATCTCAACGCAGGCGTATATCATCATGCCCAGCAGAACGAAAAACGCGACATAGAGCGTCAGCAGAGAGAATTGCAGCTCGTGGAGGCTGGTGCTCTGGGCCGCGGGGTCGAGCACATAGGTCAGCCCCAGCAGCGGCAGCAGCATCCCCAGCGCCCGCAGGCGGGCGTGAGGCCGGTGCTTGAGCGGGATGCAGAACGCCACCGCAGCAGTCCACCGCAGCAATGCCCGGAAGATGACATGGCGTGCAAGAAGATTCACAGCACACCTCCGATGTAGGACGCCACCGCCGTCAGGAAAGCCGCACGCTGGCGGCGGCTGATCTCCAGATGGTCGGTGTTGACATGGACAAAGTCGTTCTCCACAGCCTTTACATATTGCAGGTTGACCAGATAGCACTGGTTGCAGCGGGAGAAATGGTACTGCGCCAGCTGCTTTTCGGCGCTGGCAAGGCTGGCACGGACGGAAAACTCACCCTTGGTGGTGTGATACCAGAGCAGCCGGTCATGGGTCTCGAGATAGTAGATGTCGCCGGTGGAGAGCACCTGCATCCCGCCTCCGGCCAGCTGTAAAACGACCTGTCCGCCCCGGCGGCGCTGTACCCGCTGGACAGCCCGGGAGAGCTTGGTGCAGAACTGGTAGTAGTTCACCGGCTTGAGGACATAGTCCAGTGCGTCCACCTCGTAGCCCTTGATGGCGTACTGCGCCATGTTGGTCACGAACACCAGCACGGCGTCTGCGTCCACGGCCCGTATCTTCTCCGCCGCGCCGAAGCCGTCCAGTCCCGGCATTTCCACATCCATAAAGATGATGTCATACCCCGGCTCGTAGTGCTCCGCGATGACGGCTCCATCCTCGATGGGCAGCACCTCGACCTGCAGGCTGTTCTCGGCGGCGTACTGCCGGATGAACCGGCACAGCTCGTCCCGCACTTCCTGCTGGTCTTCGACGACAGCAATTTTCAGCATCCCGCAGTCTCCCCCTTCTCCGTTCCATTCCATTTGCTGCTTTTTATTGAAACATACTTTGGTGCGAAATGCAACGGAGAAGTTCGAAATCGTTTCCTTCCCATGTGCAAAAACAGCAAAACCGCCCCGGTTTCCGTAACAGGAAGCCGGGGCGGCTCGTTATGCTATTATAAGAGCGTCGGCACTTCCTTTGCCAGCAGATCAGCCAGCTGTGCGTGGCCCTTACGGGTCAGATGCATGAAGTCCACCTGATTGAACTCGCAGTCGGCAGCATTGAGGAAATGGACGTTCTGACGTTCCGCGACGATACGGAACTGCTCAGCCACCCCCTTCGACTTTTCCACACAGCCCTCGCCCATGACGGCATCATGGAAGCCATCGCCGATGCGGGGCGGGGCCACGACGAGGATGTTGGGAGCCTTGGTCCCCCAGCAGTCCACGCTTTTGGCCTTGAGGATCAGCCGTTCCATACCCGCGCCGATGCAGGCGGCATTGGCGTTGAACCGCTCTTTGACGTCGTTGGTACCCAGCATGATGATGAGCAGATCGATGACTTCATGGCTCTTGAGGAGCGAATAAGCCACGCTCAGAGCGTCCATCGACTCATGGATGGGGTCCACGAAAACGGTCGTCCGGCCCGAAAGGCCCTCTTCCGTCACGAGATAGTCGCTGCCAAGCGCCGTCTGCAGGCGGCAGGTCCAGCGCTCGTCCTCATTGAAGCGGATGCCGTGGTCGGCACAGTCCGCCGGGTCGGCGCAGTAGCCGTGGGTGTTGGAGTCGCCCAGACAAAGGATATGTTTTTTCATCGTCTCTTCCCCTTTCAGATCTCGCCCCGCGACTGGCGGAAATAGTAGACTGCGCCCACCATGCCGGCGTCGTTGTGGAGTTGGGCGGCGCGGATCTCCAGTCCTTCCGCAAAAGCGGGCATCACGGAGGCACGCACTTTCCTTGCGATGGGGTCTATAAGCAGCTCCTGCTGTGCGCTGACGCCGCCGCCGATGAGGATGAGCTGCGGGTTGAAGATATGCACCATGCCCGCAAGGCCCTGGGCGATCTCATCCGTCCAGTCGTCCAGAAGCGCCAGGATGGTGGGGTCGCCTGCATGAGCCGACTCAAAGATAGCGCGGCCATCCTTCCACTTCGGGTTCCGGGGCTGTGCGCCCCGCACCAGAGCGGTGGTCGCGGCGTACCGCTCCCAGCAGCCCGACGCGCCGCAGGTGCAGAGCACGCCATCCAGCGCGTGGGTGCGGAAGTGTCCCAGCTCACCGCCGAGACCCCGCGCACCTTCCAGCAGGCGGCCTCCGGTGAGGATGCCGCCGCCGACGCCGGTCCCCAGCGTGACACCGATGACGTCCGTGTAGCCCTTCGCGCCGCCGACCCAGACTTCGCCCAGCGTCATGCAGTTGGCGTCGTTGGCGACGGTGGTCGGCAGGCCGAAGGCGGCTTCCAGCTCCGCCTTGATGGGTGCGCCGATGTAGTTGGGCAGGCTGCCGCAGGTGCCCGCCACGGTGCCCTTGCGGCTGTCGATCTGCCCGGTGGCGGACACGCCAATGCCAGTCAAGCTCTCTGCGGGGATGTTCTGGGCGGCGAGGAACTCTTTTGCGGCCTTCAGCACCGTGGTGAGGATGGGCGTCTCGTAGTTGTCGAAGCAGACGCTCTGCTCCGTTTTGGAGAGCACACGGCCCTCTTCGTCCACGATGCCCAGCTTGACGGCAGTGCCGCCAATATCAATGGCAAGATACTGTTTCATAGTCGTATCTCCGTATTATTTGTGCATGGCGTTGATGGCACCGGTGAAGCGGGCGGTGATCTCCGCCGGGCGGGTGATGGCACCGCCGACAACGAGGGCGAAAGCTCCGGCTTCCAGCGCCTTGACCGCCTGCTCCGGGTAATGGATATGACCCTCGGCGATGATCTTCGCCGGGCATTCCGCGGCCAGCTTGTGGACAAACTCAAAATCAATATCGTTGATCCCCTGCGTCTCGGGGGTGTAGCCGCGCATGGTGGTGCCTACGAAATCGGCACCGGCCTCGGCGCAGAGCATGGCGTTCTCGAAATTGTCGCAGTCGGCCATGAGCAGCTGGTCGGGATATTTCGCCTTGATGGCGCGGATGAACTGGGCCGAAGTAGAGCCGTCGGGGCGCAGCGCACCCGTACCCTGCACGGCGAGGATGTCCACGCCGCAGGCCACCAGCTCGTCCACTTCCTTCATGGTGACGGTGATGTACATGGGAGTGCCGGGGTAATCCTTTTTGATGATGCCGATGACGGGCAGGTCCACCACCTGTTTGATCTGGGTGATGTCGCGGACGGTGTTGGCGCGGATGCCCACGGCTCCGCTCATGGCGGCGGCTTTCGCCATCAGGGGCATGACGCCGCCCTCTTTGGTGTAAAGAGGCTCCGTCTCAAGTGCCTGACAGGAGACGATGAGGCCGCCCTTGATCTGAGCAAACAGTTTTTCTTTCTCCATATCCATCAATCCTCCATCCTGATCTTGATGACCGCTTTGCGCACATGAGCACAGCCGGGGCGTGCCACGCCGGGCTTGTGCAGCTCGCCGGGGAAAAACAGGACGAACCGCCCCTCGCCCAGCGTGCCGCTGACGGCATCCGGACTGGTCCTGAAACCAATATCTCCCGTAAACTCCCCTGCCTCTTCGCCGGGCAGAGTCGTATAGCCCCAGCCCTCGCCGCCGGTCAAATCGATTTGAAGGTCAGCGTACTTTTTGTGGTATTCGAGGCGGGTGCTGTCGGGGCTCAGATCGGCCTCCATCACGTTGATGAAGACGTTCCCGCCGTCCACCTCGGTGCGGCCCAGCGGCAGATCGCTCAAATCGTGGGCCACATGGTAGGCGGTAAGATAGTCGATGGCGGTGTCAAGATTCCGGTGGAGCCCGCGATAACGATCCAAGTGCTCCAGTGCGTCGCAGATCATGTTGATTTTCTCCTAACCAAGTGTTTTTTTAACAGAAGCACAAAGAGCGCCTGCCCTCTCCCCTCATTGAGAGACGGAGAGGGGGCGCTTTTTGATTCTTCAGAGCTTTGCGATGGCGGCTTCGATCATGGCCTGTGCTTCGGCGACGATGGGCTCATCTTCCGGGATGAGGCTGGGCATCGGCTCGCGGACGCCGCCCAGCTCAAGGCCGTACATCCGGCGCAGGATCTCCTTCTGCACCGCGTAGAGGTTGCCGTGGGCTTCGCACATCTTATAAATGATGCGGTCGGCGTCGTACAGATAGAACCAGGGCCGATACCCACTTTAACGGCACTGCAACCGGCTTCTGCCAGCGCGCGGGCACCTGCAGCAGTTGCCACGTTGCCGCCGATAATTTGCAGGTCAGGATATTTAGCGCGAGTTTCACGGATACGCTGCAGAACACCTTCAGAGTGACCGTGAGAGGAGTCGATCAGCAGAACGTCAACGCCTGCGGCAACCAGCGCATCAACACGCTCTTCGTTACCAGCGCCCGCGCCAACCGCTGCACCTACACGCAGACGGCCTTGTTCGTCTTTACACGCGTTCGGTTTACGTTCCGCTTTCTGGAAGTCCTTAACAGTGATCATGCCGATCAGGTGGAATTCATCATCAACCACGAGCGCTTTTTCAACGCGTTTTTCGTGCATTTTTGCCAGCACCACTTCACGGGCTTCGCCTTCACGCACGGTTACCAGACGCTCTTTCGGCGTCATGTAAACGCTAACCGGCTGGCTCAAGTCGGTCACAAAACGCACGTCACGACCGGTGATAATGCCGACCAGTTCGTTTTCTTCGGTAACAACCGGGTAGCCAGCAAAGCCGTTACGCTCGGTCAGTTCTTTCACTTCACGCAGCGTCGTGGTTGGCAGTACGGTCTGCGGATCGGTTACCACGCCAGATTCGTGTTTTTTCACA
>OGIZ01001109.1_pt1 | contig 11622 bp, 9 predicted proteins | sample 1571911 | NCBI WGS metagenome assembly OGIZ01 (sample SAMEA2582108, study PRJEB24529) | metagenome | biome: Human gut stool | place: China | collected 2011 | reverse complement strand
TTCTGGCAAAAGAAAAACAGGCGGGGGCAGTCGCCGCAAATGCGCCGGCAAAAGCAATCACGACCACAGATACTATGGAAAAAGAAGTGGCAGGGACCGTGGAGATTGGAGGGAAGACCGTTACCATTGGAGGGATGGCCAAAGGATCAGGTATGATTCATCCGAATATGTGCACCATGCTGGCTTTTCTTACAACAGATGCGGTAATCTCCAGAAAAGCGCTCAAAGCAGCACTTTGCGCAGATGTGGAAGAAACGTATAATATGATCTCTGTAGACGGAGATACGTCAACGAATGACACAGTACTTCTTCTGGCGAACGGAATGGCAGAAAATCCAAAGATCAAAGAGGGCACAAAAGGGTTTGAACTATTTGCAGAAGCGCTGCATGAGGTCAACGAGACACTGGCAAAGAAAATGGCAGGAGACGGAGAAGGCGCCACAGCATTGTTCGAAGTGACGGTAAGAGGTGCAGATACGAAAGAACAGGCGAAAACACTGGCAAAATCCGTGGTCTGCTCCAATCTGACCAAAGCGGCGATTGCCGGTCATGATGCAAACTGGGGACGGATCTTGTGTGCTATGGGCTATTCCGGTGCCGAATTTGATCCGGAGAAAGTAGATCTGTATTTCAAAAGCAGCGCCGGAGAGTTAAAGATCATCGAAAACGGAGTAGCGCTGGATTACAGTGAAGAAAAGGCTACGGAGATTTTATCCATGCCGGAGGTGACAGCCATCGCAGATCTCGGACAGGGAGAGGAAACAGCAACCGCATGGGGATGTGATCTTACCCACGGCTATATCGATATCAATGCGGATTACCGCAGCTAGTACACGGTATATTCAGTAAAAAAACAGGCAGGAGGAGTGAGAATATGAATGAAAATATGAATCAATATCTGGAGAAGGCGAAAGTACTGATCGAGGCACTGCCGTATATCCAGCGTTTTAACCGAAAGATCATTGTTGTAAAATACGGCGGCAGCGCCATGACAGATGAGGCGTTAAAGCAGAAAGTAATCGAGGATGTTACCTTATTAAAGCTGGTCGGCTTCAAACCGATCATTGTGCACGGAGGCGGAAAAGAAATCAGTAAATGGGTCGAAAAAATCGGCAAAGAACCGCAGTTTATCAACGGACTTCGAGTAACTGATGAAGAGACTATGGAAGTGGCGGAAATGGTACTTGGGAAAGTGAACAAAAGTCTGGTACAGCTTCTGGAAGGACAGGGAGTACGTGCCATCGGAATCAGCGGGAAAGACGGCGGACTTCTGAATGTGGAAAAAAAATATTCCAAAGGAGAAGATATCGGATTTGTCGGGGAGATCAAAAAAGTAGATGCACAGATTTTGCATGATCTTCTGGAAAAGGATTTTCTTCCTGTAGTCTGTCCGGTAGGAATGGATGATGAATTCCATACATATAATATCAACGCAGATGATGCAGCCTGTGCCATTGCAAGAGCCATGAAAGCAGAAAAACTGGCATTTCTGACAGACATTGAGGGGGTATATAAAGATCCGAAGGATCCTGCTACTCTCATTTCCGAGCTTTTGGTAAAAGAAGCAAAACAGCTGATCGAAGAAGGCTATATCGGAGGCGGAATGCTTCCTAAGTTGAATAATTGTATTGATGCCATTGAAAACGGCGTTTCCAGAGTGCATATTTTAGATGGGCGGATCCCACACTGTCTGCTTCTGGAATTCTTTACAAACAAAGGAATCGGTACGGCAATTTTACATGAAGAAGAAAGCAGGTATTATGATGGTGAATGAGAAGATCAAAGCAGCAGAAGAAAATCTAATACACGTATACAATCGGTTTCCAATTGCGCTGGAGAGGGGAGAAGGTGTTTATCTGTATGACACGAACGGGAAAAAATATCTGGATTTTGCAGCCGGATTTGCAGTGTCGGGACTGGGATACGGAAATCAGAAGCTGAATGCGGCATTAAAATTCCAGATCGATCAGCTGTATCATACGTCCAACCTGTATTATCATACCAATTGTGGAGAGGCAGCACAAAAACTGAACCGGATTTCGGGGATGGACCGGGTATTTTTTACGAACAGCGGGTCTGAGGCAAATGAGGGGGCTTTAAAAGCGGCAAGACGATATGCGTATAATAAAAAATCGGGCAGATATCAGTTTATCGCCATGGAAAATTCGTTCCACGGGCGCAGCTTCGGCGCCGTTTCCGTGACTGGACATACTGCGTATAGAGAACCTTTTGAACCGATGCTCCCGGGAGTTTCTTTTGCAGAATTCAATAATCTGGACAGTGTGAAAGCGCTGGTGACGGATCAGACCTGCGCAATTATTTTAGAACCATTACAGGGGGAAGGCGGGATCAATCGGGCTACACAGGATCTGTGATGAGAACGATATTCTGATGATCTGTGACGAAGTGCAGTGCGGAATGGGAAGAACCGGCGCGATGTTTGCATGGCAGAAATTCGGGGTAAAACCAGATATTCTGACTATGGCAAAGGGAATTGGAAACGGTATTCCGGTGGGAGTCTTTGCCATGACAGAAAAAGTGGCACAGGCATCGTTAAAGCCGGGAGATCACGGGGCAACTTATGGCGGTAACCCACTGGCATGTATGGCAGTCAAGACGGTGATCGACATTTTTGAGGAAGAAAAGATCGTGGAGCATGTCAATGAAGTGTCAGAATATCTGACAGAGCGTCTGGAAGAACTGGTACAACATGTGGATGGCGTGCTGGAACGAAAAGGAACCGGACTGATGCAGGGTATTGTGTTAAAGCAACCGGTCGCGCAGGTAAATAACCGTGCCATTGAGGAAGGACTTCTTGTGATCCAGGCACAGGGCAATGTACTGCGTCTGGTACCTCCGCTTATCATTGAAAAAGAGCATGTGGATGAAATGATCCCAAAATTGACAAAAGCATTGACAGAGTGATAAATGAAAAACCAGGATTCGGGAAATACTAAAAGAAATTGAGAAAAATTTCAGGAGGTAGAAAACGATGACTGGTTTTTTAATTGCCCTTCTTTCCGGGGCGCTGATGAGTGTTCAGGGTGTATTTAATACACAGGTAACAAAGACAACCGGATTGTGGGTCAGCAATATCTGGGTGCAGTTAAGTGCTTTTCTGGCATGTCTGGCGGTATGGTTTCTAGCAGGAAGAGCGGATGTGACGGCACTTGCGAAGGTGGAACCGAAATATATGCTCTTAGGAGGCGTGATCGGAGCAGGGATTACCTGGACCGTAGTAAAGAGCATGGCATCCTTAGGACCGGCAAAAGCTGCACTTCTAATTGTAATCTCCCAGCTGATCGTGGCGTATGTGATCCTTGGTTGGGATGTCGTGTGGCAAGCAGTGAAAAACATCACCAGAGGACAGGTATTTGACGAGCATTTCCTGATGAGTGTTTCCACAATCGGCGCATTTGCCATCGGGGAATACCCGGAAGCCGTTGCAGTCATGCTGTTCTATCAGGTCGGAGAGTTTTTCCAGTCGCTGGCGGTAAAGCGTTCCAGAAAGTCCATCTCTGACCTTATGGACATCCGTCCGGATTCGGCGACCGTCAAGCGGAATGGCGTATTGCAGGTCGTTTCTCCGGAAAGCGTTGCGGTGGGCGAGATCATCGTGGTAAAACCCGGTGAAAAAATCCCGCTGGATGGCATCGTTGTGGATGGCGAATCCATGCTGGACACCAAGGCACTGACCGGCGAATCTGTGCCGAGAAGCATCCGCAAAGGCGATGAAGCCCTGTCCGGCTGCATCAACCAGAGCGGTTTGCTGACGCTGAAAGTCACAAAGAGCTTCGGGGAATCCACAGTGTCGAAGATCATTGACCTTGTGGAGAATGCCTCCGCAAGAAAAGCTCCTACCGAGAACTTCATCACGACCTTTGCACGATACTATACGCCGGTCGTTGTTGGAATGGCGGCTGTGTTGGCGATCATTCCGCCGCTCGTCCTTGGTGGCGGCTGGTCTGAGTGGCTGCGCAGAGGTTTTGTGTTCCTGATCGTTTCCTGCCCGTGTGCATTGGTCATTTCCATTCCCCTGACCTTCTTCGGTGGTATCGGTGCTGCATCCAAGCGCGGTGTGCTGGTAAAGGGCAGCAACTATCTGGAGGCACTGAACAAAGTGAGCGTGGTGGTCTTTGATAAGACCGGCACCTTGACAAAAGGTGTTTTTGAGGTCGCAAATATCATTCCGGCAGCCGGATACCAGAAAGAGCAGGTATTGGAGTATGCTGCACAGGCAGAGAGTTATTCCAACCACCCGATTGCAAAGTCGATTCTTGCAGCTTATGGAAAGTCGATCGACCAGAAGCAGTTCTCTGGCTTTGAGGAAATCTCTGGACATGGCATCAGTGTTATGGTGCAGGGAAAGAAGGTGCTGGCTGGCAATAGTAAGCTGATGGAATCTGAAAAGATTGCCTATTCTGCTTGCGATGCAGCCGGAACAAAGGTCTATGTAGCAGCGGATGGCAGCTATGTAGGCTGTATCCTGATTGCAGATGAGGTGAAACCGGACAGCAACCGCGCAATCGCAGAGCTGAAAAAAATCGGCGTGGAAAAAACTGTTATGCTCACCGGCGATGATGAGCGAATCGGCAAGTCGGTGGCAGACGAACTTGGTCTGGATGCGTATTATGCACAGCTCTTGCCCGACCAGAAGGTCGAAAAGCTGGAAATGCTGGATAAGCAGAAACGGCAGGGCAGCAAGCTCGCCTTTGTGGGCGATGGCATCAACGATGCCCCCGTCCTTGCCCGTGCAGATGTCGGCATAGCCATGGGCGGACTGGGTTCGGATGCCGCGATCGAAGCTGCGGATGTTGTCCTGATGACAGATGAACCGTCGAAACTTGTGGAAGCCATTGATGTTGCAAAGGCCACGAAGCGAATCGTGATGCAGAACATCGTGATTGCTCTTGGAATCAAGAGCGTGTTCCTTGTTCTGGGCGCACTCGGCATGGCCGGTATGTGGGAAGCCGTGTTCGGTGATGTGGGTGTCACGATCATCGCCGTTCTGAACGCAATGCGGATTCTGAAGAAATAAGCACAAACAAAAAACAGGGTGCGCCCGATGGGGCACTTTGGTGACAGCGAAAACGATTGTATCGTTGAAGAAATAACTCAAGCGGATACATTGCCGTGTGCGATGTATTCGCTTTTTATAAAATATGATAGGGGATATTATAAACCCGCTTGCAATCCCACTCAAAATATGGTACATGTTATACGAAACCAAATCGTAAATGGACGATTTTCCGTTCAATGATGTATAAAGTGAGGTGACCGCTATGACCGCTGTGATCTACGCCCGCTATTCCAGCGACAACCAGCGCGAAGAATCCATTGAGGGTCAGATTCGTGAATGCACGGCCTATGCCGAAAAGAACGACATCACCATCGTCAAGCACTACATTGATCGTGCCATCTCTGCTAAAACAGATAATCGCCCGCAGTTCCAACAGATGATCAAAGACAGCGACAAGAAGCTGTTTGACATCGTTCTGGTCTGGAAACTCGACCGTTTTGCCCGGAACCGCTACGACAGCGCACGGTACAAGACCCAGCTGAAGAAGAACGGTGTCAAGCTCATGTCGGCCACAGAAATCATCTCCGAGGGGCCGGAGGGCATCATTTTGGAGTCGGTGCTGGAGGGCTATGCAGAATACTACTCCGCTGACCTTGCCGAAAAGGTTGTCCGTGGACAGACGGAGAATATCCTGAAAGGTCGCTGCAATGGTGGGCGTGGAACGTTTGGTTATACGCTGGATTCCGAGCGAAAATTTCACATCGATCCGCTTGCCTCCCCTTTCGTGCTGGAAGCGTTCAGGAAGTATCGGGATGGTCTTACGATGAAAGAGATTCGGGACTGGCTGAACGAAAACGGCATCAAGAACCCGGTCGGCAGCGCGTTCACCTATAACAGTGTCGAACATATGCTCAAGAATCGGCGTTACATCGGAGAACTGAAATTCCGGGACGTGGTCGTGCCCGATGCGATTCCGCCCATCATTCCACTGGAATTGTTTGAGGATGTGCAGGAGAAGATTGCCAAAAACAAGAAAGCCCCTGCCCGTAGAAAGGCAGAGGATGACTATCTGCTCACCACCAAGCTGTTCTGCGGCTACTGTGGGGCGTTGATGTTTGGCGAAAGCGGCACGAGCCGGACGGGTGAAGTCCACCGCTACTATAAATGTGCCACTGCCAAAAAGCACAAGGGCTGCAAGAAAAAGACCGTCCGTAAGCAGTGGCTGGAAGATCTGGTGGTCAACCAGACCATGCAGCTTGTTAAGGACGATGCCGCTATGGAATCTATCATCGCCAAGGTGATGGAACTGCAAAACAAGGAGAATACCAACATTCCCCTCTATGAGAAGCAGCTCCGGGATGCGGAATCGGGTATTCAGAATATGCTGAACGCAATTCAGGCGGGCATCCTGACCAGTTCCACCAAGGAGCGGTTGGAGCAGCTGGAAGAAACCAAGCGTGAGCTTGAGGCCCGTATTGCAGAAGAAAAGCTGGCAAAGCCCAAGATCAAAGAGGAATTTATCCGTTTCTGGTTGATGCGGTTCCGTAAGCTAGATATGAGCCTGAAAGACCAGCGGCAGGCGCTGGTGGATACGTTCATCAATGCGATTTATCTGTACGATGATAAGGTTTTGATAACCTTCAACTATAAAGAAGGTACACAGACCATCACATTTGAGGAAGCGGCCCAAGCCGCATCAAAGGGAAATGGTTCGGATTTGGATTGCCTTGCTGCACCATGACGAATGTTCTTACAGCATTTAGCTGTCAAAGAACATTCGTCATTTTTTATTTGCTAAATAGCGACATCACAGGGGGCGTAGTTCACAACTACGCCTTTTCTTGTATTCACCGACACATCGGGTGTCGGCAAAGGAAGTGCGCTTGGAATCTCAATGGTGCCCACGCAGTTATAGTGAATGCGGAGCCGCTGCTCCCATACACCGTTGACCTTTTCTGCATTGAACACTTCGATTTTTTCAATCAGTTCATTCAGCATCCGGGGTGTCAGCTTTTTTGCTCTGGTGTACTTGCGAACCAGACTGATGAACATATCCGTTGTCATAGTACGGTTGCTCTGCTTTTCGATTTCGGAGCGGAGCTGTTTGATTTTCTCGGTCAGCTCCTTTTGCTCGTCCTCATATCTCCGGGACATTCTGGAAAAGCGTTCATCAGAGATCTTGCCGGAAACATTGTCCTCATAGATGCGCTCAAAGAGGTCGTCCAGTTCTTCATCACGGGCAAGGAGTGCTTTCAACTCTTTCTCTTTCAGCTTGCGGTCGACTTCGTCTGCCTGCTGGGAGTGCCCGATAACAGCCTTCAAAAAGTCGTCCTCGTAGAGGCTGGCAAACTTGGTCAGCCGCCGAATCTCGCCCAGCACCACTTCTTCCAGAAAGTCTACCCTGATGTAGTGGGTGGATTGGCAGGTGCCACGGTTGCCCTTGTAGTTGGAGCAGTTGAAATACTTGATTTCCGGGTTGCCCTGATTGAAGTGGAAGTGCAGATTGCAGCCGCAGTCTGCGCAGACAAGTAAGCCAGAGAACATATTGTGTTCTCCGTTGCTGGTACGGCGTTTGCGCATTTTTCCGCGCTTCTGCTGTACCTGTTCAAACACGGCACGTTCAATAATGGGTTCGTGAACATTTTGGAATACTACCCAATTTTCCGGGTCGTTATGAATCCGCTTCTTGTTCTTGTAGGACTTGGAGTAGGTTTTGAAGTTCAGAATATCCCCGCAATACTCCTGCTGATACAGAAGATGGGTAATCGTGGAGCCATTCCACTTGGTAGAGGGCCGTGTTTTGCTCTTTCCGGGACGGCCGATGCCTTTCTGAATCCAGTAGGCCTGCGGTGTCAGGATGCCTTCCTTTTCAAACTGGGTGGCAATCTGTTCTGTGCCGAAGCCCTCCAACGTCATATCAAAAATGCGCCGGACAACTTGTGCAGCTTCTTCATCAATGACCCAATGCTTGGGATTGTTCGGGTCATTGATATATCCATAGGGAGGAAGTCCCATCGGTTCGCCGGAGTTGCCTTTGATTTTATTACTGATACGGCGTTTCTTGCTGATGTCACGGGCATACCACTCATTGAACAGGTTTCGGATGGGTGCCAGTTCGTTTTCTCCCTCGGCCGTGTCGATGTTGTCCGAAACGGCAACAAGTCGGATGTCATGGTCCGGGAAAAATTCTTCTGTCAGCCGTCCGACCTCAATATAGTTTCGGCCCAAACGGGAAAGGTCTTTGACGAACACAGCGGAGGCTTTCCCTTGTTCGAGCTGCTGCATCATTTCAACGAAACCGGGACGGTTCATGGTCACGCCGGAAATGCCATCATCCAGAAAGTGAACCAGATTGGTATAGCCTTTTTCCTTTGCAACTTTGGTGAGCAGTTTCTTTTGGTTGCCGATGCTGTAACTCTCGCCCTCCAAATTATCATCACGGGGAAGACGCTCATAGAGAAAAGCGGTTGCTTCACGGGATTTCTTGTTACTCGACTGTTTCATACTCGCTCCTTTCTTGGGACAGTCGAATAGCAAATTCACTTGTACACCTATATTATAACACGATCCGCTTTCTCTGTCCGCTGCCTCCCGAAAGGTCATTATAATTTTTCGCTTTCGGATTTCATCAGCCGGAGAAGAACTTCTCCTAAGGTCTGGGAACTTTCTTCTTTGAACACCGGCTCAACGATAAAGGAGCGATTGCCAATACGATAAGTCGAATCCAGAGTAAGCATCTCTGGATTTTTTGTTTTTTCAGGGTTTGTCTTTTTCGCTTGCATCGTAAAAATCCCCTTTCTTAAAAATCAAAAAATGAGCCAACGGACGGCTGCTGGCAGCAGCCCACGGGAATCTCACCCCTGCATTCCTCATGCAGCCCTACTCATTGCCTGCGACGCTCTGAACGCTCGGACTTTGACGGTAAGGGAGTATCAGCCTGCCTGTATGTCATGGCCCGCAAGCAGCCGCACTTGCATTGCGGCGTGGTGGTGATCGCTCCACTTTTCAAAGAAAAGCATCGTGGCGCACCCGCCGTCCGGCTCGATACAGACAGCAACGTATCCGTTTGCCCTATGATGCACCGCCATTGTCCTGCGGGCTTTCTTTGTCAAAGAACTAGAAAAGGCATCGTATGGAAAGGGGAACAGCACACGATGCCTACGTTGAATCAGGTCAAGTCAAAATCAAGGATAGCAATTATCAGTTTTGCTTCCAGACGATTGCGCAGTTCTTCATCAACTTGCAGACGAGGATAGCCGTCAGAGCCATAGCTCGTCCGAATTGACAGTGCAGCAATGTAGCTGGAATAATGCTGGACTACCCGGCTCACTGCTTCGGCGTCTCCTGCAACAGCGGCAGCGATTATCGGGTAAGGAAGCAGCGATGCCCGTGTGTGCGCAGATTTAGTCATCCGCTTCACCTCCCATCAGCTTTTTCAGCAGCCGATAGGCTTTATACCTGCGAGTATTGACCGTTCTTCTGGCCATGCCCATGCACTTTGCTATCTGTTCGTCTGTCATCCATAGAAACCAGTGCATCATAAAAATTTCCCGATCTTTTGGTGACAGCCGTAGAAGTGCTGTGGCCAATCGATCGTTCTCGATTAGCACAACAGCATTTCCCACGGGAAAAGCCGTATACTCCCATGAGTAACGATCGTAAACTGCAAGCTGGGCCATGTCTGCCTCGGACAGTTCTTCCAAAGATGCAAAACGTTTTTGATGACGGCTGATCTGGCGATAGCCGTTGCACGCCTCGCATTTCAGCACCTTCTTGCAGTAGCTGTCAAAGGCGTACTGCTTGTGTTCGTAGTGGCGGTCAGGTTTCAAGTTCTCACCTCCCTTCGTGCCGGGAGGCAGTTCTTTTCTTCCCCTTTCGCTCACTACTCGTTCACGAATGGTCTGGTTTGGCCGGTTTTCGGGAGCTATCTGAAAAAATTTTTTGCCGCTCATAATTGGCTCCTTTCGTTTCGTTCGGGTTGACAGGCCGGAACGAAACGGGGCGGGGAGCGGCAGCCCACGCCCAGGCGCTCAAAGAAACGGGTTTTGTGAGATATGAGCCACAGTATATAAAAAGCGAGCCATAACTCACTTTCATGAGCGTGGCTCGCTGCTGCGTTATTGGAATATTTTTCGTAGTGGCATGGGCGTCCGCCGTACAAACGGTAAACCCCGCCTTATTTTGACCTCCTTTGTGTTGGCGCTCTCATCCATATTCCCCTTTACTCTGAAATATGAGTTATAACTCACTTTACATGAGCTGTATGGTTATTTATATGAGCGAAAGCACACCCTACAATGATGTAGAGGTGATGTGTAGTGAACAATCCGCTGGATCTATTTGCATGGAAGGTGCGGTCAGAACGGAAGCGCCAGCATCTGACGCAGAAGCAGTTAGCTGAACGTCTCGGTATGAACCCCCGCACGATCATAGATTTGGAGACCTGCCAGAGTAATCCGAAATTTGAAACGGTGGTCCTTGTCGCAAAAGAACTGAATATCAGCGTGGATGCTGCCATTTTTCCAGACATGGTAAATCAGACGGTTTCAAAAACAGTTGTAGACTTCTTTGCCGGGAAAAGCGAGGCGGAAATTGAAAAATATATTGCGCTTTGCAAACAGGCGGAAGCATTTCAAAAAGACGAATAACGCGGTCGGGTTCGATGTGCCCGACCGCGTTACTATTTCACCCGTTTGCTATGCGGGCAGATTATTCATTTTTTGTTTTATAGGCATCGCGCAGACGCTCGAAGGATTCCTGGCTGATGAAATGCTCCATCCGGCAGGCGTCCTTTTCCGCCGTTACCGGGTCTACGCCGGCCTCGATCAGCCGGTCGGTAAAGAAGCGGTGCTTTTCGTAGATCTGCTCCGCCACTTCCCGGCCCACATCGGTCAGATGCAGGAAATAGTCGCTGTCCATCGTCAGGAAACCCCCCGTCCCGCAAGGTAGCCACTGCATGGCACACGCTGGGCTTTGACACCTCCATGTGCCGGGCCACATCTACGGAGCGCACCATACCGCGTTTCTTTTGGAGAACAAGGATAGCCTCCAGGTAATCTTCTCCCGACGCATGGAGTTTCATTATATTGCCTCCCTTATTCCGCAGGTTCCAGAGACAGAATGTCAAAGAAGCAAGGTGTTCCTGTGAAGGTATAGCCTGCAATCTTATCAGTGTTATAAACGAGCATATCCTTTTGATAAGTAAGAGGAATATCCAACACATTACCTACATCATAGTTAAATAAGTAGGTGTAGGTATCCCGAACTTCTTGGTCATCGGACATATTAGTCAATTCTTTGATGGTAGCAAGGAACTCATCAGATCCTTCAATTCCGGGCAGCGAGGGCGTCTGCGGCACCATGCTGTCCATAGGAGTAAACCAGCAATGGGGAGACGCAAAGGCGTACTGGCAATGCCACAAGGTCAGGTCAAACTTGCCTTCCAGGTAATCGGCATACCACTGCATCTGCTCAGTTCCATAGATCGTAATATCAATTCCCACTTCTGCAAGCTGACTCTTGATGACTTCGGCAGTAGGCATACTAACGGATGTGCTGCCAGTCTCCAGTGTGAGTAAGAGACTCAACGGTTCTCCATCTTT
>OGIZ01001097.1_pt1 | contig 11754 bp, 6 predicted proteins | sample 1571911 | NCBI WGS metagenome assembly OGIZ01 (sample SAMEA2582108, study PRJEB24529) | metagenome | biome: Human gut stool | place: China | collected 2011 | reverse complement strand
TATCTCCTTTTCCTCTATGTAAGGTATCAGGGGTTCTAGACTCTCTAATGGTATGGCCACATCCCTCAAGACCTCCCCCTCATATATGCAATACTGGCCGTTTAGCATAACATAGCCATCAAATTTAAAATCCAACATCCCCTCTATAGCACCCAACCAGGCCGGCGACCTGCCAGTTGCCAAGAAGAGCTTAATCCCCTTTTTTCTAAGTTCCTCAAGAGACCTCCTGGTAGATTCAGGCACCTTGTGAGTTTTCATACTCAAAAGGGTACCATCGATATCAAAAAATATTGCCTTTGTCATAAGTTTTCATCCCGCCTTTACTATTACTTTTCTTTATTACTTTTCTTTATCAGCATTTTCTACTTTTGTCTATTGTCTTGACTTTGTCTAATGTTCTTTTTCTCTTTTCTTTTATTTCATTTCTCTTCTTTTTCACTTTTTACATATAAACTTTATGAATATATCTCCCCCTATTGTAGCATATAAATCATCTTTTAAAAAATTTTTTAATATAGTTGACTAAGCAACTAATTTTTAGTAAAATATATAATTAGTTGACTAAGCAACTAATATGTGCAAATAAATCAATTATATTTAATCAGGGAATAAATATGAATAATATTTAGTATATAAATAAAGGAGTTTATACTTTATGAAAAATAATCCAGGACATATGATATCCATCCTCTATAGGAAGGGAAATATCTATAAAAATGAGCATTTATGCGACAAAAGCAGCACAGAAAACTAATTTTTTCATACGGTTTCTTTTTTAATTGATTAAATGGGTTTTGTACTTCTCTGTTTTACTTAACAGGTAAAAGTTGCCGTATGTTAGTTATCGAATATTAAATTTACGGGAATAAGATCCGTATATATCATTTCTCCAATTCCCGTAACGAATCCGTTTTCTTTTTATCAAGGAATTCATAGATACCGCATAAATGTTCGGTCACCTTTTGGTTTCCGAATTCGTATACCTTGGTCACAAGTCCGTCCAGGAAGTCACGCTCGTGTGATACTACGATCAGTGTACCGTCGAAATCTTTCAATGCCTGTTTCAGGATATCTTTGGTTTTCAGGTCAAGGTGATTGGTCGGTTCGTCAAGCACCAGCAGATTGGGTTTTTTCCAGGCAATGAGCGCGAGGGCGAGGCGGGCCTTTTCGCCGCCCGACATCGGCGCAACTTTGGCTTCGGCGAAGTCGCCCGAAAAGCGATAGGTGCCGAGGAAGTCGCGCAGTTCCTGCTCTCGGGCGTCTGGCGCCAAATGCCGAAGATGCTCGAGCGGCGTTTCATCCATCCGCAGCTGATCGAGCTGGTGCTGCGCAAAATAACCAATTTCAAGTCCCTGACCGCGGCGCAGTTCGCCCGACATGGGGGTGAGTTCTCCGACAATGGCTTTGACCAGCGTCGATTTGCCCGCGCCGTTGACGCCGAGAATGCCGATGCGCTCGCCCGAACGAATGCTGAAGGAGACGCCCGAAAGCACCACTTTGTCACCGTAGCCGATCTTCAGATTTTCACCGTCGACCAAATGCTCAGGCAACCTCAGGGGCTTGAGAAAATTGAATCGCCATTCGCGTTTGGCGCGTACGGGTTCGACCGCCTGAAGCTTTTCGAGCATTTTGATGCGCGACTGTGCCTGACGGGCTTTGGTGGCCTTGGCACGGAAGCGTTCAATAAAGCTCGTCAGATGCGCTGCCTGCGTTTCATAGGCGCGGCGGGCAGATTCCTGAGCGCGGAGTTTTTCAATGCGAGCTAGTTCAAACTGGGAGTAGTTCCCGGCATAGCGGCAGATCGTGCCGTCTTCAACGGACCAGATCGTATTGACCGCACGATCGAGAAATTCACGGTCGTGCGAAATGATGATGACTGTTGCTTCAACGCGGCGGAGCCAGTTCTCGAGCCAGATGAGCGAATCGATGTCAAGGTGGTTCGTTGGTTCGTCGAGCAGCAGCAGATCCGCCGGACGCATCAGTGCACGGGCAAGCTGAATACGGTTGCGCCAACCGCCCGAGAAGTCGTGAACTTTGCGGCAGCTGTCGGCTTCCGCAAAACCCAGACCGGCCAGAATGGCTTTGGCCTGTGCCACCACGGCACCCTCATTGACTTCCGCGAGTTCGCTGTGCGCGGCAGCAAGCGCCATTTCGTCGCCGGAGGCTTCGGCTCGCTTGAGCGCTGCTTTGGCGTTCATTAAAGGGGCATGACCGGAAAGCACGCAGTCAATGCAGGAGATATCTTCAACCGTGAAGCTCTGCGCAACATGCGCAATGCGCTCATGGGGCGGCGTTTCAAGTTCGCCGTCTTCAGGGGCAAGGTCCCCCAGAATCGCAGCAAAGAGTGTGGATTTGCCGCAGCCGTTGGGGCCGACCAGACCGATGCGTTCGCCCGGCGAGGCAATGAGATTGGCGTGAGCGTAGAGCAGTCGCGTCCCGCGCATCAGCGCGAGGTTGAGAAGTCGAAGCATGAGCGAGGCGGCGCATTTCGAAACGAGGGCAGAGGTCGCCCTCGTTAGGGAATGCGGGTGCAGAAATCAGTGTTGAATTTTGAAATATTGAGCGAGATCGGCGCGCTGCGCGAGAAACACCTGATCGTCGCCGCCCGAGACCGAAAGCCACGTAATGGGCAGACCGGGGAAAGCCGCTTCAACGGCTTCGAGCCCGTCGCCCACTTCAACGACGATGAAGCCCTCTTCGGTCAAATGATCTGCGGCTTCGGCGAGAATGCGGCGAACGACGTCCATGCCGTCTGCGCCGGCAGCCAGAGCGAGGGCCGGTTCATGACGGTATTCGCTCGGAAGCCGCTCCATGGCATCGGTGGTGACATAGGGCGGGTTCGAGATAATGATGTCAAAGCGCCGTCCCTGAAGATTTTCAAAAAGATCGCTCTGAACCAGTTCCAGCGTCTCTTCCATGTCATAGTCTCGGCGATTGATCTTGGCAACCTCAAGCGCAGCTTGGGAAATGTCCGAGCCGGTGACCTTGGCATTGGGAAAAGCACCCTGCGCGAGAATGGCTAGACACCCCGAACCCGTGCAGAGGTCAAGCACGCTTTGCACCGCTTCCGGATCTGCGGCCCAAGGAGCCAGATCTTCTTCGAGCAGCTCCGCGATGTAGGAGCGGGGAATCAGCGCACGCTCATCAATGTAGAAGCGGTGTTCGGTGAGCCAGGCTTCCTTCAGGAGATAGGCGGTGGGCGTCTTGTCATGCACACGGCGGTCGATGAGATGCACGATTCGCACAAGTTCGTTGTGCGTGAGCGCAGCATCGAGGAACATGTCGAAATTCTCAAACGGGAGTTTCAGCGCTCGGCAGATGAGAAAAGATGCATCTTCGAGAGCGCTTGGCGACCCATGTCCGAATGAAAGATCGGAGGTTTCAAGTTCTGTAACGGCCCAGCGGTAAAGGTCGCGGATCGTTTTCAGGTTGTGGATGGGATCGTCAAGCAGCGGCGCAATTTCGTACATGTTTCGGATATCCCCGGATGTCGCGGAAGGTCCCAAAGTCCGCCAGCCGCTTTGCGGCCGGCTGGTTCGGCAGGGAGCCTCATGAATGTCGTCAGAATTTTTTTGAAGCCTGCATTATAAAGAGGTCGTCTGGGCCGCAAAGATGGGGAAGCTCATTCCAATGAAGACGTCTGCGAGTGGTTTGATTCTGATGATGATCCATGGCGACTGGGTTTTGCGGACTCTCGGAGACAGCAAAGAGTGTTTTGTCTCTTCCGTATGACAGTGCTAAAGACGCCGCAGAGAAGCGCAGCAGTGTTTTCGAGGACGGCAGACTTTTGCGGATGGAAGAGCCTCTCCGAGCGTTCCGTTTGCAGCGGCCAGAGACTCTAAGCGCTTTGCCGCAAGGATAGTGAGACCAACGGGGCGACTCTCGCTAAAATGCGTGCAGCTGGTTCTTCCAGTGATCCTCTTCTTTCCTTATTTCGTCTGAGCCTCCTTTGCACCTTCGTCAGATCAAAATCGCCGGCTTCAAAAGCTTCGCGGACCCCGTAGTGATCGAACTGCGGGACCCGCTGATTGCGATCGTGGGCCCGAACGGCTGCGGCAAATCGAACATCATCGATGCGGTTCGCTGGGTGCTGGGCGAAGGCCGCATCGGCGAACTGCGCGGTTCGAGTTCGATGAGCGAACTGATTTTCGCGGGCTCTACCGGCCGTGCGCCGCTCGGACGAGCAAGCGTCGAACTGGTGCTTGACAACGCGGACCATCAGGTGAAAGGGCCGTGGGGGCAGTACGAAGAATTGTCCGTACGCCGCGTGGTCACCAAGGAAGGCGTATCGGCCTATTACATTAATCACCAGCAGGTGCGCCGCCGCGATGTTCAGGAAATCTTCATGGGCACGGGGCTGGGCGCACGCAGCTACGCCATCATTTCGCAGGGCATGATTGCGAGCTTTATTCGTGCCAAGCCCGAAGAGCTGCGCGTTTATTTGGAAGAGGCCGCCGGCGTGTCGCTCTATAAAGAGCGCCGCCGCGAAACGGAGAATCTCCTCAAATCCACACGGGAAAATCTCGAACGCGCTGCTGACCTTCAGGCCGTGCGTGCTGAAGAGATCACTCGGCTGCAGGCCGAAGCCGATACTGCCGCCCGCTGGCAGGCGCTGAGCGACAAAAAGGTTCAGAGCGAATCGCTTTGGTACTTCCTGCAGTATGAAGATGCAAAGCGGGAATCCGATGCCGCGCGGGCGGCTATTGCGCAGCTCGAAAATGAGATTACGGCAAAGCGCCGTGATCTTGAAACGCTCGAATCGCATTCTGAAGACCTCGCTGCGGCTGAGCGCAGTGCTGATGCGGCGCACCGCAATGCTTCCGACGCCTTCCGTGAAAGCGAGAAGGAGCTCGCCCGCTTGGAGGGCGAGATGAGCCGCATCGTGGAACGTCGGCGATTGGCCGAACGAGACTTTGCGGAGGCCGAAGCCGCACTGAAAGAAAAGCGGGCATTGGCCGAGGAGCTCGAAGTTCGGATTGAATCAGCCGCGCAAAAAGAGGAGCGTCTCGCGGCTGAACTCGAAGAGCTCGATGAACTGAACGCCGCTCGAGATGAAGCCCTCGAAGGCGCTCAGTCTGCTGAAGAGGAGTCGCGCCTGCGGGCGGAGTCTGCCGGCGCACAGCTCGCTCGCGCTCGTACGGAAGTCGAAGTGGCGGAGGCCGGCCTCCAATCTGCTCGTGAGCGAGCAGCGGAAGTGGCAGACCGAATGGCTCGACTCGAGACCGATGCGGTGGATGCGTCTGAAGCGCACCCGGATGAAGAAACATTGGCGGCGCTCGCAGAATCCTTAGCCGAAGTCCGCGAAGAGCTCGAAGGAACTGCGGCGGCCCGCGAAGACGCCGCTGCCGTAGCAGAAGAAACACGCGAACGCGCCAAAGACGCCGCAGAGGCCTACTTTGCCGCCCTTTCGCAGGTTAAAGCTCTGCGCGCAAAACTCGAAACGCTTGAAGCCGTGCAGCAAAAGGCACTGGAGTCTGACAGCCTCACGGAGTGGCTTCAGGACCAAGGACTGGACGGACTGCCGGAATTGATTCACGAAATCAACATCGACGACGCCTGGACAACCGCGCTTGAAGCGGTGCTCGAACACCGTGCACGCGCTTTTTTGCTGCGCGATCTGCGTTCCGCTGCCGGGTTCGCAAGCGCTAAGGCGCGCCCGCCGGCAAGACTCGCTTTTGCGGCCCCCGCAGAGACTGCCGCTCATCCGCATCCTGAATGGGCGGCGAAGCGCTTGAGAAGCGTTATCCAAACCGATAATCCGGCGGCGGCTGCGGCGGCCGACGTTTGGACCGCAGGCGTAGGGCTCGCCTCTTCGCTTGAGGCAGCACTCGCAGCGCGCGCCGACATCCCGCCGGGATGCGCACTGGTGACGCCGCAGGGGGACCTCGTCAATGCGGCGTCTGTTACCTTTTGGGCTGCGGAAGATCCGCGCTTGGCAATCCTTTCCCGAGAACGAGAAATTGCGGAACTTACGCATCAGGGGGAGGCGCTTGACTAGGCAGCGGCAGCCGCTGACGACGCCCGTACGGCTGCGCAGAAAGCCGAAGCCAATGCGCGAGGGCGTGCCGAGGCGCTGCAGCGCGAGGTCGTTGAGCTCGAGCGCCGCACGGCCAAACTCGTGCTTGAAGAACGGGAAGCCCGCAGTGCGTGGGAGGCCTGGCAGCGCCGAGAGGCCGATCTCAGGCGGTCGCGTGAAGAAATGGAGATCGAGGCTGAGCGGGCCCAAGAGCGTGTAGAGGCAGCGCTTGGCGCCGTAGAAACCAAAACGGAAGCGCTCGACGAGATTCAGCACGCCGCGGGTGAAGCTGCGGCTGCGCATGATCGGCTGCATGACCGGCTGATCGACCTTAAGCGCGCTGCGGCGGAGTCGATTCATCGTGAAGCTATGAAAAAGCTCGAGGCGTCGCAGGTTCGTGAGTCGCGCACCGAGGCCGAACGGCGGCTCGCGGAAACCCAAAGCGACATTGTCCGAGAATCCAAGCGTCTCGAAGAAACCCGCGAAGTGCTCGATGCCCGTGAAGACGAACGGCTGCAAAGCGGCACGTCGGAGCTCCTCGAAAAAAATGCGAGTCTCGAAAAGGCATTGGCCGCCGCGCAGACTGAACTTGAAGCGGCCCGCAGCAAACGTGAGGACGAACAGCGGCAGATCAAGCGCTTGAACGAATCGATTCTTCCGCTGACAGAAGAAATTGCTCGGTTGCGCGTAGAGGCCGAACAGAAGGCGGGACTGCTCGGGCAGTTCTCCGGGCGCATGCAGGAACTTGGTGCGGATTGGACCGAGCTCTCTAAGCTCGCGCAAGAACGAGGCGTCAAGGCCAACACAGTGCGTAACGAGGTCACGCGCCTGATGAATGAAATTGCCGCACTCGGTCCGGTCAATCATGCAGCTTTGGCCCATCTTGAGGCGGCGCAGGAAGCCATTCGCCTCGCAGAAGCTCAGATGCAGGATCTGCGGCAGGCCATTGAGCCGCTCGAGGCGGCTATCCGCCGCATTGACGCAGAGACCCGCGCACGCATGCGTGAAACCTTTGACAAGGTCAACGAAAAGTTTAATGACACGTTCCGCGGTCTTTTCGGCGGAGGCCGCGCGGCGCTTCGCATGGAGGGCGACGAGATCCTCTCGGCGGGCGTTGAAGTTTCGGCTCAGCCGCCCGGCAAGCGCAATCAGACCGTGCGGCTTTTGTCGGGCGGCGAACAGGCGCTCACGGCCACGGCGCTCGTCTTTGCCATGTTTAAGCTCAACCCCGCCCCCTTCTGTCTGCTCGACGAAGTGGACGCCCCGCTCGATGAAGCAAATCAGGGACGACTGGCGCGTCTTTGTACCGAAATGAGCGTTGATACGCAGTTCCTCATCATTACGCACCATCGTGTCACGATGGAATATGCCAAGGCGCTGATCGGCGTCACGATGAAGGAGCCCGGGGTGAGCCGTGTGGTATCGGTCGATATTGCGGAGGCCGTTGGCTATGCTCAGCAGGCTAATGAGCCGGCTGCTGCCGCGCCGACCGGTTCCGCCGGTGCGCTCTCCTGATGCGGCCCCGCGGACGTTTTCACTTTGCTTGCATTGGGCTGGCTCCAAACGCTAGGATGCAGGAAAGAGCTGTGCCAAAGCGTTTTTTGGAGCGCGCCGGCAGCGCGCGAAGCCCTCTTTACTGCAGCAGCCTATGAACCCACGACTCTTCTCTTTGCAGCCAGTCGCTGATTCCATAAAGAAGCTCGGCGCGCTTCTGGTTTTTGGGGCTTGCGGGCTCTTTTGCCCGCTCTCTGGCAGTGCGGCGGCGCCTTCTCAGCCCGACGCTTTAACGGCGGCGAGCTTCTCGTCGGATTTCCCGGCAGAGCATATGCCGCTCAAGGTGGGCGTGGTGAAATATGTTCGCCCGTCACCCTACGAGCCCATTGTGGAAGCGACGATCGGGGCGCTTAAGCGTGTGTTCGGCACGGCCAACGTCATCGTGACGCATTACGACCTGGCGGGACTCTCGCAGGCCATCCGCGAAGGAGCGGTGGATCTTTTCCTCTCAAGCTCTGGTTTTTACGTCCGCATGGAGCGCTACGGCGCCCGCGCGGCGGCCACCGTAGCGTCTAACAACTATCCCAATCCCAATCACAACGATGGTTCAACGATCGTCGTGTCTGCTGCACGGAAGTCCCTCAATAAACTCTCGGACTTGAAGGGCGCGAAGCTCGTTCTTTCTTCTCCTCAGGCCTTCACTGGTCGGCAGCTTGCCGAGCATGTGCTGCTCAAAGCCGGCCTCAACCCCGAAACGCTTTTCAGTTCGCGTGTGTATTTGGGCGACGGCAAGCGTCTGGAGGGCGCCATTCCGATGATTCTTTCGGGAGAGGCGGATGTCGGCTTTTTCCGGCTCTGTTATCTCGAAGAGTGGCTCGCTTCGCACCCCAATGCCAAGGGACAGCTTAAAGTGCTTAATCGTCTGGATTCCGCGGAGCGGCCCGAGCCCTGCATGCGTTCCACGGCGCTTTATCCGTCATGGACGGTCGCAACAACACCGGCCACAGATCCGCGGGTATCACGTCTGGTGCTGCGCGCGCTCTTTGAAATGCCGCCCACATTTGAGCGGGGCCTTTATTGGAGCGCCGCGACGGACTATTCAAGCGTGGATCAGGTTTTTCATGATCTGCGCATTGGTCCCTATGCCTATCTGCGGGACTGGACTGTCCGTCGGCTGATCGATGAGTACGGCACTTGGATATTGCTCTTTGCGCTGCTCCTCTTAGGGCTCATTTTTCACAGTGTGCGTGTGTCGCAGCTCGTGCGTGTCCGCACGGCTCATCTGCAGGAGGCGCTGCATGAGCAAAAGCGCCTGCAAAGCAATGCTCGAGCGGCGGCCGAACGCGTTGAACATATGAGCCGAGTGGGCGCAGTGGGGCAACTCTCTACGATTTTTGCCCATGAGATGCGTCAGCCGCTCGCCGCGATCTCGCTCTATGTCTTCGGGCTTAAGCGTCTCGTTCAATCCGGCAGCCTGACCCCTGAAAAGATTGAGGCCATTGCCGGGAAACTGGAGACGCAGACGGCTCGCGCCGACGCGATTGTGAACCGCGTACGGGCTTACGCAAAATCCGATAAGCCCGTGCGGGAAGCCGTGAGTTTGGTCGAGGCGGCGCGCAAGGCCCTGCGCGAGCTCACCACGACCGGCCGCTGGCATGCTGCCGTGTCGATCGCGGCGCGTGAGGACGTCCAGTGTTTGGCCGATCCGCTCGAGCTCGAACTCGTTGCGATGAATCTCATTAAAAACGCGTTGGAAGCCGTGGAAGGGTTTCCGGCCGGTATGGTGAATATCGCCGTGAGCGAGCATAACGGCAAGGCTGAACTCACCGTGCTCAATAACGGCCCGGCGGTACCCTCAGAGCTCGTTGAACGGCTTAACGACAGGGCAGCCTCCGGCTCGAGCAGCAAAAAGAGCGGTTTGGGGCTGGGGCTCTCGATTGTGCGGAGCATCCTCGAACGTCTGGGCGGACGAATCACTTTTACGGCTCTGGCCGGGGGCGGATTGGCCGCCGTGGCAACGCTTCCTACGCTCGCGCGGGCGCTCTCGCTTCATCAGGCGGCCGAAGGTACTGCCGAAGCTGCAGAACCGAGAGAAATCGGCCATTCATCAATGAACTAAAGTTCCTGAAAGCATTATGAGACCCAGTCAGAAACAGATTACCCCCGAACAGCTTGTCTTCGCGCAGGAGCATGCTTTAGTGCGCATTGTGGACGATGAAGCAGATCTGCGCGAAGCCTTGAGCTTCGTGCTGGATATGGAAGGATGGAAAACGGTCACCTACGGGCGGGCAGAGGACTTCTTCACGGGAGATTCCCCGTCGGAGCCGGGCTGCGTGGTGCTCGACGTGCGCATGCCGGGCATGAGCGGGATTGAGGCTCAGCATGAGATGAGGAGCCGCGGCATTGCGCTGCCGATCATTTTTCTCACCGGTCACGGCGACGTCGATATGGCGGTGGGGGCGGTGCAGGACGGCGCATTTGATTTTCTGCTGAAACCCGTTGACAACGAGCGTTTTCTCAACTCGGTCGCCTGTGCGGCCTGGGTGAGCGCCGCTGCCGCGGCGGGGCTCCCCGGAGAAGACTCGCTCGCATCCGGTGCGGTTTCCAACACTTGAAGCCCCATGTCGTTGATCATCTGAATAATACCTTCAACTCATTGCGCTCGGCCTCACGAACCGCGAAGCGGCTGAACGAAGCGGCATTGCGCAGCGTACGATGGAAGTGCACCGAGCAAACATTCTGCGTAAGCTCGGCGTCAAAACGCCCGAAGATATTCGGCGGCTGCTCGAGATGGCTGCCGACGAAAAAGCGTAGTTCACCGCTGATCTTTGAGCTCGGGAAAGAGCACGTCGGAATAGCCGAAGTGCGTCCAGTCCTTGATGCGCATCGGATAGACGATGCCTTTCAAGTGGTCAAACTCATGCTGCACCACTCGGGCATGAAAACCTTGGGCTTCTCGCTCGATGGTCTCGCCGTCAAGTCCAAAGCCGGTGTAGTGAATTCGCCTGGCACGCGGGACGACCCCGCGCATGCCGGGTACGGAGAGGCACCCCTCCCAGCCGTTCTCCCAATCATCAGCGGTGCCTTCGAGCAGCAGTTCGACGGTCGGGTTGATGAGCACGGTCTGCGGCACTGCCGGCGCATCCGGGTAGCGGCTCGAGGCTTCAAAGCCAAAACAAATGATGCGTTCGCTCACGCCCACCTGAGGCGCGGCAATGCCGACGCCGCCCTCGGCATGCATGGTGTCCCACATATCCGCAACGAGCTTTCGGAGTCTGGGGCTCCCGAAATCCCGAACCGGCAGCGCCTCCTTCATCAGCACGGGTTCCCCAAGACGCATGACTTCCAAAACCATATCGGCAGCTCCTCCAATGAGATCTGGTGTTAAGCCCGCACGTCAAGGAGGCGCACGGCTTCTTCAACGACATCTACGGCACCTTTGGCCGCACGGTCAGCCGCGTCCTTCAAGGCTTCAAAGCGAATCGCGCGTTTGGATTCCCGCAGGCCTGCGGCGGAATTGACGATCGGGCAGATGGCGGCATAGGGGAGCTCAAGCTCACGGGCCAAAGCGCATTCCGGATAGGCCGTCATGCCGATGACATTGGCGCCGTCACGCGCATAGCGGGCGACTTCCGCAGCGGTTTCAAGGCGCGGTCCCTGAGTGCAGGCATAAACGCCGTCGGCTACGATGGTTTTTCCCAGGCGGCGGGCGGCACTGATGAGGAGTGCGGAGAGCGCTTGGTCAAAAGGCATGGTGAAGTCAATGTGCTTCACGCCGGCGTCCGGCGAATCATAGTAGGTGCATTCGCGGCCCCAGGTATAGTCGATCAGCTGGTCGGGCACCATCAGGTCGCCCGGCAGGAGCGCTTCGCCAATGCCGCCCACGGTCGCAACGCCGATGATGCCTTCAACGCCCGCACGCTGGAGGGCCCAGATGTTGGCTCGGTAGGGAACGCGATGAGGCGCGTATTCATGATGCACGCCGTGGCGGCGCAGGAAGACAATCGGACGGCTGCCCAGGCGCCCGAAAATAAGCGGGGCGGAAGGCCGTCCGTAGGGTGTCTCCATGTCGATTTCTTCGGGATCTTCAATGATCCCGGGACGGTCAAATCCAGTTCCGCCGATGAGTGCGAGCATGATCAATCCTTCTTTTCGAGTTCTGCGGGAAGCGTGCCGCCTAAGAGCGCGAGGAGCTTTGCTTCGTCAATGACAGGGATGCCGAGTTCCTCGGCTTTGCTCAGTTT
>OGIZ01001074.1_pt1 | contig 11875 bp, 10 predicted proteins | sample 1571911 | NCBI WGS metagenome assembly OGIZ01 (sample SAMEA2582108, study PRJEB24529) | metagenome | biome: Human gut stool | place: China | collected 2011 | reverse complement strand
AATTGACGCAAATCGTGAAAAATTAGCTTCTTTCAGGGGGTCTCTTTGACTTAGAGGCATTGGAAGAAGAAATTGCCATTTTAGAAAATAAAATGACAGAACCTGATTTTTGGGATGATAACATTGCTGCGCAAAAAACATCTCAAGAATTAAATGAACTCAAGCAGACCTATGAAAATTTCCATCAAATGGTGGATCTCTTTGATGAGTCAGAAATCTTACTGGACTTTTTGGCAGAAGACGATTCGGTCAAGGAAGAATTGATCGAGAAGTTGGAGGAGCTGGATAAACGTATGACCAGCTATGAGATGACCTTGCTATTGTCTGAACCCTATGACAATAATAATGCCATCCTAGAAATCCACCCAGGTTCAGGAGGAACAGAAGCTCAGGACTGGGGCGACATGCTTCTTCGGATGTATACTCGTTTTGGAAATGCTCACGGCTTTAAAGTTGAAGTCTTGGACTATCAGGCTGGAGATGAGGCTGGGATCAAGTCTGTGACTCTATCCTTTGAAGGGCCACATGCATATGGTCTTCTGAAATCTGAAATGGGGGTACACCGTTTGGTTCGGATCTCTCCATTTGACTCCGCTAAACGTCGTCATACCTCCTTTACATCTGTTGAGGTCATGCCCGAATTAGACGATACCATCGAAGTCGAAGTTCGTGATGATGATATCAAGATGGACACCTTCCGCTCTGGTGGAGCTGGTGGACAAAACGTCAACAAGGTTTCTACAGGGGTGCGCTTGACCCACATTCCGACAGGGATTGTAGTGGCGTCCACCGTGGATCGGACCCAATACGGGAACCGTGATCGTGCGATGAAGATGTTGCAAGCTAAACTCTACCAATTAGAGCAAGAGAAAAAAGCAGCAGAAGTGGATTCTCTAAAAGGGGATAAAAAAGAAATCACCTGGGGAAGTCAAATCCGCTCCTATGTTTTTACCCCTTATACCATGGTTAAGGACCACCGGACCAACTACGAAGTAGCGCAGGTGGACAAGGTGATGGATGGAGATATCGATGGCTTTATCGATGCCTACCTTAAATGGCGTCTCCAATAACCTCGAGGGAATCAACCAGAAAAGAATGAAAGGAATTTCATTACATGTCAATGATTGAAATGAAAGATGTTGTCAAAAAGTATGACAACGGGACGACGGCCCTTCGCGGGGTCTCTGTCCAAATTGAACCAGGAGAATTTGCCTACATCGTAGGACCTTCTGGTGCAGGGAAGTCGACCTTTATTCGACTTTTATACCGTGAAGTCAAACACGATAAAGGAAGTTTGAAAGTAGCTGATTTTGATTTGGATAAAATCAAAAAACGCGATATTCCTATGTTGCGACGCAATGTAGGAGTGGTCTTCCAAGATTATAAATTGCTTCCAAAGAAAACCGTTTATGAAAATATTGCCTACGCTATGCAAGTTATCGGTGAGCGCCGTCGCAATATTAAAAAGCGTGTGATGGAAGTTTTGGATCTTGTCGGATTGAAACACAAGGTCCGCTCATTCCCGAATGAATTGTCAGGGGGAGAGCAACAACGGATTGCGATTGCTCGTGCGATCGTCAACAATCCGAAAGTCTTGATTGCGGATGAGCCAACGGGTAACTTGGACCCAGATAATTCATGGGAAATCATGAATCTTTTGGAGCGGATTAATCTGCAAGGGACCACAGTATTGATGGCGACCCACAATAGCCAGATTGTAAATACTTTACGTCACCGTGTCATCGCGATTGAAAATGGTCGTGTAGTGCGTGATGAAGCGGAAGGAGAGTACGGATACGATGATTAGAAGATTTTTCCGACACTTAATCGAATCGCTTAAAAGCTTGAAACGAAATGGTTGGATGACGATTGCAGCGGTCAGCTCGGTTATGATTACCCTTAGCTTGGTTGCTATTTTCGCCTCAGTTATTGCCAATACCATTAAGCTTTCAGATGATATTCAAAACAGTGTGCGGGTTGTAGTATACATGCGCAAGGATATTCAAGATCAGAGCGAGCAGATTGAAAAAGACGGTCAAACCGTGACCAATGAAAACTACCATAAGGTCTACGATGCTCTGACAGCCATGAAGCATGTCGACAAGGTTGATTTTTCTAGCAAGGAAGAACAGTATGATAAACTGATCAAAACGGCTGGGAACAACTGGAAGATTTTTGATGGAGATGCCAATCCTCTCTATGATGCTTATTATGTAGAGACGACTGCTCCAAAATATGTGAAGCAAGTCTCAGCAGATGCTAAAAAAATTGAAGGAGTTTCTGAGGTTAAAGATGGTGGGGTCGATACCCAACGCTTGTTTGCTCTTGGAACCTTCATCCGAAACTGGGGCTTGATTGGTGTAGCTTTATTGATCTTCATCGCAGTCTTCTTGATTTCAAATACCATTCGGATTACCATCATTTCACGTAGTCGTGAGATTAAGATTATGCGACTGGTAGGAGCAAAAAATGGCTATATTCGTGCACCATTCCTTTTAGAAGGTGCTTGGATCGGTCTCTTGGGAGCCTTGGTTCCTTCAGCTTTGGTCTTCTACGTTTATAATGTTGTCTATACGTCAATGAACAATAACTTGGCAGATCAAAACTTGTATCTCTATAGTCCTCATCTCTTGGTACCGATCATGGTCGGTGGCCTCTTTGGATTAGGAATTTTGATTGGGGCGATTGGTTCTTCAATCTCCATGAGACGTTTTCTTAAGATATAATAAAAAAGCAAGTTCGCACTTGCTTTTTTTGTCTACTTCTATGAGGACAGGAAGGATGATAAGGACTCTTTAGGATTGTCTAAAGAAGGGATTGAACATCTTCTCGTGACCAATAGAAGTCTCAGGGCCATGCCCGGGATAGACAGTGTAGGAAGATGGAAGGGTAAAGAGTTCTTCTCTGATACTGCTAAGTATCTGTGCCGCGTTCCCTGTCGGAAGATCGGTCCGTCCAATGGTTTCGCGAAAAAGGGCGTCACCGGATAGAACCAGGTGATCCTCAGGAAAGACGATAGAGACTCCTCCTGCAGAGTGGCCTGGTGTCTCCAGAACATAAAAGTGGAAATCGGCTATTTGGTAATCGGAGCGAATGTCATAAAGGAAGTCGGCCTCCTTGCATACCACATCTTCTAAATCCGCATGACGATCCAAACCAGATAAATTATCGACAGGAGAAGACAACCAACTGGCTTCTGCTGAATGGACATAAACAGGTGGGAAATGATAGGTCTGACGAACCTTTTCAAGACTCATAATGTGATCATAATGCGTATGGGTTAAAAGAATCGCTACTATTGGTTTTCCGATGCGATCTATTTGTTTTTGAATAGTCGCCCAGTCGCTACCTGGATCGACAAGAATGAGGGAGTGGTCATTTTCAAGGTAGTAGGTATTTTCATAAGCTACAGGATTAACGGTACGATAGATTTTCATAAGGACTCCTTTCTAGAATAGTGTATCAAATTGCGAGGAAAATAACAGGATTGAAGTCAGCATGAAAGGAGAAAAAAATCTGCAGAGCTTGCTCAAACGTGATATAATTTTAAGTATTATGACAAGACAGAAACGGAAATATGCCATTGTGGATCTGGAAGCGACCAGTGCTGGAAGCAATGCTAAGATCATTCAGGTTGGGATTGTCATCATCGAAGATGGGAGGATTACGCAATCCTATGAGACGGATGTGAATCCCCATGAACGATTGGATGAGCATATCAAACAATTGACTGGCCTGACAGATGGTCGCTTGCGGAAAGCACCAGAGTTTGCACAAGTGGCAAAAGAAATTTTTGAATTAATAGAAGATGCCGTCTTTGTGGCCCATAATGTCAAATTTGATGCGAATTTATTGGCAGAAGCGCTCTTTTGGGAAGGATTTGAGCTAACGACTCCTCGGATTGATACGGTTGAATTGTCTCAAATTTTCTATCCGACTTTAGAACGCTACAATTTAGGAGCGCTTGCAGCTGAACTGAAAATTGAGTTGCACCATGCTCACTCCGCTTTAGCGGATGCTATGGCAACAGCCCAGCTGCTGTTGAAATTGAGAGAGAAAATTGCGAGCTTACCAAGAGGATTGATCGAAAAACTTCTTTCGATGGCAGATTGTTTGATTTATGAATCACGACTCTTAATAGAAGATGCGCTTGAAGACAGTAGCCTTTTTTTACCAGCTCATTTAGTAGAAGTTCATGGTCTCTATCTGCGCAAGCCACAGCAGTTTTTAGAAAGTCGTCATTTGTCTGAACAGTTTGAACTCAATATGCAGCTGTTGGGAATGGAGGCTTATCCGGAGCAGAGAGAATTTGTTGCCTATATCGAGGATAGTTTGCAACAGCCACTTCCGAGTTTTATTGAAGCGCCAACGGGTATCGGGAAGACCTATGCCTATCTATTAACGCTTTTAGCGAAAACCTCCAAGCGCATTCTTGTCAGTGTTCCAACTAAAATTCTTCAGGATCAAATTATGAAGAAGGAAGGAAAGACCATCCAAGATCTTTTCCAAATTCCCTTTCATAGCCTGAAAAGTCCCAAGGATTACATCCAACTCGATAAATTTTATGAGGCCTTACAGAGTGAGTCAGATAATGGGATGATTCGACGCTTTAAAATGCAACTGTTGGTTTGGCTGACGATGACGGAAACGGGAGAGTTTAGTGAAATTGGCCAACTCTATCGTCATCTTCATTTTGTAGCTGACATTTGCCACGATGGCCAATTGTCGAAACGTTCGCTTTTTTATCAGGAAGATTTTTGGCGTCTGGGCCAGGAAAAAGTGAAAACCAGCCGAGTAATTCTGACCAATCATGCCTATCTGTTAACCCGTCTAGAAGATGATAAGAGTCTACTTCAAGAATCTGTTCTGGTAGTGGATGAAGCGCAAAAACTCTTCTTTGCTTTAGAACAGTTTTCACAGAGAGAAGAAACCTTGCAATCTCTTCTTCTAAGCTTGCAACACGCTATTGAAGAGGAAAAAGATCTTCTGCAAAGGCGTTTGCTGGAGAGTATTCAATTTGAGTTAAATGCCTGCTCTAAGGAAGTTGTACAAGGAAAACCAGCGATCTTATCAGATCAAACAGTGGCAAAAATTCGACAGGATGTATCGGAATTAAAAAACGAATCTCTAGAGAATCTAAGAGAATTGTTTGATGAGCGCTACCAAACCTTTTGGTTGGACAAGGAAGTGGTCGAAAGCCACCAGATTCTTCGTCTCCATGGAGGAGTTGAGGACTTGCTATCCTTTAAGGAGTTTGTGCCTGAAGAAGTGCCCGTGCTATTTGTATCAGCAACGATCGCGATCAGTAAAAAGGTGCATTTACCTGCTCTTTTGGGATACCAAGAGCAGCAGATCTACCGGGTGCCAATAACAGTCAAACAACACCAGGAATTGTTGGTGCCGATAGATTTCCCAGATGTCGTTTCTTTATCTTCCGTGGAGTATGCAGGAGAGATTTGTCAGCTCATCGATGAACTCCTTCCTCTAAGAAAACCAATTTTTCTTTTGTTTACCTCAAAAGAATTGTTACTGGAGACGTCAAACGCCTTGAAGTTTCCTCATTTGGCCCAGTATCGAAATGGCGATGCAGCTAATATTAAGCGACGATTTGACCGAGGAGAAAGCTCTATTTTATTGGGAACAGGAAGCTTCTGGGAGGGAGTCGATTTTTCCCAACAAAAAGAAGTGATTCAAATCATCACGCGCCTTCCTTTTGATAACCCCAAAGATTATATGGTTCAAAAACTGAATACCCAACTCAGAGAACAGGGGAAAAATCCCTTTTATGACTATAGTCTTCCAGTCGCAATTTTAAGGCTCAAACAGGCTATTGGGAGAACCAGCCGTTTTCAAGACCAGGAATCGTTGGTCCTCTTATTGGATCAGCGGGTGGTGACCAAACGATATGGGAAACAAATTTTAGATGGCTTGCAGCAAGTGTTGCCCCTTCACACGACAGTGAGAGAGCGGCTTGTTGAGCAAGCAGCTGACTTTTTTGAAAGGAATTGAGAGAATGAAAAATAAAGGACTTGGACTTGCAATTGCATTTGTACTGGCTCTTTGCGCCATGTTTTTGGGAACTTTCTTTCCCATCATTGGCTCCAGTGTCTTTGCTTTGATTTTAGGAATTGTCCTCAATGAATTAGTAGATTTGCCAGAGAATTCACGACCAGGACTGAACTGGTCCGGTAAGAAATTATTGCAGTATTCGATTATCTTCATGGGATTTAGCTTGCCGATTGCGACGGTTGCCTCTACAGGCTTGTCTTCTTTGAAGATTAGTCTGCCAACGATAACAGTTGCCTTTCTTGCAGCGATGATCTTTGGGAGAGTCTTCCATCTGAAATCTCATCTACGGACCTTAATTGGATTTGGAACGGCTATTTGTGGTGGATCTGCTATCGCAGCAGCTGCTCCGATCATTGAAGCAGACGAAGAGGAAATTGCCTTATCTATGTCAACCATCTTCTTCTTCAACATTTTGGCTGTCTTTATCTTTCCAGTATTAGGGCATGTATGGCATATGTCTAATTTTCAATTTGGCCTCTGGTCAGGAACAGCCATTAACGATACGTCATCAGTTGTAGCAGCAGCGTTTTCTTATAGTAAGGCGGCGGGTGAAATGGCGACCATTGTTAAGTTAACACGCGCCCTGATGATTGTACCAGTTTGTTTGGGCTTGATCGGTTTAAAATGGTATCGGAGCAAGCAACAAGGAAGAAACAAAGGAATGTTAAAGAAAATTATTCCTTGGTTTATCATTTGGTTTATTGTGGCTTCTATTCTTTCATCTATCGGCTTGGTACCTAAAGTGGTTCTTCCTTACCTAAAGGACCTTTCTCACCTCTTTATGGCCATGGCCTTGGTCGGCATCGGAAGCAAGGTTTCTTGGAAACAGTTCCGTGCAGCAGGAGCAGCCCCCCTTCTGGTAGGTTTGATTGCTTGGTTTTGTGTAGCAGGATCTAGCTTGATTCTACAAATGTTGTTCTATTAATTGATTTGATGATTCTCACAGAAAGGAACGTGAATGAAGAAACATCATTTTTGGACGATTCACCTGGATTATTCGATCATTGGAATTGTCTTCGCCCTTCTCATGATTGGGATTTTATCTGTTTATGTAGCAGTTTCTCATGACTATCCCCAAATGGTGTGGCCTTTTTTAGGGCAGCAATTGGCCTGGATTGGTGTGGGATGCGTCATTTGCCTGATTGTGACGATTTTTAGCACGAAATTTCTTTGGAAAATCACTCCCTTTCTTTACCTGCTTGGCCTAGCCTTGATGGTTCTTCCTCTTGTGTTTTATAATCCCAACTTGGTAGCTTCAACAGGAGCTAAAAACTGGGTGGCTTATGGGAACATCACCTTATTTCAGCCCTCAGAATTTATGAAGATCCCCTTCATCCTGATGCTGTCACGCTCTATTGTCCGATTTTTGCAAAGAAATAAGGGGCGTGAGCGATTATTACGACAAGATTGGTTTTTGATTCTAGAGTTGACCATCTATACGATTCCGGTCTTTGCCTTATTGGCTCTCCAGCAGGACTTGGGAACGGCCTTAGTATTCTTGGCCATTTTTGCGGGCTTAGTGCTCGTTTCAGGAGTTTCCTGGAAAATTATCTTGCCGGTCATCTTGCTTTTAGCAGGTGGGTTAGCAGGCTTTCTCTTCCTCTTTCTTTCAGAAGGGGGGCGAGCTTTTCTGCACCAGCAAGTAGGGATGCCAACCTATCAGATGAACCGTATTTTAGCCTGGTTAAATCCTTTTGACTATGCACAAACCACCACCTACCAGCAGGCGCAGGGACAGCTAGCCATTGCAAGTGGTGGTCTCTTTGGGCAAGGCTTTAATGTCTCCAATTTATTGGTTCCCGTACGGGAAAGCGATATGATTTTTACGGTCGTAGCAGAGGACTTTGGCTTTGTCGGAGCTCTGGTACTGTTGATTTTATATGTGTCCCTGATTTACCGCATTTTAAAAATTACCCTCCAGTCCAATAACCAATTTTATACCTATATCTCCATCGGATTTATCATGATGCTGGTCTTTCATATTTTTGAAAATGTTGGAGCAGTAACGGGTCTTCTCCCTTTGACGGGGATTCCCCTCCCCTTTATCTCACAAGGTGGGTCCTCTATTATTAGTAATCTGATTGGTATTGGTCTGGTCCTCTCAATATATAATCATAGTAGCAAAAAGAAAGAGCCAGAAGAAGGGCCTCTAATCCGTAAAAAAGTAGTTCTTAAAAAGGCGCAATAGATAGAAAGAAGGAATGAAAATGAAAAAAGTAGCAACGATTTTAGCAAACGGTTTTGAAGAAATTGAAGCCTTGACCATTGTCGATGTTTTGAGACGGGCTGGGATCGACTGTGACCTCGTTGGGATGGAAGAAACGGTCACAGGTTCTCACCAGATCACAGTGGAAGTCGACCGCCTCTGGAATGGGGACCTGTCAGATTATGATGGAATCTTCTTACCAGGTGGGATGCCAGGAGCTGCGAATTTGCGGGATAATCCGGAATTGATTGCAGCTCTCCAAGAAGAAAGTAGGAAAGGAAAAATCATTTCTGCGATTTGCGCAGCACCAATTGTCTTGGCGCGTGCCGGCCTCTTAAAAGATAAACACTATACGTGTTACGATGGTTTTGAAGAAGAGATTCAAGATGGGCACTATCAGAAAGAAACAGTGGTGAAAGACGGGAATCTCTTGACCAGTCGTGGTCCTTCAACTGCGCTTGCCTTAGCCTATGCCTTGGTAGAGCAATTTGGAGGAGATGCCCAAAGCCTTCGTCAAGGAATGCTCTATCAAGATGTCTTTGGAGATGCTTAAAAAAGCTCTTTTGGACACCATATTTTCTGGTAAAAGTTCACATTCTATGACGGGAAATGACTTCTCTATGATTTAAAATGAAATGACCGTAAAAAATGGCTAAAATCCCCCCTAAATGAGGGTTTTAGCTTATTTTTTTTGTCCATTTGTGGTATAATATTGACTATGAATTATCATGATTTTATATGGGATCTTGGTGGGACGCTATTGGATAATTACGAAACGTCCACAAATGCCTTTGTAGCGACATTGAAGGACTTTCACATCCAAGCCGATCATGATTCTGTTTATGCAGCATTAAAAATCTCAACACAGGATGCAATTCAAACCTTTGCACCACATATTTCAAATTTTCGTACGGAATACAAGAAAAAAGAAGCCTTGGGCTTGCAAGAGCCGGTCTTATTTGAGGGGGCAAAAGAGTTACTAGAAGAGATCCAAGCACATGGAGGACGCCATTTTTTGGTATCTCATCGGGATCGCCAAGTTTTAACCCTTCTTGATCAGACAGGCATTGCACCCTACTTTACGGAGATTGTAACGGCAGACGAGGGCTTTCCTCGAAAACCAGCCCCAGCCTCTATGCTTTATTTGAAGGAAAAATATGGCATTCAAGACGGTCTGGTCATCGGAGATCGTCCGATCGATATTGAAGCTGGGAAGGCTGCAGGGCTTTCAACCTATTTATTTGATACCATGCCCCACTTACACCAGTTTATATTTGAATAGAAAAGGGAAATTATGACAGAGGATAAACAGCAAGAAAATCAAGCACAAGAATATGATGCCAGTCAGATTCAGGTCTTGGAAGGACTAGAGGCCGTTCGGATGCGTCCGGGGATGTATATTGGATCTACCTCAAAAGAAGGTCTACATCATCTGGTCTGGGAAATCGTGGATAACTCGATTGACGAAGCCTTAGCTGGTTTTGCTAGCCATATTGAAGTTTTCATTGAAGCAGATAATTCTATCACGGTTGTCGATGATGGTCGTGGGATCCCAGTGGATATCCAAGAAAAGACAGGTCGACCTGCCGTTGAAACTGTCTTTACCGTGCTTCACGCCGGAGGAAAATTCGGCGGAGGCGGCTACAAGGTTTCTGGTGGTCTTCACGGGGTAGGGTCATCCGTTGTCAACGCCCTCTCCACATCCCTCGATGTTCGCGTCTATAAAAATGGCAGTATCCATTACCAAGAGTATCGACGTGGACACGTTGTGGATGATTTGAAAGTCATCGGGGAGACAGATCGGACAGGGACAACCGTCCACTTTATTCCAGACCCAGAAATCTTCACGGAAACCACCGAGTATGATTTTGAAAAATTAAATAAACGGATTCAAGAGTTAGCCTTTTTGAATCGTGGCTTGCGTATTTCTTTGACGGATAAGCGAGAAGGCTTGGAGCAAGAAAAGCATTACCACTACGAAGGTGGGATCTCTAGTTACGTCGAATACATCAATGAAAACAAAGATGTCATCTTTGATAAACCCATCTACACAGATGGTGAAATGGATGATATTACCGTTGAAGTAGCTATGCAATATACCACAGGCTACCATGAGACGGTCATGAGTTTTGCGAATAACATTCATACCCATGAAGGTGGGACGCATGAACAGGGCTTCCGTACAGCTCTCACTCGTGTGATCAATGATTACGCTAAGAAAAATAAACTCTTAAAAGAAAACGAAGACAATCTAACTGGGGAAGATGTTCGAGAGGGCCTAACAGCAGTGATCTCTGTTAAACATCCAAATCCACAGTTTGAAGGACAAACCAAGACCAAACTTGGAAATTCAGAAGTTGTTAAGATTACCAATCGACTCTTTAGTGATGCCTTTTCTGATTTCCTTTTGGAAAATCCGCAAATTGCTAAGAAAATCGTTGAAAAAGGGATTTTAGCGGCGAAAGCTCGCGTAGCTGCTAAGCGAGCGCGTGAGGTGACCCGTAAGAAATCAGGGCTTGAGATTTCCAACCTACCTGGTAAATTGGCAGATTGTTCTTCAAACAATCCAGAAGAAACAGAACTCTTTATCGTCGAAGGGGATTCAGCCGGAGGATCTGCAAAATCAGGTCGAAATCGGGAATTCCAAGCGATTTTACCAATTCGTGGTAAAATCTTGAACGTTGAAAAAGCAAGTATGGACAAAATTCTAGCCAATGAAGAGATCCGTAGTTTATTTACTGCTATGGGAACTGGATTTGGTGCAGAATTTGATGTTACAAAAGCACGTTATCAAAAATTAGTCATCATGACCGATGCAGATGTTGATGGCGCTCATATTCGAACCCTTCTGTTAACCTTGATCTATCGCTATATGAAACCGGTCTTGGAAGCGGGATATGTTTATATCGCCCAACCACCAATCTATGGGGTTAAAGTCGGTAGTGAGATCAAAGAATATATCCAACCTGGAGCCAACCAAGAAGCAGAATTAGCTGCGGCTTTGGAACGCTATTCAGAAGGTCGCTCAAAACCAACCATCCAACGCTATAAAGGTCTTGGAGAAATGGATGATCACCAATTATGGGAAACAACCATGAATCCAGAACACCGCTTGATGGCACGAGTATCAGTAGACGATGCTGCGGAAGCAGATAAGATCTTTGATATGTTGATGGGGGACCGCGTGGAACCACGTCGTGAATTTATCGAAGAAAACGCTGAATATAGTACACTCGATGTATAAAATTCACCGAACGCTTCCCATTAATGGATATTTTATGGTATAATTACTAGGATTACGTTCAAGTAATACGATGAAGGAGTTTTTATATGTCTAGTGGACTAATTGTTCTCATCTTTATTGTCGCCCTTATCTTGATTGTAGGATATGTGGTTGCAGTCATTTTGAGAAAACGAAATGAAGCCTTACTGGCAGCACTGGAAGAACGAAAAGAAAAGTTATACAACCTTCCGGTCAACGATGAAGTAGAGGCCGTAAAAAACATGCATTTGATTGGTCAAAGTCAAATTGCATTTCGTGAATGGAATCAAAAATGGGTAGATTTATCCTTAAATTCATTTGCTGATATTGAAAACAAT
>OGIZ01001067.1_pt1 | contig 11961 bp, 7 predicted proteins | sample 1571911 | NCBI WGS metagenome assembly OGIZ01 (sample SAMEA2582108, study PRJEB24529) | metagenome | biome: Human gut stool | place: China | collected 2011 | reverse complement strand
CTTTCACACCATCTTCAAAGTCAGATAATTGAAGGAAAGTGAATGGTCCAACGACAACTGGACGTGTGTTAAGTCCCAATTCTTTAGCTTCTTGGTACTCATCAAAAATCTTGTGACCAGCAAGTTTAACTTCTGTTGTTTTTTCAAATTTAGGAACGATGTAATGGTAGTTAGTGTTAAACCATTTTTTCATAGGAAGGGCACGTACATCCCCTTTTTCACCTTGGTAACCACGCGCCAAAGCAAAGTAACGTTCAAGATCTGTCAAATCCAAGTTTTGAACAGATTCAGGTACGACGTTGAAAAGGAAAGCTGCATCAAGGAAGTTATCGTAATGTGAGAAATCATTTGAAGGAATTTCACTGATACCCTTCTCTTTAACAATATTCCAGTGTTTTGCACGCAAGTCTTTGGCTGCTGTTAAAAGTTCATCTGCAGTAATTTCATTTCTAAAGTATTTTTCTGTTGTAAATTTTAATTCGCGGAATTCACCCAAACGTGGGAAACCAATGATAGTAGTTGACATCTTGTGTCCTCCTCTTTGTTGTTGAACTTATCTTACCAAAGAAACGGGTGGCTGTATAATTGCTATTAGTTTTCTCTATATATAGTTTTTGACTATAACCTATAAAATAAAGGGTTTCTAGCTACCGTTATCTCCTTTTGTTTAGATATTGTTATAGCTAATAACTATATATCAACCAGATAAATCCTTTTTTATAACAAAAAAGCCCTAGACTTTTGTCTAGAGACTCTATTATTTACTAGGATTAGGACACTAAGCTCTATAAGTGCTCAGTACTTTCTCTTGAAGCCAAGATGATGTATAAGACATATTCTCACTATTGTAACTATTCCAGATAAAATAACCAAAAACTACCAATACTAATAAGAAACAAATTCCTAATACGGCTAACCAGATGATTTGTTTCTTTAAGCTATCATACTCACTCATATAGCCATTATGGATTTTAATGAGTTCATTTCTTTTTTTGTTACTTGACTCTTTAGCAATGGCAATTTCTAGCTCATACATTTGATGCTTCCATGAATTCTTAGAAGTGCCTTTTTTCATTTTATGGTTTGAAAGACTGCTGTTGCCTTTCTCAAAGTTATTTTTTTCAGTCATATTTCCCTCTAAAATCTTCTTTTAGTCCCTATCATTATAACATATGTAAAACTATCTGAAAAGTTCATTTTTGGTTAGAATTTTGAGAAAGAGAATTAAAACATGAAAAAGAACCAGAGGGAAACTTCTTATGTTATACTCTAAGTATGCATAAGAAAACTGTTATTGATTTTAAAGAACTTGGTGTCAGACAAATTTTTACAGACGCCATTAAAGAACTAAAAACAAAGAACATTAAGGAAGTTAGGCATCTCTTAGCTGAAGTCGAAGCCTATCAAAATAAGGGCTATTATGCAGTAGGTTATGTTTCCTATGAAGCTGCCCCTGCCTTCGAGACAAAATTTCAGGTTATTGATGGTCCATTAATGTCAGAGTATCTCCTCTACTTCACTATTCATGAAACTGTTCAAACAGAGCCTATTCCACTTACTTATGAGCCAATTTCCCTACCAGAATCTTGGCAAGAGCTAACTTCTGCAGAGGAATACAAGGCTGCTATTGAGCAAATACACCACCATATTCGACAAGGTGATACTTATCAGGTTAATTATACTGTTCAACTTCAACAGAAGCTGACAGCTGATCCCTTTGCCATCTATAACCGATTGGTTGTTGAGCAAAATGCACATTACAATGCCTTTATTCAGCACGATGATGTTTCTATCATTTCCATAAGTCCAGAACTCTTCTTTAAAAAAGATGGTGATAGACTGACCACTCGTCCAATGAAAGGTACCACCAATCGTGGTTTAACAACTGAAACTGACCTCAAACAAGCCCATTGGCTAGCTCAGGATCAGAAAAATCGCTCTGAAAATATGATGATTGTCGATCTACTTAGAAATGACATGAATCGTATTTCAAAAATAGGAAGTGAAGATGTCAAGAGCCTTTGCCAAGTTGAACAATACTCTACGGTTTGGCAAATGACTTCAACTATTGAGACGCAACTCCTACCAAATAGTCGTTTAAATGATGTCTTCCAAGCCCTTTTTCCATGCGGATCGATTACAGGTGCCCCAAAAATAGCAACCATGGAGATTATTAAGAAGGTTGAAAAACAGCCTCGAGGTGTTTATTGTGGAGCTATTGGTATCTTGGTGCCACAGGGACCTAGTATTTTTAACGTGGCCATTCGGACACTACAAATGGAAGGAACCAAGGCTATCTATGGTGTCGGAGGAGGTATTACCTGGGACAGCAACTGGGAAGCTGAATATGAAGAAACAAAGCAAAAAGCTGCTGTTCTATACCGTCAGAACCCCAAATTCGATCTCATTTCAACTGCTCGTGTCCACCAAGGAAAACTGCTATTTCTTGAGGAGCATATGAAACGCTTGCAAGAGAGTAGTCGCTACTTTGACTATCCTTTCAATGCAGAAAAAGCTCACTATCAAGTCGAAGCTCTGTGCCAATCACTAGACTTTGACAAAGATTACCGTCTTAAAATGTCACTTGCAAAAGATGGTGAACTGAAGTTTGAACATACCCAATTAACAAACTTATCCAATGACTTCTGCCAAGCAAGGTTAGTTGAGCAAAGGCATACGTTGGATAGCCCCTATACCTTCTTCAAAACAAGTTACCGTCCTCACCTTAGTATCGAACCTCACGAACAAATCTATTATAATCATGAGGGGCAACTCCTAGAAACCTCTATCGGTAACATTGTGCTTAAAATCGAGGACCAACTCTACACACCACCCGTTCACCTCGGCCTCTTAAATGGCATCTACAGACAAAGCCTAATTGCTGATAATAAGCTTAAAGAAAAAGTCTTGACCGTAAAAGATATGGAACAGGCTCAGGCCATCTACGGATGCAATGCGGTGAGAGGCTTGTATGAATTGAAGGTGGAAGGATATAATTATATTTAACGAAAAAATACAAGTTTTTTGTTCTCCCCTACTCTTGCTAAAGACAAAAGAAACTTCAATATTCTATTGGTAAAAAATCAACAATTTAATAGTAAAATAAAGTATAATACTTACTGATAGTTATTCAGTTATCGTGACTGTAATGATAAGCTTTTTGGCTTATAATTTACTAGCCTTAAAATTCAGTAATAATTTAGAAAGGATACAAACCTTAAATGAAAAAATTTAAAGGCTTGACTTCTGCTGAAGTTCAAGCAAGTAAAAACGCCCATGGCGATAATAGGCTCTCTAGTAAAGAGGCTAACTCGCTCCTCTCAATCTTTATCGAAGCCTTCCAAGATCAATGGATTCTTATCCTCTTGGCTGCCTTAGGATTAAAAATCATCTTCAACTTTGTTGGAATGATTTTCCCTGCTATTGGTGAAGCCAACTGGTATGAGGCTATCTCACTAATTTTCGCCATTTTGATGTCTACAGGATTCTCAGCAGTCTCACAATACCGAAATGAGCAAAAATTCAACACTCTTCAAGAAGAGGCTTCAAAAACTAATGCTAAGGTTTATCGTGATGGTAAACTTAAAGAAGTTCTTGTTGATGATATTGTAAAAGGTGATCAAATTCTCCTTCAATCAGGGGACAAGATTCCAGTTGACGGTATCATACTGGAAGGTGAGTTAAAAGTAAACCAAGCTGTCCTTAATGGTGAAAGTGAAGATGCTAAGAAACTTCCTCTTGGTGATCAAGCAGAACCAGACTCTTCCGACCTCTTTACAGAGCTCAAAGTCTTCCGTGGTACAGTTGTTACTTCAGGTGAAGCCGTTATGGAAGCTACACAAATTGGTGATAATACTGTTCTAGGAAGCATCAATACTTCTCTTCAAGAAGATAGTAAAGATTCACCATCCAAAGAAAAACTCAACAAGCTTGCTGGAAACATCGGTGTCCTCGGTTATAGTGCAGGTGCTGCATATTCAGTAATCAACCTTGTTTTAGGCTTTATTGCCCTCAATAAGGCTAATAACCTCAATGGTGGTTCAATCTTCCTTCTTATCATTGAAACGATTCTCTTTGCGGTTACAATCATCATCATGGCCGTTCCAGAAGGTCTTCCGATGATGTTGGCACTCGTTTCTTCAATGAACTCAGGACGACTTTTAGCTCAAAATATCCTGGTTCGCCATCCTGATACCATTGAAACAGCCGGATACATGAATATCCTCTTCAGTGATAAGACTGGTACTATCACTGAAGGTAAACTATCTGTAGTTGACTTCTTCCTTGCTGATGGAACACTTTATGCAGCTACTGGTGAAACTGAGGCTCCTGATTTTGACACTATGTCAGATAGCCTTAAAGCTGAAATGATTAATGGTATCGGTCTTAATAACGACGCCATGGTAGCTGATGGCAGTGCTGTTGGTAGTAACGCCACTGACCGTGCACTTCTTGATTTCCTTATTGGTCGTTCTCAACTTGATTTTGATACAAATACAATTACTGAGAAGCAACAATTCAACTCAGCAACAAAATTCGCAAGTGTAACGACTAACGATGGAAAAACCTACATCAAAGGTGCTCCAGAATTCATCCTAAATGACTGCTACTACTATCTTGATAAAGATGGTAATAAACAAAACTTTACAGATGATATTAAAGCTCGTTTCCAAGAATTATCATTGGAACAAGCTAACCGTTCAATGCGTTTGCTTGCTATCCTCAATACAGATGGAAATGATAAAGTCTTGATTGGTATCGTATGTATCCGTGATAACGTTCGTTCTTCAATCAAACAAACTGTTGAAACAATGAACCGTGCGGGTGTTCAAGTCGTTATGGTAACTGGTGACCGTAAAGAAACAGCTGTAGCTATCGCTAAAGAAGCCGGTATCGTTACTGGTCAAAATGACCTTGTCCTTACTCACGATGAACTTTCTGCCCTCTCAGATCAAGAACTTAAACAACAATTGCCTCACTTAAAAGTGGTAAGTCGTGCCCTTCCAATGGATAAAAAACGTCTTATTGAGGCAGCTCAAGACCTCGATATGGTCGCTGGTATGACAGGTGATGGGGTCAATGACTCACCAGCCCTCAAATCAGCAGATGTCGGATTCTCAATGGGTGATGGTACTGAAGTCGCACGTGAAGCCTCAGATATCGTTATCTTGAATAACTCATTGACTTCGATTGAGAAAGCCGTCCTCTATGGACGTACTATGAGTAAGTCAGTAAGTAAATTCATTATCTTCCAGTTAACCGTAAACGTGACTACAATTGCTATGTCACTTCTCTCACCACTCTTGGGCCTCAAAGAACCATTTACAATTATCCAAATTCTCTGGATTAACCTTATCATGGACACACTTGCTGCCCTTGCCTTTGGTGAAGAACCTACGCTAGATCGTTACATGAATGAAAAACCAGTTGCTAAGAAGGCAAATATTCTTACTGGCTATATGAAATCTGCTATTGGTGTAGCTAGCGTCTTCATTACTCTTGTATGTTTAGCTATTCTTAAAAATGTTGGTGGTATCCAAGGCTTTATCACAAATGGAACTGGCAACTTTGAAATGGTAACAACATTCACCTTTACAGTATTTATCTATGCTGTCATTTTCAACTCACTTAATACACGTAGTAATGGATTCAATGTTTTTGAACATATCGGCGAAAACAAGAAATTCTCAATTGTAATGATTTCTATTGCTGTCGTTCAAACCTTGATTATTCAATTCGGTGGTAAAGTATTTAGTACCGTTCCTATGGACGTTCAACACTATATCGTTGCACTTCTTATCGCGGTTTTGATTATCCCTGCAGAATTAATTCGAAAAGCTCTAACTAAAAACAAATAACTATCTGTTTAACGTATTATAAAACTTAAAAGGATAAAAAGGATTGGGATAACTCCCAATCCTTTTTAATAACTTCCGAAGGTAATACCGTGGAAAGATCATAACATAAAAAGGCTTTAACAAGCCTTTTTGATTTATTAAGTAATGCTACTTAAACTGACTAGGAGCCCCTGTATAACCTGCCCAATCCTTACTATAAAAGCGGTCGTTCAAGTTATAGTTAGGTGCGGGTGTTGGATTACTTACAAATGGATCAACAGCCTTGTCAAAGGCCACCCAACCTTTCCATCCCATATGAATGGTATCTTGCATGAAGTAAGGTTGATCTCCATCTTTTGAGAAGTCAGCAATATTGGTGAAGCCTTGACTTTCCAATTGATAACGGATTTTAGAAACCGTAGCGTCATACATTTCTTGACTTAGTCCCGTATAAGCCATCCACTTGCTATTAACAGGTGGGATGACAAAGATAACGTTAGTATTTGACTTCGCAAATTGATTTAAGACTAACTGTAGGTCACCGTATTCTTGTGAAACTTCATACGAAAGATTCTTTTGGAACCCTTTAAGTTTACCAATCTTTTTAGCCAAACGTTTCTTATAGAAACGGTCATCGATACCAAAGTCGTTTGACTTGGTATGAGCTTCTGCATCTCTTACGGCAACCTGGTCAAGTGCCTCGTAAGAGAACTTGTCTGGCAACTCTTTAAGATAAGGAAGAACCTTCTTGTCGTAATTTGCATTATTTGATGCTGCAAAAGGACTGAACAAGGCATCTTCTCGCTTATTAAGCTCTGCCATAAATTGAATATAAGTCTTATCAAGGGAATTTAAATCTTGCCCAGTAGCCACTTTAGAAAGTTGAGATTTCATAGTAATCTCAGGTTTCATCTCTAAGATGCGCTGAGCAGCATACTGAGAATTTGCATCCGTCTGATTTTGACTTAAGAAACTACTAAGTTGGTCGTTATTGTAAAACTGCTGGAAAGCCGCAGAATTGTAACCTTTTTTAGTAAACCACTGTGGTGACAAGACGTAGACTGCTGTCCCATTTTTCAATTCGGGAAGCATTTGTTGCATTCCCAAATATTGGTTTAGAGAGGCAGCCCCACGTTGTCCAATAAAATATGGGCGATAGTTACGGTCGTATTTTTCAGCTAAAACAGCTGGATGAAGGGCATCAAAACGCAACCACTCACTAGACCCAAAGAAAGGGACAAATCGATGATTCTTATCAGAAAGAGCTGTCGTCTTATTAATACGGCTCTTAAAGTTCTCAGTTGTCAAGGTTACTGCGTTACGTTTTTCAACCTCATAATTATGTTTTCTGCCTTGAGGGTAGGAAAAAATAACTACTACTACCAAGACTAAGGCACAGATTATAGGGCCAAAAATTTGCCATAAACGCTTAAGCATTGCGAAGCTCCGTTACCCCTTCAACAATCTTATTAGCTGTGTTCCAGTCATCACGACCAAATTCTGAAACTGGCACACGAATATCGAAACGTGATTCCAATTCAACGATAAGCTCAACTGTTCCCATAGAGTCGAGAACACCAGCATCGAAAAGGTCTTCATCCATCATGTCTGAAACATCTTCCATGAAGAGTTCATCAATAATTTCAATAACTTCTGATTTTACATCCATTTTTATAATTCCTTTACTTATTTTTTAGTGAACCAGAGGTCATTCAAGAATCCAGAGAAAATCAAGAATGACAACATAACAGTGTTAAATGTAATAAAGATTCCCAAAGCCTTCGTCCATTTATTTTCAGGAAGTGGCTCAAGACCAGCTTTCTTACGTTCTTTATTAATGGTCTTCTTCTTACGTAACCAGGCATCATTAATTCCTAGACCAATACCATGGAAAATACCATAAGCAATGTAGTACCAGGTAACTCCATGCCAGAATCCCATAACCATCATATTAATGACATAGGCCACATTTGATGTCGTGTTACGGTTTTTGAAAACCTTGTTTCGCATCAAAACCATAACCAAACGCATAAAGACAAAGTCACGGAACCAGAAAGACAAGCTCATATGCCAACGATTCCAAAATTCTTTCAAGTCTCGTGAGATAAAAGGTTTGTCAAAGTTGATTGGGCTCTTGATCCCCATAAGATTTGATGCTGCCAAAGCAAACATCGAGTAACCCGCAAAGTCAAAGAAGAGATCAAAACCGAAAACATACATGACACCAAGTGTTGGTAAATTAAAGAAACCACCCTGAGCCAAAGCTTGTGCTTTCAGTGAAGGCAAGAGCATACTTCCGAAAATCTGAGCCAAAACAAACTTATAGAGGAAACCAAGCATGATATATTTTACAGCTTGCTCCAACATATTCATCAGCTCGTCTCGCTCAGGAATCGCCTGGTAATCTTCGTTAAAGCGTTTGAAGCGATCAATAGGACCACTCGTAAAGGTTGGCATAAAGAGCATGAATCGGAGGAATTCTCCAAGTGTAAACTCTTTAAGGACACCATCGCGCATCTCGATAATCATACCAACTGATCGGAAGGTCAAGTAAGAAATGCCAAGAAAGTTTAAGAGTGACTGAGTACCATTTATCGCAGGCTCTACCTTAACAAAAATCAAGGGAAGGACTACAAGAAATGAGTGTAAATAGAAAACCCATTTATTGTCCTTTTGACTGCGGTAATGTTTGTAGGAATAAACCCAGATGATTTGCCAAACGATATAGAAGAGTAAGGCTAGTAATTGGCTAGCATGTGTTCCTGTCAGAGCGAGAACAATAAAGGCTAGACTGACCAAACACTCATAAATCGCAAAACGCTTTTTAAAGAAGAGACCCACAAAGATTGGCAATAGAGCTAATCCAAGATAGATAAAATAGAAGGGATTACCGTAGGCTTCTAAATGGGGGAGCTGTTTCAAGAAGTCAATCATCGGTTGTTAACCTCACTGATAAGACCCTTGATATCAATTTTCCCATTTGGTGTTAAAGGCAAGCTCTCACGATAGAGGAACTTAGTAGGCATCATGTAAGACATCATGATATCTTCTAAGTCAGCCTTAATCGCCTTGGTGATATCAATTTCACGTTCAAACTGCTCACGAACACCATCCTTAAGAATCACATAAGCCAAGAGGTTCTGAACCTTATGGTCTTTATTGTAACGTGGCACAGCTACTGCTGAATCAATATACTTAGACTTATTAAGGTTTTGTGAAACATCCTCTAACTCAATACGGAAACCATTAAATTTAATCTGGAAGTCCATACGACCACCGTAAAGAAGGAGACCTTCATCAGTCATCGTTCCTACATCACCAGTATGGTAAGCAGGAAGGCCATTAAACTCGAAGAAGGCTTCAGCAGTCTTTTCAGGATTGTTCATATAGCCTTTTGAAACTGCTGGTCCTGATACGATGATTTCACCCTGTTGACCATTTGGAAGGATATTGCCATCCTCATCGATAATATAAGTCGGTGAATCTTCCTTGGTATAACCAATCGGCAAACGCTTAAGGTTAGCCAGCATCTCATCAGTTACTGCTACTGCTGATAAGGCTACAGTTGCTTCAGTTGGTCCGTAAGCATTGATAATACGTGCTTCTGGGAAGCGTTGGCGAAGCTTTTGAGCAGTCTTGACAGTCAACTCTTCTCCGTCAAAATAGAAATGCGTAATTTCTGGCATCTTCTCTGCATTGAAGTCTTCAGACAACATTGCCATATCTGCAAAAGATGGTGTTGATGTCCAAATAGCAATTGGAAGTGAGAAGATCGTTTCAAAGAGCTTCTTGAAGTCCTGTGTAATGGCTGAAGGAAGCGCATAGAGTGTTCCTCCAAGTGCCAATGTTGGTGCCCAGTACATTACAGATAGGTCAAATGAATAAGGCGGTTGAGCCAGCATTTGAGGACGTTTTGGCGTTGCAAATTCCTTGTCCGTAATCATCCAGTTAGTGAAACTGAGGAGATTATTGTGTGAAATTTGTACCCCTTTAGGCTTACCTGTAGTTCCTGATGTAAAGATGATGTAATAAGTATCATCCCCCTTAACAGGATGAGTCACTTCGTAGCTAGTCTTGCTTTCAAAAGCTGTTGTCACTTGGTCCAATGTTAAGATTGGAGCTTGGACATCCTCAAGTGGGAAGTCATTGATAGCAATAATCAGACTAGGCTCTGCTACTTCAACAATTGCCGTCACACGCTCAAGAGCTGAGTGACTATCAATTGGAATATAAGCGTGACCAGATTTAGTCAAAGCGACAAAAGTTGCCAACATTTCATACTCTTGACCACCATAAACCACGACAGGTGATTTTTCTGGAATATCAAGACTATCAATCTTGGCAGCTAGGCTATCCGAGTCAGCTTTTAAGTCACCGTAAGTGTGAACTTCCCCTAAAATATTGTAAACAGGAAAGTCAGGTTGTGATTGAGCAAACTGCTCAATCGTTTCAATCATATCTTTAATTTTTGTATTCGTCATTATTCTTCCTAAAATTCGTTATAGATAAAATTACCTTGACCTTGTCCTAGGTAATTGTAGAGATAAATTAGGGCCATAAAAATGGCGAAATAAAGCAAGGTTTGTCCTAAAAACACTAGGACGTTTTTATGTTTTAACATTCTAATTTTCGATACCTTTTTTTATATAATATCCTCTTTAGTTTACCATCTTATCAGTATTTTTTCCAATAAAAAAGAAAAAATAACTAAATTTCATTTCTTTTTCATTAATAAGCTTCCGTGATAAATGATTGGCTAAAATCATAAAAAACAGAGCTTAAAAGCTCTGTCGGATTTAACTATTTTGTGTCTTTTGGGCCGTCTGCATACGATAGTACATTCCCTTAGCTTGCATCAGTTGTTCATGGGTTCCGTGTTCAACGATATCTCCATTATTCATGACCAAAATAAGGTCCGCATTCTCTATGGTAGATAATCGATGGGCAATGATGAAACTTGTTCGACATTTCATTAATTTAGCGAAGGCCTCTTGAATGAGAAGCTCTGTACGAGTATCGATACTAGAAGTGGCTTCATCCAAAATTAAGATTTTAGGCACATTGACAAATATGCGAGCAATGGTCAAAAGCTGACGTTGTCCCTGAGAAAGGGATTGCCCCGCATCATTCAAGTAGGTGTCGTAGCCTTGAGGCAACTGCTGAATAAAGAAATCAGCATTGGCAGCCTTGGCCGCTGCTATGACTTCTTCACGACTGGCTTCTGGATTTCCATAGGCAATATTATCATGAATAGTGCCGACCTCAAGCCAAGTTTCCTGCAAAACCATCCCAATCTGTTTCCGAAGACTCTCACGAGTATAATCTGTAATAGGTCTACCGTCCAGTAGAATGTTCCCCTTATCCAAATCATAGAAACGCATAAGTAGGTTAATCAAGGTAGATTTCCCCGCTCCTGTTGGACCAACAATGGCAACAGTACTTGCGGCAGGGATATCAATGCTCAAATCCTTGATAAGAGGTTTATTAGGCAAATAGCCAAATTGGACATGGTCAAATTGAAAACGTCCCTGCACATCTGCTTCTTCCAAGACCGCCTTACCTGTTTCTGTTATTTCCTCTTCATCCAATATCATATAAAGGCGATCAGCACAGGCCAAAGCACTTTGAAGTTCAGATAGAACAGATGAGATATCATTAAAAGGTTTGGTATACTGGGTGACATAATTTAGGAAGGTAGTCAATTGTCCCACTGTAAAAGCGCCACCCGACATGATTCGATAAGCACCAACACCTGCAATGAGAGCATAGATTAGACTATTAACAAAACGTGTAGCTGGGTTAACCGCTGACGAATAAAAGATAGCACCCTGTGAATAATCAGCATACTTACCATTGACGTCTTTAAAACTCCTAACCATCTGGTCTTGAGCATTTAGACTCTGTACTAAAGCTTCTTGAGTCAGACTTTCCTCAATCAACTGAGTCTGCACACCTCGCCATTTAGTTTGATTGCGATAGAGTTGATAGCTCTTCTTTGCGATAAAACGTGCCACAAGCATTGACAGAGGCGTCATCACTAGAACTAAGAGCATCATGAACCAGTCTAACCGAGCCATGGTAATGATTATGACAAAGATAGTCAAAAGCCCAACGAAAAATTGGT
>OGIZ01001064.1_pt1 | contig 12034 bp, 8 predicted proteins | sample 1571911 | NCBI WGS metagenome assembly OGIZ01 (sample SAMEA2582108, study PRJEB24529) | metagenome | biome: Human gut stool | place: China | collected 2011 | reverse complement strand
TGCTGCCTCTGCTTCTGCTGCTTTGGTTGTTTCTGCTGCCTTCGTTGTTTCTGCTGTCTTACTTCCACCGGAGCAGGCTGTCAGCGATACCGCCATCATAGCTGCCATAGCAAGTGCCATCATTTTTCTCATTGTTTTTTTCCTCCTTGATTGCATTAATATAGTTATTATGTGAACCCGGAGCTTTTCCCCCGGATTACGCCCACTGCTCTTATCCTTCTCTTCCCTGGCAGTTTAACACCTCAAGCTTGTGAAGCACCAGCTTCTTTACAGCCTCTCTGCCGGCTGCCCCATATTTCTTTGGATCATAGGTATCCGGATTCTCCTTTAAGTACGCCTTTACGCCTTTGGAGAAAGCGTCTCTCAGCTCTGTTGCAAAATTCACCTTGCAAATTCCAAGTCCTGTTGCCCTCTTTACGTCTTCGTCCGGAATACCGGATGCCCCGTGAAGCACGATGGGAATTGAAACTCTTTTTCTTGTCTCTTCCAATATATCAAACCGCAGCTTTGGATCACCCTTATAAAATCCATGGGCATTACCGATCCCCACCGCCAATGAATCCACACCTGTCCGCTCTGCAAATTCTCCGGCCTGTTCAGGATCTGTATATGCCTTTTCGCTGTCCTTTACCTCGTGGTTATCTTCCTTGCCGCCCACGGTTCCCAACTCTCCCTCTACCGGGATTCCCATAGCATGGGCCATCTCGGCCACTCTTCGGGAAAGTGTTACATTGGCTTCAAATTCCTCTTTAGAGCCATCGATCATGACAGAGGTGTATCCGGCTTTTAATGCCCTTGCTGCCATTTCAAAGCTGTTGCCGTGATCCAGGTGAAGTGCAACCGGGACAGAAGCCTTTTGGGCCGCTGCGGCGCACATCCCATAGAACATCTCGGGATCTGCATAATTTAAAGTCCCTGGCGTGGTCTGGATGATAACAGGCGCCTTCATCTCCTCAGCCGCCTCAATCACAGCCTGAACCATCTCCATATTTTCTGCATTAAAGGCGCCCACTGCATAACCTTCCCGCTGCGCCTTCAGAAGCATTTCTTTCGTTGTCATCAATGCCATTTTTATTTCCTCCTGTCAAACCTCTACAATACGGACTCTGGAAAGCATGGCCTCCATATCCTCTTTTTCACAAAGCTGTGTCCCCGGATGCAAAAGGGAACCTGTGGCGCAGGCCACTGCATGGCGCAAAAGATCTGTCTCATTCATTCCCTTTTCAATTGCATAACAAAAGCCTGCCACCATAGAATCTCCGGCACCGACAGAATTTACAACCGTGCCCTTCTGCGGCTGCTTTTTGTATATCTCACCATCTTCTGTCACAAGGATCGCTCCGTCTTTTGCCATAGAAACCAGTACATTTCTTGCACCTCTTTCCTGCAGCTTTTTCGCATGAGCGATGATCTCTTCTTCTGTAGTAAGCGTCGTCTGGAACATTTCTCCAAGTTCATGATTGTTCGGCTTAATCAAAAACGGATGATATTTCAGTACATTCAACAGCAGATCTTTTGTAGCATCTACCACAACTTTGACATCCTTGTCTCTCAAACACATCAGAATCCATTCATAAATATTCTCCGGCAGAGTTGATGGAATACTGCCCGCCAGAACCAGTACATCTCCTGCCTTCAAGGATTTCAGCTTCTCAAACAGCTTCTGGATCGCCATTTCCGTAATCTTCGGTCCCTGTCCGTTGATCTCTGTCTCCTGTCCTGCATTGATCTTGACATTGATCCTTGTCTGCCCGTCTGCAAGCGGTATAAAATCTGTTTTTGCGCCAAACTCCAGGAGCATCTCCTGCAATGCTTTTCCTGTAAATCCCGCAGTAAATCCAAATGCTGTACTCTCCAGACCCAGATTGGAAAGGATCACAGAAACATTGACTCCTTTTCCTCCCGGATAAACTGCTTCACTTGTTGTCCGGTTGATTTCTCCCGGCACCAGCTGTTCTGCCTGTACCACATAGTCTAATGATGGATTGAATGTCACTGTATAAATCATGATTCTGCCTCCTCTATATTACTGCATGTTTGAAATACCGGATCACTGATATGATCCGTAATGATTTGTGCATCTTCAAACCTCGCAAATGTGACGGATGATACATGACCGAATTTGCTCGAATCTGCCAGAACATATGCCTCTCTGCATCTCTTCATTGCAGCTTCTTTTACCAGTGCTTCGCTGATATCCGGTGTCGTATACCCTTTCTCCAGATGAATTCCATTCGTGCCAAAGAAGCCTTTTGTAAAGTTATACTTATTCAGCCATTCTACCGCAGCTCCTCCGACTAAAGCCTGTGTATCCTCTTTCAGCTCGCCTCCCGGCAAAAACACCCGGTAGCCTTTTTCTGCCAGACACTTTGCATGCAGGATTCCATTCGTCACATACACGGCCTCTCTCTCTGAAATCGCCTCTGCCAATGACGCTGTGCTCGTTCCTGCATCGATATAAACAAAATCCTCCTGACCGATCAGAGCCGCTGCCAGCTTTGCAATGCTGCGTTTTTCCTCTACATACAGCCCCTCTCTTTCCGAAACCTTTGCATCCTTTGTCGTATATGCTCCATTCAATACAGTTGCTCCCCCGTGGACTTTCAACAAGGCTCCTCTTTTATGAAGCTGTGTCAGGTCTCTTCTGATCGTAGACTCTGAAGTATCCAGAAGTTCTGTCAGCTCTGTTACAGTCACTGTTTTTTTTTCGTTTACGATCTTAAGAATTTCGCGAAACCGCTCTTCTGCCAGCATTTTCCTCATCCTTTCTTTCATTTTCAATCATTTTCGTTTCCTTTATCCTTATAATATAATCATTTTCAGTCAAAGTCAATCACATTAATTCAAAAAAGTATCCAAATCTGATCACTCTGATTTGGATACTTTTACTAAATACTCTATATGTGACTCCTCCGGTACTGCTGTTTCCACTTGTCTGTCAGCTGCTCTGACATCTCCATCTGGATTCCTTCCCGGATTTCTTTCATCTCGCTGCGCAGCTCTGTATTGATCTCCGCATAGGTGTCATTTTTCGTAAGAAGGATATGATACTCCTCCATCGACATATACTTATAGGATGCATACAAATACGGCTTTAACAGCTTTGGATCTTCACAGATCTGATATGCCCTGTCATACATCCGCGCCGCCTGCTGATAAAGGAACATTCTTCCATAGGCAGACCCCAGACTTGCATAGATCTTTCCATAAAACTTCGGATCCGTATTCTCATCCTCCCCTTCATTTAAGATCGCCTGATACACAAGAATTGCTTCTTCCACTTCTCCACTTTCCAGAAGATTGTCTCCTTTGTATTTCTGCCGTTCAATGTCCTTCTGGTTTTTGAGCCGCTCCAGAACATTCTGGATCCGGATCATCTCCGCTTCCTTGTAGATTCCGGAACTCTTCAAAATCGTGAGCACAAATTTTTCCACACTTCCCCTCATCCGGATCACATCTCGAAGCTGGTCTGCAAGCTCCCTTTTCCCGATGTCCTCTTCCAGCCATCCGCACAGCTGCTCGTTCATAATCGTATAATCGATCAGGTAGAGATTATTGCAGAGATAATAGCACAGTTCTTCCATTGTAAATATCTTACAGTGGATCCTCGTAATTTCATACGGATGGGCCGCATGCTGATCATGACATAGAATTAAACTTCCCATCATTTCCTCCTAAATGTATCATCTTCTCTTCCTGAAAATCGGTCGGCGGGAAAAACTCTCCGAATCCTACATCCCGCACCGTGATCTTACATGTTTTTTCATCTAAAAATAACGTCTCGATCTGAAGCCTCATGGAATACTCGCCTCTCTTGGGAAGCCTTCCAAGCGGGATGACCTCCGTCTTTAACGTACCCTGTACCAGAGACTCGATATGAAGCTCGATATCTTCTGTATCCTCTAAAAGCACTTCCCACTGATTGTTGGATTCATACCAGTGCGATCCCCAGGATACGATCGGATACCACATCTCCTGTCCATTCACCCGCATATTCACACTAATCTGATCTGTCAGCTTGTCTTCGGAAAGATAAACCGGATCCTCAATGTGCATAAACATCTTGCGGTATGCGGTATAGCAGGCGCCCTTGCTGTACAGATTGTTTCCGATAAATGCTCTTCTTCCATTGCACAGGACTCTCAGAGAAGTCGGATACCAGTTATTCTCAAATCCCTCTCCGGTCAGAAAGACCGAAGATACGATCCGCTTGTCAAACACGCCTTCAATAAACCGGCAGAATCTCATATCCGCATCTTTTGCCTTGTCCGCATTGAGCACCGGATACACGGCTGCCAGTTCTTTTATATGCGCACTTGCCACTTCGTCCACTGTCACAAAAATCGTCTTTCCGCCTCCAAGCCCCGGCTTCAGCCTTCTGAGCATATACGCTTTGATCTCATTTCTGTCACAGCAAAACAACGCCGCCTCATACTGCCAGAGTTCTTTTGGCTGATAAAACAGATAATTGCAGAAACTCTCTTTGTAATCCTGAATGAAAATATGCCGTTTATCAATATTCATCCGTACTGCGATTCCCCGCAACATCTGCGCCAGCTCTTCCGTCAGCTCCGGAACACTGAACACGATCCCGTTGATCTTCGGAAACGACTGCAGCGACAGTTCGATAAATTTAGCAAGCAGCCATACTGCTTCATAGGATTCTTCTCCAAATCCAATTTTTTCCCCTGCCAGGCTCTTATCCAGTAACCGGTTTACGGTGAATCCTTCTTTCAAGCTGGCCAGACGTTTTGCTTCTTTTCCGTATGCCCAGGTATCACGCAGCTTTCCGATGACCAGAGGGATCTGATAATTATCCGCATCTACTTCCATCGTCTCCGGCTCTGCCATTTCTTCATTATAAAAACTGATCTGACAGGTCTTTTCATTGATCTCGTAACCTATAATATTGCCTTGTCCCATAGGAGTCAGCCTCCTTAATACTGTTCAAACATATGCGCGGCGATTGCATCTTCCTGTGCATATGCTTTCATCTTTTCTTCTTTTTCACTGCCCTCTGAAAGTAAAATATCATTCAGTCGTCCATATCGCCCGGATTCTCCAAACACAGCATCCTTCATGCAGCACTCTTTATCACTTCGGTAAGTGTTGCCATCAATGGTCTCCTTGAAATAATATTTCAACCGCTCGTTGGAGAACAGCACAAATTTCTTCACATAGAGATTCTCATACATCGGCGTAAGCACCTCTGTAGCATAATCTACCGCCTCTGAATTTTCTTTCTGAAGCTGATAGTAGAGCATGACACGGCTTCCCTTCTGCCCTTTGTACTCGATCAGCGTCTTATCCCAAAGCTGCAGCTCAATGAGCCATTCCTTTTCGTATGCCAGAAAGAACGGGAAATAAATCTGCTTGCCGCACAGCTCCTGTAAGAATTTTTTCAGAGTCTTACGCACAGTCGTCGTATATTCTCTGGTGGAATAATATTTTAATACGGCGATCTTGCAGATGTCTATCGTTTCTTCACCCTTTTCATATTCCTTACAGATGATATCAATAATACTTCTGCTCATCCTGCGCTCTTCCACTACATATTCTCTGGACATATACGCCAGATATGCCTGCTGCAGTCTGAAATAAGCTCCCTCTTCATAATATTCTTCAAAGATCGGAACCTCTCCGAACAACTCTTCCGAGAACAACATCTGTGTGATGATCCTCTCCGCCAGCTTCTGAGTATGTACTTCATACTCTCTTGCTTCTCTCCAGAGCAGTTTCATGTCTGTAGTCGCTCCGCAGTAGTAATTCGCAAGATACGTCAGGATCACTCTGTCAAACTGCTTTCTTTTAAACATCTCAAAACACACGTAGGTAAGGAAATCATCACATTCATAATTGTTTTCACGGATCGTACGGCTGCACAGTCCCATGATCTCTTCTTCCCCGTAATTTTCAATGCCATACTTTCGCACAGACTCAAGAGAAAGCTCTTCTACCTTCTCCTCCTGACGGTTCTGCTTCAGACTGTTCATATACCGCTTACAGATATCCATGTAACGAAGCTCATAGAACAGGCGCTTGCTTTCATATGGAATAGAATCTGTATAATGTCTTCCATCCTTGCTTTCCCACACAAGCCGGTCTGTCTTTGCATATAAAAATACCCTTGCTCCTTTGTCCGTATACGGCGCCTTCTGCGTGATCGTTCCATCCTCTGCGATCACATGAATAAATTTCATATTCGGTACCTTTGTTGTGATCTCATAAGCATGGCAGATATCATACAGTGCTTTGATCTGCTCTGCTTCCATAGAATCTTCTGTCAGAAAACGCTTGTATATAATGCGGAGCATGGGATCAATATTTCTGCGCTCCAGCTGATTCCACGCAAACGCTTCCATCTCATCTCTGTAATGCGCATAAATCTCACTGGATTCATCCTCATAAGTAATCAGGTTTGAATACAAAAGCGCCCGTTTATGGAAATCCAGATTATTTCCATGCATAAAGTAAAGATACACGGAACGCGGCAGTGCTTTATTGACTCTGCCAGGCTGGATCGCAGCCATATAAAACTCGTACAGCTGTGCAATCTTTAATTCCGACTCCACTGCTTTTTCATACCATTTAAAAAAGCAGTTTTCCATGCAGCTTCCCTTGATCAGAAGTGTACAGATTGCGGTCAGGATCATGGACTCTTCATACATCCCGTAGGAAAGCACCAGAGTCTCATAAAGATAGCGGTCAAAGCTTTTCAGCTGACTTGCCAGATTGGCTGTATATAATGCCAGTTCCTTTGTCATCAGTTTGTGCTTGGCTGCAAAATACAACACCCGCACTTCAAAAATGCCCAGTTTTTTCAAGGAAGAACTCTTCTCACGGAAACACCGGAAGGCTTCCAGATAGAACCAGATACTGCGCGTCTTTTCCTCATAGAAGTGATGCTCCAAAGCTCTGAGACGTTCACTGATGATCTTGTACTCAGAATCTACATTCACCAACATACAGAGGATCTTCCAGCTGTCGGGATGCTTCATATAGGATTTTGAAAGCTCTTCTGCCACTCTGCGTGTCCCGATCGAATCATTGGAAAGCAGCGTGGTCAGATACAAATAATAGGAACTGATCTCTACATTTTTTCCGATTGCAAACCGGTTGTAATTGTAAGATTCCAGAATCCATTTTGCCTCTTCAAACCGTTTGCCCAAAAGACAGATATGTGCATGTACCAGAAGATACATCTCATTGTCCTCATCCAGACTCCGCAAATGCTCGATCTTCTTTAAGGACTCCTCGCACCAGGTGTTCAGATCCAGCTTGCCGCTCTCATAAACAAGACAGCGCTTTAAAATACTTGCAAACTCTTTATCCCGCTCCCGTCTCTCTTCCTCTCTGCAGACATCCTTCTCCACCACGATCTCATAGGTCAGTATCTCATACGGGGACTCCAGGATGATCTGCCCGAAGTTGCTTCCCTGATGAAGCTTTGTATAATCAATGATATATTCCAGCCGGTACGCATTACCGATAAACTCCTCCGTAGTAACCTTGGTATGCTCCACACTTAAAAATTCGCCTTCGGTACGTACATCAATGGTCAGATATCCCCACGTATTCTTCTTGATTGTAAAGGTGTCTTTTCTGGATTCCCGAAGAGAAATAAATGCCCTGCTCTCCTCTTCCAGCGTCAGAAAAATCTTCTCTTTCTGCTTGCAGCCCACCAAAAACTCTTCCAACGCCTGCTGATCCAGCTCCCATTTTCTCATATTGTCATACAATGCCTGAATCCGCTTATCCTCATACTTCAGGATCTCATAAAAATCTCTGGAACGGAACAGTTTTTCTGCCTCCGCCGGATCCCGAAAAGACAGTTTCTTAAAATCTTCCAGACTCTGTACTTTTCCATAAGTTGTCATTACAAACGGCTTTTCAATAATGGCAGTAAATGCCACCTCATACTCTCCGCCATTGCACACAATGGTAAATTTTCCGTGTTCCACATGTCCCGGAACCAGGCCGGATCCGTCATATGTATAAGAGATGTTCACCGGATTCCCATCAAATCCCTGCTCCTCACAGCGTACCCGAAAAGACGATGGATAAACCAGTCCACGGATCGTCCCCTCTCCCTGATTCTGAAGAGAAAAGCTTCCTTTGTACATCTCGCCTTCTCCGACACGCATGATGATCCGCGTCTCCGGAAAAATAATCTCCGGCTGTGGAATATGAAAATCTCCTTTTGAAAGGCGTTTAATTTTATTCTTCAAATTTGTCACCTGCTCATTCTTCTTACGTTGCATTTTTTTGTAAACACACTATAATAAAGTATTATAACATCAACACTGTATTTCTTGCAACGGTGGAATCAAAGAATTTAAAAGGGGATTGTATACATGAATACAAAACTGGAATTTCACGGAAGTGATATTGAAAAAGTGTGCGAACACTACGGATTAAAAAAAGAAGATATTGTCAATTTTGGTGCTAACGTAAATCCGCTCGGACTTTCCGAACAGGTAAAAAAAGCTCTTGCAGCTCATCTGGATCTGCTCTCTTCCTACCCGGATCGGAGCTATACCAGTCTTAGAAACATACTCTCCACATACTGTCAGATTCCTGAAGACTTTATCCTGCCGGGCAATGGTTCCAGTGAACTGATTTCCCTGCTGATCGAGGAACGCCGTCCAAAGCATACTATGATCCTTGGACCCACTTATTCCGAATACTCCAGAGAACTTGGATTTTCAGACAGCACGATCGACTGCTTTTATCTGAAACCGGAACAGGATTTCCAATTGTCTGTAGAGGGACTGTGTCTGGCGCTGGCTAAAAAGCAGATTGATTTTCTTATTTTATGCAATCCGAACAATCCGACTTCTTCCGCAATTTTTCATCCGGAGCTGATAAAGCTGCTGGAGTTTTGTCAGGATCACAACATCTTTGTGATGATCGATGAAACGTACGTGGAGTTTGCACCTGATGTAGATGCCGTCACCGCAGTTCCTTTGACCCAAAATTTCCAGAACCTGATGGTACTGCGTGGTGTTTCCAAATTTTTTGCCGCTCCTGGTATGCGGTTCGGGTACGGTATCACCGGAAATGTTGAATTTCTCAAAAAATTGAAAAGCAAACAGATTCCATGGTCATTAAACAGCCTTGGCGCATTCGCCGGCGAACTTTTGTTTCAGGACAAAGATTATATAAAAAAGACACGCAATTTGATACTTTCCGAACGTGAATACATGTATACAAAATTGCGTGAACTTCCTTTTTTCTATGTTTATCCGGCTTATGCCAACTTTTTGCTGGTACAGATCCAAAAAGTTGGACTGACTTCATCTGACGTATTTGAAGCCTGTATCCGGGAAGGACTTATGATCCGGGACTGTTCTTCCTTCACCGGATTAGAGGGAGAATTTGTCCGCTTCTGCATCATGGATCCAGAAGATAATCAAAGACTACTGACAGTGTTTCAAAAAATTTCACAATCAGCCCGAAAACAAGTATGATTTATATACAGAGAACTTCCACCATGAAAGAAAGCAACATTCTATGTCAACAAAACATGAAATGTTGCTTTTTCTTGTATATCAATTCACTCTTTCCAGTATTTTTCTAAATATTGATTTGCATCCGTATCTGAGAGCTTAAACTTCTCCTTCAATCGAAGCAAAACATGTTCTTTCGTTTCTCCCATCTCCTGTAGAATTTCAATACATTCCTGAATCCTGCCCTTTTCTCTACCTTTTACTTCCCCTTCTTTCACCCCTTGCCTATATCCCGTCTCTTTATAGATTCTTGAAAAGAACTGGTGATCCCGGATCTGCTTTTCTCTTGCCTCATACTCCAACCGTGCCCTCTCATCTGCACTCAGATGCACCAGACTCTCATAGGCCTTCTCAATATAAGGGTCTTTCTCTGCTGCCATTTTGAATTCCTCCTCTGTCTCTGCATTGATAAATTGCATCCAACTTAGCAGTTCTGTCTCCGGATACTGGTGCTTTGCCAGCTTCGGCAATTCCAATACATGCAATTCCAGCTTGTCACTGTACTTGATATGCCGGCTGTCCTCCCATAAGTGAAACCGGGAATAGAATGCATCCGTATCTTCGAATATTTCAAAGTCCAGAATCCCGATATGGATACATTTTTCCAGCACATCATATCCTTCGCCTTCATGAATCTGTTCCGTAAACATTTTTGACAGATAAAATAAAGTTCTCTCTGCCCAGTACTCGTACGCTGCCACCTGCATCTCCACATCGACCTGACCGCTGTTTTTCAATTGGATCCGAACATCCAAAATTCCAAGCTTGTCTTCCTTATACTGTTTCTCAAGACTGGTGGGCAACAGTGTTGTCTCTTCGATTTCCTCATAGGGAATCCCCGTAACTGCCGACAAAAATGCCTGTCGGATTTGTGCATCTGCCATCAACTGTTTGAAACAAAAGTCATTTTTCGGTCTCATCAGAAACTGCGTTGTCTTCTCTTTTTCCATTCACATTCCTCCTGTTTTCCGAATGAATTTACCGGGAAACAGGACTTTTCATAACTAATTCTTTCGATTAATTTTTCGATGATAGACCTCGTTCCGGTTTTCCATTCGCTTTTTCTTGCTTCTTTACTGGGAAAATCCGAAATGCCAGCTGTTGCCGGTTCAGATATAACTGAAAGGGATTCCTTTCAGAGATGTTTCCAGTATACAAGTTTCTTTCAGCAAAAGCAATGAACGAAATCTAAAAACTTGTCACAGTCACTTCATTTTCTCTTTATAAACATAATCTGTTTTTTATCTATGGAAAACATTTTATCACATTCCACTGCAGCTTTTTCCAGGCGTTTAATCCTTGTTTTACTTTTTTTCTGCATTGTCCATACAAACGATACATCTGTTCTCCATCGCGGATATCACAGCCTTTATAGAACATAGTGCGCATCATCGTGTCATACATCCAGTTTAGATCGGCCTCTTCCAGTTCCGGAAGAGATTTTTTCACCGCTTCTTTTCCTTGCATTGAAAATGGATCTTCCCCGGATGGATGCAGAAACTCTGCAACCTCGTACAGGCTCTGATAAACAAACCGAATCCTTGCATCGATTGATCCCGTTCGGCACCGTTTTCGTTTCCGCACAGTCCGTATCCACGCCTGCAATATTATCAGCGCGAACATCAGAAGTATAACGCCGATCACCTTCAAACACTGGAAGAGCGCCTTTCGGATCTACTGCCACGTATCCGATGATCCTTGATAAAGCAATACTAAATTTTATAGTTTTAATCGTAGCATCTGATAATCGTTTAATATAAGGAATTTTACTAAGGTCATCACTCATCAAAGCAATGTCTGCTGTTTCTATGGCAATATCACTACCAATAGTCCCCATTGCAATACTCACATCAGCAGTCTTCATAGCCGGAGCATCGTTAATTCCATCACCAACCATACAAACCTTGTGATGTTTCCCTTGCAATGATTCAATAATACTTACTTTTTCTTCTGGTAAAAGTTCCGCATGTATTTCGGAAACGCCAGATTTCTTTCCAATATATGTAGCTGCTGCTTTACTATCACCAGTAAGTAATACTGTTGTCATATCTAAGTTTGAGATAGTAGATATCATATTTATCGCATCATTTCGCATTGTATCAGATAATGTAATGATACCTATAATATGCTCATTATTTGCAATAATGACAGATATCTTTCCTTCACTTCGATATACATTAACGGTTTGTTGAATGGACTCATTTACAATAATATTATGCTCTTCAAGGAACCGTTCATTTCCACAATATAATTCTCGACCTTTTATTACGGCTATAATCCCTTTACCTACAGACATCGTAAATGAAGTAGTATCAAGTATTTCTAAATCTTGCTCTATCGCATGAGAAACGATAGCTTTACCAATAGGATGTTCGCTCTTAGCCTCTGCAGATGCAGCTAATTGAAGAATATCAGTCTCACTATAATCTGTATCAACGGCTAAAATAGATTGAACTGCTAACTGGCCACGTGTTAAAGTACCGGTTTTATCAAATGCCATGGTATCTACTTTTCCCATAGTTTCA
>OGIZ01001062.1_pt1 | contig 12056 bp, 9 predicted proteins | sample 1571911 | NCBI WGS metagenome assembly OGIZ01 (sample SAMEA2582108, study PRJEB24529) | metagenome | biome: Human gut stool | place: China | collected 2011 | reverse complement strand
TCCGTCAAAACTTGCTTGGTAAACGTGTTGACTATTCCGGTCGTTCCGTTATCGTTGTCGGCCCGGAATTAAAGATGCATCAGTGCGGGTTACCGAAAGAAATGGCCTTGGAACTCTTCAAGCCCTTCGTTATGAAAAAACTTGTTGAAGAAGGCAAGGCTACGAATATTAAAAATGCGAAAAAACAGGTAGAACGTGTTCAGGAAAATGTATGGGACGTTTTGGAAGATGTTATTAAAGAACATCCTGTACTGTTGAACCGTGCCCCGACGTTGCACAGACTCGGGATTCAGGCATTTGAACCGATTTTGTGGGAAGGTCGTGCTATTAAGTTGCATCCTTTGGTCTGCACGGCATACAATGCCGACTTTGACGGGGATCAGATGGCTTGCCACTTGCCTTTGTCCGTAGAAGCTCAGTCGGAAGCTCGTACACTCATGCTTTCGGCACACAATATTTTGGCTCCGAAGGACGGCAAACCTGTTGCCGTTCCTACGCAGGATATGGTGCTCGGTGCTTACTATCTGACCATGGTAAAACCGGGCTCCAAGGGTGAAGGAAAACTTTTTGCCGACTTTGATGAAGTCATGCTCGCTTATGATGCCAAAGTCTTGGATATCGGTGCCTTAATTAAGGTTCGCATTCCCGGCCACGGTCTGATTGAAACTACGGCGGGACGCATGCTTTACAACAATCAGCTTTATGAAGCACTGCGCCGCTTCCACACGGATAAGGTCATGGTCTTTACGGATCCGAAAGATGCGGCTTTTGCGTATGAAAACGGCTTGATTGACAGTGATCACCTCGTCAAAATTAAGCGGGAAGACGGTCGTATTCTTGATTACGGATTCACGGCCATGAAGGAAGAATTCGGTGTCGACTTGGCGGCTATTCGACCGAAAGTAGCCAAGAAAATCGATAAAGAAGCGGTTGCCGCTTTTAAAGCCGATAAAGAATATGTCGATGTAGAGTGCCTCGGTGTTTTGATGAATAAGAAACAAATCGGTAAACTCGTTGCCGATTGCTTCCACCTCGTAGGAAATACGGAAACGGCTTCGCTCCTCGACCGCATTAAAGCCATCGGCTATCATTACGCTCGTCAGGCAGGCATGTCCATCGCGATTTCGGATATTCAGGTTCCTGAAGAAAAGAAAGCCATCCTCAGCGAAACGGATTCGCAGGTTCTCAAGGTTACGCAAATGTTTATGCGCGGCTTGATTACGGAAGATGAACGGTATCGTAAGACGATTGCTCTGTGGGAAAAAGCGACTGACGATGTAACGGAAGCCATGATGGATAACATGGATTCGTTTAACTCCATCTTTATGATGGCCGATTCCGGGGCCCGCGGTAACAAGCAACAGATTCGTCAGGTTGCGGGTATGCGCGGATTGATGGCCGACCCGTCAGGACGTATTATCGACTTGCCTATTAAGGCAAACTTCCGTGAAGGCTTATCCGTATTGGATTACTTTACGTCCAGTCACGGGGCTCGTAAGGGCTTGGCCGATACGGCTTTGCGTACGGCCGACTCGGGTTACTTGACTCGCCGTCTAGTCGATGTATCTCAGGACGTTATTGTCCGTGAAGATGATTGCGACGTATTCGGCTTGGACCTCATTCGCGAACGCGCTCGACTCGCAGGCTCGGTACGTCAGGCAGTCAACTTATTGAGAGAAAAACTGATCGGTCGCGTATTGGCACGTGATGTAGTGGATGAAGAAACGGGAGAACTCCTGTTTGCGGAAGATCACGTTCTGACTAATGACGATCTCGATACGGTTATTGAATACAAGATTCCCAAGTTATCCCTGCGCGGCAGTCAGATGGATATTAATGACGACCTCAATCATACGAATAAGATTGAAAACGTCATGCTCGGTGCGCCGGAAGACAGCATTCGTGATGCCTTGAGAGAAGCTATGGTAGAAAATATGCTCGGTAAGACGGTGGAACGTACGGTTTATGATTCCATGGGTACGGAAATTTGCCCGGCCGGCACGGCTCTTACGGAAGAAGCGATTGAACGTATTCTTTTGAGTGATGTAGAAGAAGTCAAGGTCCGCAACAATGATATTCGCGGCGTTGAAGTTACGGCTATTGTTGAAGGCGACGGCATTATCGAACCTTTGGAAGACCGGATTGTGGGCAGAACGGCTGCGGAAACCTTATTCAATAAGGATACGGGCGAAGTGATTGTTCCCATTAATGAAGAAATTATGGAAGAACAGGCGAAGGAAGTCGTTAAGTATTACGACAAAGTTCGTATTCGTTCCGTTCTTACTTGCCATAGCCGTTACGGCGTTTGCGCTAAATGCTACGGTCGTGACCTCGGCACGGGCGGTAAGGTCAATGTAGGTGAGTCGGTCGGGATCATTGCGGCTCAATCCATCGGTGAACCGGGCACACAGTTAACTATGCGTACCTTCCACACCGGCGGCGTTGCATCGGCAGGCGATATTACTCAAGGTTTGCCGCGTGTCGAAGAATTGTTTGAAGCCCGTAAACCGAAGGGCAATGCTATTGTCACGGAAATTGACGGCGTTGTTACGATTACGGAAAAAGAAGATCATGAGGACATTCATATCGTTCATGTTACGGCTGAAGACGGTGACGAACGGAGTTACACCATTCCGTACGGGGCTCATTTGGTAGTTCATGAAGGCGATGTTATTGAAAAGGGCAGCCGTATTACGGCCGGTTCCATTAATCCCCATGATATCCTGAGAATTCAGGGTGTCGAAGCTACGCAGCGTTACCTGGTATATGAAGTGCAAAAGGTATACAAATCTCAAGGTGTTGAAATTAATGATAAGCACATTGAAGTTATTGTTCGCCAGATGCTACGTAAGATGAAGATTGAAGATGCCGGTGATGCGGATGTATTGCCGGGAGACTATGTAGAACTGAATGCTTACGAAGAAATGAATCGTCGCATTCAGGCTGCAGGCGGTAAACAGGCGGAAGGCAAGGCTCTGCTCCTCGGTATTACCAAGGCGGCCTTGGCTACGGAATCCTTCTTATCCGCCGCGTCCTTCCAGGAAACGACTCGCGTACTTACGGACGCTGCTATTAAAGGGAAGGTTGACCCCTTGCTCGGCTTAAAAGAAAATGTTATTATCGGCAAGCTGATTCCTGCCGGTACGGGTATGAGCCGTTATCGTAAGGTAAAGGTTGTTAAGCCCATTTCTCTCGTTGAGTATGAGGAAGAAGACCCGATTTTGTCGGATTCCGTCGCTATTGACGGAGAATAATCCATATAAGTCCGTTCGGGTATGGAGGAATGTACCTCCTCCGGACGGATACTACAAAGGGACTCGCTTATAAGCGAGTCCCTTTGTAGTATCTATTGCAATACTTGTATGGCTATAGATTGTTAAAAGGATGATATATTCGGTATAATGAATATGACTGCATGTCTAAAAATGCATATGAACAAGTGTACCGTATGCCCTTTATGAAGGAGGACTATTATGTTAGGAAATTTTAAATATGAAAATCCTACGGCTTTATACTTCGGTAATAAGGCGATGGATTATTTACACAGAGAACTCCCCAAATACGGGAAGAACGTTGTGCTCATTTACGGCGGCGGCTCTATTAAAAAGAACGGTATATATGACCGCGTAATGGAAATTTTAAAAGAAAACGATAAGAATGTAGTTGAAGATGCGGGCGTTATGCCTAACCCTACGCTGGATAAAGTATTGGAAGGTCGAGAAATAGCCAGAAATCACAAGGCGGACTTACTGCTTGCCGTCGGCGGCGGTTCGGTTATCGATTATGCTAAGGCCGTATCCGTATCCGTTCATACGGAAGGCGATCCGTGGGAAAAATTCTTTGCAGGTCGTGAAAAACCGTCCGAGAATATTGTGCCCGTCGGTTGTGTATTGACCATGGTCGGTACGGGTTAGGAAATGAACAGCAATTCTGTTATTACCAATACGGCTCAAAAGCGCAAGGTCGGCAGAAACTTTGGCGAACAGGTGTGCCCGAGATTTGCCGTACTGAACCCCGAATATACGTACACCCTTCCTCAGTATCAAATGGTGGCCGGTATCTTCGACATTATGTCGCATATACTGGAACAGTATTTTAGCGGTGAAGACGATAATACGTCCGACTATCTGTCCGAAGGCTTACTTCGCTCCTTGATTCATGCAAGCCGTATTGCCGTAAAGAATCCGACGGATTATGAAGCCCGCAGTAATATTATGTGGACGGCAACTTGGGCTTTAAACTCTTTAATCGGCAAGGGAAAGTCTCAAGATTGGATGGTGCATCAGCTCGGGCAGTCTGTCGGGGCTTTTACGGATGCTACGCACGGCATGACATTGGCGGCCGTATCTTTGCCGTACTATCGACATATTATGTCGGCCGGACTGGCAAAATTCAAACGCTATGCCGAAAACGTCTGGGATGTAGACGGTACGGGGAAGAGTGATGAAGAAATTGCGTCTGAAGGGTTGCAGCGTATGGAATCGTATATGAAAGAAATCGGCGTCGTTCTTCATGCAGCCGAGCTGGGAATGACTGAAGATATGGTTGAAGGTATAGCTGAAGGAGTCAGCATTTTAAAAGGCGGGTACAAAGAATTGACTCGACAGGAAGTAATCGATATTTTAAAACAGAGTATGTAAGCTATGAAATAAATAGTGTGTAACTCTATAGAAGGGTTCTTGCATTGGTGCAAGAACCCTTCTTGTGTCTTAAGTTCAGCTTAGTCAAGTGATTTCAATAATTTCGTGTCTTTCATTCGTTCAATCCCTTTGTGAGACAGCTTGTAGATGCCGTTTTCTACAACCAGTAAGTCTTGCTTCATTAAGCGACGAGTGATTTTTTTTAAAAAACGCGGTGACCAGTGCAGATGCTCATGGATGGTACCTGTACCGTTTTCAACAGGGGCGCAAGATGTATTCTGGTGGGTAAAGACATGAAATAAGAGGGTTTCCTCACCATAGCGGACATGTAGATGCCTGCGATAAAGTATTTTGGACATAATCCCGACTCGAGGTGAAGCGATAAGGGCTATCGTAAAGATTAATCCTATGACGGATGCCACCATTCCGGCAATAGAGGTGTTCAGAAGAAAAGCGAGTTGTGTGCCGCTTACGGCTGCACAGACGGCAATGAAAAGGGCACTGATGATCATCTTAGTTACGGACTTGGCGAACAAATAAGCGATGGCCGCGGGGCCTATCATTAAAGCGATGACCAAGATGGCTCCGACAGCTTGAAAGGACACAACGACTGTCAACGATACGGAGGTCATCAGCAGGTAATGCAGAAGGTGCGGTCGAAAGCCGTAAAATGTGGCGAGTAAAGGATCAAAGGTGGACAATTTCAACTCTTTTGATAAGCAGATTGCCATAAGGAGATTCAGGAGGCAGATACAACTTGTCGACCAAAGTGCGGCAGGTCCTGCGTCGAGCCCGTTTAATATCAGCCGATCGAAGGGAGCAAAGGCGATTTCTCCCAGTAAAACCGTATCCGTATCCAAATGAAGATGGCTACCGTAAAGGGTGATTAAGATAACGGCGAGGGAAAAGAGAAGCGGGAAGATAATGCCTACCGATGCATCTTCGGCAAAGAGGCGGGTACGGCACAATAATTCCGACAGCCAAACCGTCAAAATGCCCGTAGCGGCAGCACCCAGAACCAGCAAAGGCGAGGTCAGATCTTTCGTGAAGAAAAAGGCTGCCACAATGCCTAAAAGGACGGTGTGCGTAATGGCGTCAGCCGTCATAGACATACGTCTTAAGACCAAAAACACGCCGGGAATGCTGCAAGCCACGGAGACGACAGTAATAATCGAGAGTATCTCAGTTTGTGCGTTCATAAGATACGATACACCTCCTTAAGCCTCGATATATGATTCCGTATTTGGGAGAAAAAAGGAGGCTGATAAATACAATCGTTGATAAGCAGACGATAATTGCCGGACCTGTAGGCAGTTTGGTAACAGAGGCACTCCATATCACACCGCCGATACCCGAGAGTGTGCCGAAGAAGCCGGCCAGTGTAATCATAGTGCCTAATTTGTCGGTCCATTGTCGGGCTGCCGCCGCAGGGGCAATCAGTAGAGAGCTTATGAGAACGGCTCCTACGGTTTGAATACCGATGATTACGGTTAAAAGAAGCATGCCGCGATATAGGACAGTTACTGCCGTAACGGGTATTTGTAAGGTGCGGGCGTATTCTTCATCAAAGGATGTCAGCTTGAGTTCCTTCCAAAAAATAAGTACAAGCAGGATTATCAGTACGGCCGCGGCCGAAGTCAAATAGACATCTTTTATCATCATAGAGGCGGCCTGGCCGAAGATAAACTTTGTAAGACCTGCTTGAGAGGCGTTGTCAAGGCTTTGGATATAGGTAAGTAAAACCATACCGAAGCCGAAGAAAGAAGATAAGAGAGTTGCCAGGATTGCGTCGAATTTTATTTTTGTGTAACGCACGGTCAAGGCGATGAGCCAGGATGTTATAAGTGACGACACGGCAGCACCGGTCAACAGCCATACCGTATCTTTCGTACCGCTCCATAAGAAAGCCAGAGCAATGCCGGGAAGGGCTGCATGAGAGAGGCCGTCGCCGATAAGACTTTCTTTGCGTAAGACGGCGAAGGTGCCGATAATGCCGGCCGTCAAGCCGAGTAGTGCCGCGCCGACGATAATGATCCAAAAGGTGTATTCGTTCCACAGATTCATAAGACGACCTCTTGCAGGTTATAAGCCTTTTTCAAGGAGGCGGCGGTAAAGGCCTCAGTCGTTTTACCGCAAGCTACGGTACGTACATTGAGGAGAGTGACCCAGTCGAAATAGGAGCGAACAGTATTCAAATCGTGATGAACGACAACGACTGTTTTACCTTTATTCTTCATTTCCTTGAGAGTGGTAATAATTGTTTCTTCCGTTTTTTTATCGACACCTTTAAACGGTTCATCCATGAAATAGATTTCGCCGTCTTGAACCAGGGCTCGAGCGAGAAACACCCGTTGTTGTTGGCCACCGGATAATTGTTTGATTTGCCTGTTTTCGTAATCGGCCATGCCGATTTTTTCCAATGTCTGCAAGGCCAGTTCCCGATCTTGTTTACCGGGTCTTCTAAACCACCCCAGATGTCCGTAACGTCCCATGAGGACAACGTCCAGAACGGTTGTGGGGAAATCCCAGTCGACGCTGCCGCTTTGCGGTACATATACGATTTGTTTTTTGTCTTCCTTAAACACGCTCAAGGTACCGTTTACGTAAAACTTAACGCGACCGGAAATGGTAGGAATAAGGCCCAGAGCTGCCTTTAAAAGCGTGGATTTACCGGCCCCGTTAGGACCGAGTACGGCAGCCAGAGCCCCTTGAGGGACCTTCATATCCACGTCCCAGAGGACGGGATGACTGTCATAGGCTCCGGTGATATCTTCTATTTCTACAGCCCAGTTCACAGTGTACCTCCTTATTTTAAGGCGTCGACAATCGTGTCTATATTTGCTTTTATCATACCGATGTACGTACCGGCCGGATGGGTCGTCGTATCGAGAGAGTCGGAGTATAGTTCTCCGCCGACAACTACGTTCCAACCTTTGGCCCGGCAAGCTTCCTGGACTGCTTCAATCGTTTTGTGAGGTACTGACGATTCCACAAAAATGGCCTTTATTTTATGGTCCGTAATAAATTGCACCAAGTCGGCCATGTCACGAGTACCGGCTTCAGAGGCCGTACTTACGCCTTGCAGCCCGCGTACTTGAAAGCCGTAAGCACGAGAAAAATACTGAAAAGCGTCATGTGCCGTTACGAGGATCCGAGAATTTTCCGGAATTTCGGCACTCCTTTTTTTAACATACTCGTTCGTTTCGTCTAATTGTTGCAAATAAGTTTGCGTTCTTTCCTTGTAATGGGCGGCGTGCTCAGGATCTTTTTCAGCCAGAGCTTTTTCTACGGCTGTAGCCGCTTTTTTCCAATTTTCCACGTCAAACCAAATATGCGGGTCTTGGGCAGCCGCACCCTCGTTTTCGAAGGTCAGAATGCTTTCCGCAGGAAGACTGTCGGCTACGTAAACGGTAGAGATTCCCTTGTTTTCAACGTTTTTCAAAACATCTCCCATTTTTCCTTCCAAATGAAGGCCGTTGCAAACAATGAGGTCTGCACCGGATAAGGTTGTTACATCGCCGGCGCCGGCCTGATAAAGGTGGGGGTCTACGCCGGGGCCCATGAGCCCTGTCACGGTCACATCGTCACCGCCGATTTGAGAAACCAAGTCTGTAAGCATGGTAGTCGTAGCTACGACATGAAGCTTTTCGCCTTTTTTTGCCGGTTGCGATTGACTGCCACAGGCCGTAAGAAAGAGTAGGAATAAGGACATCAAAAGAAATAGTGAAAGCAGTCGTTTTTTCATAAAAGCCTCCTTAGAAAAAATGAACATAAGGTTTCCAGGTATCATACTTTACTTAAGAATATCATAAATGATATTTATTCTCAAATAAAAGAGGAGAAATCGGTGAAGTCAGTTTTCATAAGACAAGGAATGTGAAATACCCGGAAACGTGTAATAATGAACGGTGAATTCGTGCAGTTTATCGGTGCAAAAGGATTGACAGACAAAAGGGGGAATGATAAAATACGTAAGTGTTGCAGTGTGTGCAACATTTATTTTTGCGGGTAAGGGGTGTGTTTCGTGAGCTTGGAAAGTTTGCGTACGGCGAGAAAAACAGTCGGTGCGAAACAAACGTTAAAGGCGATGAAGCGGAACGAAGTGTCCGCAATATATATTGCTAAAGACAGCGATGAGGCTGTCGTTCGTCCTTTGACGGACTGCGCCGCCCAAGCGGACATAGTCGTCGATTCGACATATACTATGGAAGAATTGGGTGAGGCCTGCCGCATTAAAGTAAAGGCGGCAGCCGTAGGTCTGTTAAAGTAATTTCGGTAATATCATCTAAAGGGATATTCCCGGTGATGATTACAAATATAAATCTAATTGTTTAGAGAGGAGGTGCCCATATGCCGACAATTAACCAATTGGTTCGTAAAGGTCGTCAGACATCCGTTAAAAAATCGACGGCTCCGGCCTTGAAAGAATGCCCGCAAAAGCGCGGTGTCTGCACTCGTGTGTACACAGCTACGCCGAAGAAGCCTAACTCTGCTTTGCGTAAGGTTGCTCGTGTCCGCTTGACGAACTCTATCGAAGTAACGGCTTATATCCCCGGCATTGGTCACAATTTACAGGAACACAGTGTTGTATTAATTCGCGGCGGTCGTGTCAAGGACCTTCCGGGTGTACGTTATCACATCGTGCGCGGCGCTTTGGATACTGCAGGTGTTGCAGATCGTAAGCAGTCCCGTTCGAAATACGGCGCTAAAAAGAGCAAATAATTTTTGCCGCAGTAATTGATAACTTACATTTAAGGAGGAATTAGACATGCCTAGAAAAGGCCCCGTGCCGAAGCGCGATGTATTGCCGGATCCGGTATATCATTCCAAACTCGTTACGCGCTTCATTAACAAAGTAATGTTGGACGGTAAAAAGGGTGTTGCCGAATCCATCGTTTATGATGCATTCGATATTATCCGTTCCAAAATGAATAAAGACCCTATGGAAGTATTTGAACAGGCTTTGAACAACGTTATGCCTGTATTGGAAGTTCGTGCTCGCCGTGTCGGCGGTGCTAACTACCAGGTTCCCGTTGAAGTTCGTGCAGATCGCAGATTGTCCCTCGGTATCCGTTGGACTGTAGGCTATGCGCGTAAACGCGGTGAACGTACAATGAAAGAAAAACTTGCTGCCGAATTGATGGACGCATTCAACAATACCGGCGCCGCTATCAAAAAGAAAGAAGATACTCATAAGATGGCGGAAGCAAACAAAGCGTTCGCTCATTATCGTTGGTAAGAGTAAGTTACTACTATTGAGGAGTGGAAGAACATCGTGGCAAGAGAATATTCCTTGGAAAAAACAAGAAATATCGGTATCATGGCTCACATCGATGCCGGTAAAACCACGACGACGGAACGTATCCTTTTCTATACCGGCCGTGTACATAAGATCGGCGAAGTCCATGACGGCGCCGCTACTATGGACTGGATGGCACAGGAACAGGAACGCGGTATTACGATCACGTCCGCAGCTACGACAGCTCATTGGAAAGATCACCGCATTAACATCATCGATACTCCGGGGCACGTTGACTTCACAGTCGAAGTTGAACGTTCCTTGCGTGTACTCGACGGCTCCGTTGCCGTTTTCTCTGCAAAAGGCGGTGTAGAACCTCAGTCTGAAACCGTATGGCGTCAGGCTGAACACTACAAGGTTCCGCGTATTGCATTTATTAACAAGATGGATACGACCGGTGCGGACTTCCTGAATTGTGTCGACATGATGAAGGATCGTCTCCAAGCCAATGCCGTAGCCATTCAGCTTCCTATCGGTGCTGAAAATGACTTCACCGGTATTGTCGACCTCGTAACGATGAAGGCCGAAATTTACGGTGATGACCTGGGCAAACAAATCGATATCGTTGAAATTCCCGACGATATGAAGGACCAGGCTGAAGAATATCATCAAATCATGGTAGAAGCCATCTGTGAAACGGATGACGCTCTCATGGAAAAATACTTGGAAGGTGAAGAACTTTCCGTAGATGAATTGAAAAAGGCTATTCGTAAAGCGGTTGTAACGAACGCTATGTTCCCCGTACTGTGCGGTTCGGCGTACAAGAACAAGGGTGTTCAGATGTTGCTTGACGCAGTTGTCGACTATATGCCGTCGCCTTTGGATATTCCGCCCGTAGCGGGCATTATCCCCGGCTCTGAAGAACCGGCGGAACGCAAGGCGGACGACAAAGAACCGTTCTCAGCGTTGGCGTTCAAAATTATGGCTGACCCCTTTGTAGGGAAACTCGCCTTCTTCCGCGTGTACTCCGGTACTCTCGATGCGGGCACGTATGTGTTCAACTCGACAAAGGGCAAGAAGGAACGTGTCGGCCGTATCTTACGTATGCATGCTAACCACCGTGAAGAAGTTCAGACGGCGTACACCGGTGATATCGGTGCCATTGTCGGCCTGAAGGATACAACGACGGGGGATACGTTGTGCGACGAAAAGAACCCCATTATTTTGGAAAAAATGGAATTCCCCGAACCGGTTATTTCCGTAGCTGTTGAACCGAAGACGAAAGCCGACCAGGAAAAGATGGGCGTTGCCCTTGCTCGCTTGGCCGAAGAAGACCCGACGTTCAAAGTTAAGACGGATGCCGAAACGGGTCAGACCATTATCTCCGGCATGGGCGAATTGCACTTGGATATCATCGTTGACCGCATGGCTCGTGAATTCAAGGTAGAAGCTAATGTCGGCAAACCGCAGGTTGCATACCGTGAAACGATTCGCAAGACTGTTAAACAGGAAGGCCGTTTTGTTCGTCAGTCCGGTGGTCGCGGTCAGTACGGCGATTGCTGGCTCGAACTGATTCCTCAGGAACCGGGTGCGGGCTTCGAGTTTGAAAACAAGATTGTCGGCGGCGCTATTCCCCGTGAATATATCGGATCTGTCGAAGCCGGCGTAAAAGAAGCGATGGAAACGGGTGTTCTCGCAGGCTTCCCGATGGTAGACATTAAGGTCGTCGTTTTCGACGGTTCGTACCATGATGTCGACTCTTCGGAAATGGCCTTCAAGATTGCCGGCTCCATGGGCTTCAAAGAAGGTGCGCGTAAAGCGGACCCCGTACTTCTCGAACCGTATGTTAAGGTTGAAGTCGTTGTCCCCGAAGATTACATGGGCGATGTTATCGGCGACTTAAACTCTCGTCGCGGTCGTGTAGACGGAATGGAAATGCGCAGCGGTGCGGAACATATTAATGCGTTCGTGCCCTTGGCTGAAATGTTCGGTTATGCAACGGACTTGCGTTCCAAGACGCAAGGTCGCGGTGTTTATACAATGACTTTCGACCACTACGAAGAAGTTCCTAAGAACGTAGCGGAAAAAGTTATCAGCGAAAAAGGCTAATTTTAATCGCATTGGAGGAAATGTACAATGGCAAAAGAAAAATACGAAAGAACCAAACCCCATGTCAA